>Ga0138256_10004376_pt1 | contig 15026 bp, 11 predicted proteins | sample KNB2016incub_MG_FD_105486 | JGI IMG/M metagenome (GOLD analysis project Ga0138256, IMG submission 105486) | Active sludge microbial communities from wastewater in Klosterneuburg, Austria - KNB2014incub_MG | ecosystem: Engineered > WWTP > Activated sludge > Unclassified | place: Austria... | reverse complement strand
CCGGATCCCGGATAGTCAGTAAATTTAAAGTTCGACTTTTGAAGTTGCTTTAAATCTTCATGATTCAGATATCCTTTTCCCGCCTGAAAATACAAGTCAACTCCGTGTTGTTTCTTCCAGGATTTTTCCTTTTCACGGATTAATTTCACTTTTCTTTTTTCTCGGAGAAAAACAGGAGAACCAATCACCAGCAGAACTCCTCCTGCATTCAGTTTTTCTTTCAATTTATTTGCGTAGCTCCGCGGATCCGGCATAAACTGCAAACAGTGATTTACTACGATCAGGTCAAATGTTTCAGCTATCAGGGAAAGATCCTGCAGATTCGTCTGTATGCAAATAGCTGTTGGTGAATTTTTTTTAACTGCCTGAAGTCCGTAGGGTTCTTCTCGAAAATAATCCACTGCAACGATAGCATGTCCTGCTTTGGCTAAGTGATGACTAAGCCAACCATTCCAGGGTCCAATTTCAAGAATGGATTGGTTTCGTTTGTTGGCGATGGACTCCATCACGACTTGTAAACTTAGTCTCCGGTAAGCCCACTCTTTTTTTCTTGATCCTGTAAAAACAAAAGGCGAATTCTTGTGTTCCTCATTGCTCCAGTCCTCAGACTGGCTTTTATATATTTTATGATAATTCTGAAGAAAAGGAACAAGCTGTTTTCGGAATTCCACAGAAAACAATTCAATAATTCCATCACTGCTTCGCACTAAATGATCATGAACACATCGATGGGTCCCAGAGTCAATTGGTTCGGAGCATTCAGGACACCTTAATGAGATCATTTTTTATAATTTTTTTTTCGATAAACAAATACAAAGCGACATTCAGGACCTGAACAAGTGAAGCCGCAAGTAAGGCTCCGGTCATTCCCAATGATGGGAGCCACAAAATATTCAGACTAATATTCAGGATAATTCCCGCGAGATTCACATTCAACACTGTTTTTTCTTTTCCGATTTTATACAGATAATAAATCTTTGGCAGGTAAAAATATACCGGAACTACATATAGTATTCCTATCCATAAAAATACAGTGTTGAATTCGAGGTGAAAAAAAATAGCGCATCCCCAGAGAATTGCCGGTACTCCAAGCATTGCAACCAGAATCCCTATTCCCCAAAATTGAGTAATCATTCTTTTGGTCGCTTGCCGGTTTATCCTGTAAAAATTCTTCATGAAAGGTTGGAAGATAAAATTGGATAAAGCTTGCAGGTAGATCAGGAAATTTAACAAAACACTGTACTGAGCGACCTGGATCTTGTCCAGATTGAAAGAAACCAGATATAAATCTGCCCGCGAACTGATCATCCCCGAGATCGACAATAAGAAAAACGGAAATGCTCCGGTAAAAAAGCTCATTCGATATCCACCATTTAATGCCGTCTTAATTTCTTTGGAAAAATAGACTGACAGCACGAGAGCTTTTAGTGCATCCAATAAGAGGAAACTATTCATCAGCCACAATACACCTGTATTTTCAGGTCGGATCCAGAGCAGGAGTCCGAAGAAAACCAAAGCCAAACTTTCCAGCAACAGCGTGATTCCGATTTTTTTTTGGAAAAGCAAAATCGGATCGAAACTCAGATAAAGAAAACGAACCAAGAGCCAACAAATAAAAGTAATCTTCAAATCATTTTCGAATGGAAAAAAAACAAATAAAATAATTCCACCAATAACAAGGAAGAACCTCGACCGAAGGGAGGAAAACCAATGATTGAAAATATCTTTTGGACTTTTACTAAATTCCCTGAGTAGAAATTCTTTGCTTCCAAAACCGGTGATTTGTAAGGCAAGCATTAGCAACAAAAAAATCTTCGTATAAGAACCCCACAGTTCCGGAGAGATCCAGCGAATGACGAGCCAGGAACACACCATGTTTGCAACCGGTGCCGACATGTTGGCCAAAGTATTGAGTATTACAATGCGGAAACGCTTGATCAGTTTTTCGGAATCCATCTTATTGCCTGTCGTTTCCAGAATCATTTGCACTTACTTTATGCTCCACATGCGGGTAAGCATGGCAAATCTTCCACAGAGTGAAATAAATAAACAAATACATGGTAAAATGGATCCACAATCGCATGTATTTGAAAAGAATCGATTGCGTAAACAGTTCAGTTTTTTCAAGGAAACTCGGCAGAAACCCGATGAGGCTCAACAGGACTAATAGAAAAATCCAACTTTTTAGTTTTTCTCTGACTAAGAGTACAGCAGTCATCAGGGTCACCGGAAAGAGTAACAATATTCCATGGTAAGTGGCTCCTGCGGGAGAAAGTGTGAGAACGGTAATCGAACTTAAGGCCAATGAAGCTTCTGTAAAATCTGCTTGCCCTTTGTATTTCATCAACAGATATCCGCTTGCGCTAAGTAAGCCAAGCAGAATGCTATATTTAAAAATAGAATAGGACAGAAGCGAAGGAAATACCGGATTTGGATTTTCAATGTTGTCATAAAGAAAGAGGCGATGGCCCAATGAATTCCAGGATTGAAAGCTGGCCGACCAGGATGATTGTCCTTCTAAATTTCCATTAAGGTGCTGAAAAAAAACTGTGTTGAAAAAATCTTTGTATGCATGCGTCCCTACCAAGAGAACTGTAATAAGATGAATGAGAAAAAAAACAATTACTGTTGATAGCATTGTCTTCCATTTTCGTTCCGCGAGCAGCGTTGGAAAAAATACCAGGGGAAAATATTTGATTGCAATACCACTGCCAAGGAAAATTCCCGTACTGCTTGCGGATCTTTTTAACAGAAAAAAGTATGCAGAAAAAAGCATGAACAGGAGAAGCAGGTACATCTGTCCGAGAAATAAATTATTTACGAGGGCAATTCCACTCAATAAAAGTAGGATGAGGCTGCCGATCATTTGAATTCCTGCAATTCTGCTAATGAGTAATGTAATGGGAAGAATTAATAATAGGTTGAACACTAACCAAATGCGTTTTGCAGTCAGAGGGTCAAAACCTGTAAAGGGTACCAGGATCAGGGCAGAAGGAGGAGGGAAGGGAGAAAATTTTCCGCGTTCTGTCAAGCCGTGTTGATAGATCTGGTTCTGGAACCAGGAACCGTGATAGAGACTGTCAACATTCTCATTATTAGCGATCAGACTGGCAGAAACAAAATAATTTGGGAAATCACTTTGCATTTTCTTCCATCCCGGCAATACGCCAAGAAACAATGGAAAAAGGCATAAGATGAGCACAAATGAAACCGACCACCTGGTGGTTTTTAAAAGCAAATTCTCAACTAATCTCATTTCAAAACAAAGGAATGAATATTTACTAAATTCGCACTCTGATTCATGTACAAGGTTTTCAATAAGTTTAAATTTCTTAAGAAAAGCTAAACCTTCACGCACTGAATCCAGTATGCGTACCTCCTGATTTATCCTCTAATATTTCAAATAAAGAAATGGCTACAGATCGTTACAAACACCACGATTATTATCTCGTTGATGAATTACTCACTGAAGAACATATTCTCATCCGTAATAGTGTACGTGAATGGGTAAAAAAGGAAGTATCGCCCATCGTTGAAGATGCATGTCAGAAAGCAACATTTCCAAAACAATGGATCAAAGGCCTGGCAGAAATCGGAGCTTTCGGACCTTATATTCCTGTAGAATATGGTGGAGGCGGTCTGGATCAAATAGCGTATGGACTGATTATGATGGAACTGGAGCGCGGAGATTCCGGTTTGAGATCTACTGCTTCTGTACAAAGTTCCCTGGTGATGTATCCGATCTATACCTATGGGAGTGAAGAGCAGCGAAAAAAATATCTCCCAAAACTCGCATCGGGTGAATGGATGGGTTGTTTCGGACTTACCGAGCCGGATCATGGATCAAATCCGAACGGAATGATTTCCAACATCAAAGATAAAGGCGATCATTTTCTCTTGAACGGTGCAAAAATGTGGATTTCAAATGCACCTTTTGCAGATATCGCAGTGGTGTGGGCGAAAGATGAAGCAGGTGTTATTCGGGGAATGATTGTGGAACGGGGAATGCCCGGTTTTACAACTCCGGAAACCCACGGTAAATGGTCCCTGAGAGCAAGTGCCACAGGCGAACTTGTTTTTGATAATGTAAAAGTGCCTAAAGAAAATATTCTCCCTAATGTGAAAGGCCTCAAAGGTCCTCTCGGCTGCTTAAATTCTGCCCGATACGGAATAAGCTGGGGAGTAATTGGTGCAGCACTTGATTGTTACGATTCAGCATTGCGTTATTCTCAGGAACGGGTTCAGTTTGGTAAACCGATTGGTGGATTCCAACTCACTCAGAAAAAGCTTGCTGAAATGATTACTGAAATTACCAAAGCACAATTACTCACCTGGAGACTCGGTGTTTTGAAAAGTGAAAATCGTGCCACACCTGCACAGATCTCAATGGCAAAAAGAAACAATGTGAATATGGCTTTACAAATTGCACGCGAAGCCAGACAAATCCATGGTGGAATGGGTATCACCGGTGAATTTCCCATCATGCGTCACATGATGAATCTTGAATCGGTAATTACTTACGAAGGAACACACGATATTCATCTTCTCATTACCGGACTCGACGTCACCGGTTTTAATGCATTCGAATAATCACGAAAATAATTTCTGTTTTTTTAATTAATAACTATCCAATAGTTAATTCGTGGTCTTGCTCTCAATTTCATCACTGAAGATGAGTTGTTGTATGTTGCAACATGCTTTCCTTAGTGTTGTAATTATTTTGTAGATTTTTTTCTAATAAATGAATTCAAGAATATTAACTAAGCAGATATTTCGTCTTGGTTTCAATCTTCAATCAACAATCTAAAATCCACAATTCAAAATCCGCAATTCAAAAATTCGTTCACCCACAACTCTTCATCCTTCACCCATCACTCTGCATCGTTGAAGATATTTTAATATATGAGGATCGGTATCCCGTCAATTTAGTTACCTTGCGATTCATTTTTTCGAGGTAATGGTGGATGTAGAAATTAGAGATAAGCGTTGGGCTCTGAAACCCAAAGGAGAACAAGCGTTGGTGCAATCCCTGGCGAAGGAGCTGAATATTAGCTCTACCCTGGCGAATCTCCTGGTACAACGTGGCATTTCTTCGTTCGATGAAGCCAAAACTTTTTTTCGTCCAAAACTGAGCGACTTGCATGATCCATTTCTGATGAAGGATATGGACAAGGCGATTGATCGCATTGAAAATGCATTGAAACAAAATGAAAAAATCATGGTCTATGGCGACTATGATGTGGATGGTACAACAGCTGTAGCTCTCGTTTATTCTTTCTTCAAGACTTTTTATAATGATCTGGATTATTACCTGCCGGATCGTTACAAAGAAGGATACGGAATTTCATTTGCCGGAATCGATCACGCCAAGGCAAACGGTTTCACACTAATCATCGCTCTTGATTGTGGAATCAAAGCAAATGATAAAGTTATTTATGCAAAGGAACGCGGAATCGATTTTGTTATCTGTGATCACCACCGTCCGGGAGAATTTCTTCCCGAAGCTTCTGCTGTTCTTGACCCCAAACGCGACGACGATACTTATCCTTTCAAGGAATTATCGGGTTGTGGTATCGGGTTCAAACTGATCCAGGCATATGCACAACGTCACAAAGTTCCATTTGAACAAATAGAAGTTTTTCTTGATCTCGTTGCGGTAAGTACTGCGGCGGATATCGTTCCGATTGTCGGGGAAAACAGAGTGCTTGTGTATCACGGACTGCAATGGCTGAACAAAAATCCGCGGCCTGGCATTAAAGCAATTCTGGAATTGGCACAGGTTAAAAGAGAACTTACTGTCAATGATATTGTTTTCATTATCGGTCCACGAATCAATGCTGCCGGTCGTATTCAGGATGCCCGGCAGGCAGTAGATCTGCTCATCTCCGCGAATGCTGCTCAGGCATTGTTCGAAGGAAAAAATATCGACGAAAAAAATTCGGAGCGACGGAGTCTGGATCTGAATATCACCGAACAAGCACTTCAGATCATACAGGAAGATTCTTTGTTTGCTAAACGTAAATCAACAGTACTCTTTCATCCGGAATGGCACAAAGGTGTGATCGGGATTGTTGCATCAAGACTGACCGAGAAATATTACCGACCCACAATCATTCTTACGGAATCCAATGGACTTGCGACAGGGTCTGCCCGTTCAGTGAAGGATTTTGATATTTACAATGCGATTGAATCCTGCAGTGATCTGCTCGAACAGTTTGGAGGACATATGTATGCTGCCGGACTTACTCTCAAATTGGAAAATCTGGAAAAATTCTCTGAGCGTTTTGAAGAAATTGTAGCAGCAACCATCGATGAAAAATCATTGATTCAGGAAATTGAAATTGATTCAGTCCTGAAACTCACAGAAATTTCAACTTCATTTTTTAGTGTGCTCAAACAATTTGCTCCTTTTGGTCCCGGAAATATGAGCCCTGTTTTTAAAACCGAGAATGTACGCGATACAGGCCTGTCAAGAATCGTTGGGAATAATCATCTAAAATTGAATCTCGCCGAAGACGAAACCACACGATTCGGCCTCGATGGAATTGCTTTTCAAATGGGACAATATTATCCTTTCATCTCACGACGGATTCCTTTCGATATCTGTTATACTCTGGAAGAAAACACCTTCAACGGAAAAACTAACATTCAAATGAATGTTAAAGATATCCGGATGAAGTAATTTTTTCATTCCCCTCCCGGTAGAAATTAGAAAATAGAAATTAGAATTTAGAGTTCTGGATTCCATGTTCCCTATGAAGGCATTTAAATTCCTCCCTCATTTTATAAAGTATTCCCCTACCAACCACCAACCACCAACCACCAATCACCAACCACTAACCACTAACCACCAATTCCTATTCCCTCTCCTTCTTATTAAACGAACTAAACACCGAAGTAATCAGTGATAAAATAATACTGAAAAACAAGGCTGTCCAGAAACCGTCAACCGAAAATCCATCCACAACCTTATCGACCAGCAAAATCATGGCTGCGTTGATTACGAGCAGGAAGAGCCCCAGTGAAAGTACAGTGATTGGAATGGTGAGAAAAACCAGGACGGGTTTAATGACGGCATTGAGAAGAGAAAGGACAGCAGCTACTATCAAGGCTGTTAAAGCACCGTCGATATGCACCCCGGGAAGTAAAAATGAGGTTACGATCACCGCTAATGCACTCATGACCAATCGTCCTAAAAATTCCATTGTAAAATTTTTGTTGAAAATACTGAGAGTTCATCATTTTTCCCCTATTCGAACGTTAAAAATTTGTCTTTCTGAAATGCGATTTTAAGAGGAAATCTTAAGTAAATTTACCGCATTCTTTAAAAACGCTAGTATGAGCAACGATATTGAAAATGGCCGGAAGTTTTATGATGGGGTGCTTTCTTCTTTCGATAAAGCCGCAGCATTCACTGATTTTGAGCCGGGATTACTGAATCAGATCAAGATCTGTAACAGTATTTATAAATTTTATTTTCCACTGGAAGTGGATGGCAAACTGGAAGTTATTGAAGGCATTCGTGTCCAACACAGCCATCACAGCACGCCAACCAAAGGGGGTATCCGCTACAGTGAATTCGTAAACGAGGATGAAGTGAAAGCACTTGCAACACTCATGACGTTCAAATGTGCCGTTGTCGATCTTCCTTTTGGTGGTGCAAAAGGTGGCATTAAAGTCAATCCAAAAAAATACACCGATCGGCAGTTGGAGCGAATCACACGACGTTATACAACAGAATTGATTAAGAAAAGCATGATCGGAGCTGCGATCGATGTACCTGCCCCTGATTATGGCAGTGGCTCTCGTGAAATGGCTTGGATTGCAGATACCTACGCAACTTTTAAATACGATGATCTGAATGCGATGGGTTGCGTTACAGGAAAACCACTCGGACAAGGTGGAATACATGGGCGCACGGAAGCAACCGGACAAGGATTATACTTCGGACTTCGCGAGGCATTGAACAATTCTGAAGACATGAAGGAAATTGGCCTCAGTCCTGGTATTGAAGGGAAACGCATCATCGTTCAGGGCTTGGGAAATGTGGGATATTACGCTGCTAAATTCTGTTCAGAAGGAGGCGGTATCATTGTCGGAATTGCCGAATATGAAGGCGGTATCTACAATGCAAATGGTCTTGATGTCGAAGAAGTTTTCAAACACCGCAAAGCAACGAAGTCTATACTGAATTATCCCGGAGCTAAAAATTACACCAATTCTCTGGAGCTCCTGGAAGCGGATTGTGATATTTTAATTCCTGCTGCCCTCGAAAATCAGATTACAAAAGACAATGCACCACGGTTGAAAGCCAAAATTATTGCTGAAGGTGCCAATGGTCCGGTCACCCAGAATGCCGAACAAATCCTTCTGCAGAATAAAGTGATGATCATCCCCGATCTATTCCTCAATGCAGGTGGCGTAACAGTTTCTTATTTCGAATGGCTGAAAAATCTTTCGCACGTACATTTTGGTCGTATGGAGAAACGTTTCCAGGAAATGTCAAACAATGAACTCGTTGGTGCTGTCGAAAAAATCACAGGAAAAAACCTGGATGCGAAACAACGTAAAGTTCTGACTCACGGTGCCGATGAAATCGATATTGTGCGTTCCGGCCTGGAAGAAACAATGATTCATGCATACAATGATATCCGCGAAATTCGCCGACAAGATACACGCATTACAGATCTGAGAACTGCCGCATTCGTTTGTGGTATTCGTAAACTCGGAGTTGCATACCAGAATCTCGGGATCTTTCCATAATCAATTTGTGTCAAAAAAAAGCGGCGGTCCTTTGATGGAACCGCCGCTTTTTTTATTTCTGAGATGTTTAGATAATTAGCATAGCATCTCCATAACTATAGAATCTGTATTTTTCTTTGATCGCAACTTTATAAGCGTGCATCACATGCTCGTAACCTCCGAAACCTGCAACCATCATCAGCAATGTTGATTCCGGCATGTGGAAATTGGTGATCATCGTATTGGCAACGCTGAAATCGTAAGGAGGAAAAATGAATTTATTTGTCCACCCATCGAAAGGCTTCAATTCACCCTGCGTCGATACTGAAGTTTCAATTCCACGCATCACAGTTGTACCCACAGCACAAATTCTTTTCTTGGAAGCTTTCGCTTTATTCACGATTTCGCAACATTCTTTTGGAATGATCACTTGCTCGGAATCCATCTTGTGTTTTGTAAGATCTTCTACTTCAACAGGACGGAAAGTACCGAGACCAACGTGAAGTGTAAGTTCAGCAAAGTGAACACCTTTCAACTCCAATCGCTTCACCAGTGGCATACTGAAATGCAAACCTGCCGTTGGTGCAGCAACAGCTCCTTCATTTCTTGCAAAGACTGTTTGGTAACGTTCCACATCTTCCGGTTCAGCTTTGCGTTTGATATACTTTGGCAAAGGAGTGTTTCCGAGTTGAGTAATGGCCTTTTTGAATTCTTCATAAGGACCATCGAACAGAAAACGCAGTGTACGACCGCGCGATGTTGTGTTGTCGATTACTTCAGCAACCAATAAATCGTCATCGCCGAAATAAAGTTTATTACCAATCCGGATTTTTCGTGCAGGATCAACAAGAACATCCCAGAGACGACTTTCTCGGTTAAGTTCGCGAAGCAAAAAGACTTCAATTTTCGCTCCGGTTTTTTCTTTGTTACCATACAAACGTGCAGGGAAAACACGAGTATTATTAACAACCATGACATCTCCTTCGTTGAAATAACCCAGGATGTCTTTGAAGTGTTTGTGTTCAATCTTTCCCGTTTTCCTGTCCAATACCATCAGACGAGCATCTTCACGGTTCTTCGCCGGATGTGTGGCAATTAGGCCTTCGGGAATAGTAATTTTAAACTGGGATAATTTCATTTTGGTCTGATATGTAAAACCCTCTGGAAATCAAATAGGGGCGGCAAAGATAATATACCGCTACCCCCCTTGTAAAGGGTTTGTGAATAAATATTTTCAGGTGCAATAAATGATTAAAGTACCTGATTATCAGTTATTTGTCTTGCGAAAAGTAATGGATCGAGTGCATCTTCCAATTTATACTCACCAATACGGGTCCTGCAAAGCGCCGAAAGGTAGGCTCCGGTACACAGAACTTCTCCGAAATCATAGGCAAGTGTTCGAATGTATGTTCCCTTCGTGCAAACAACACGAAAATCAATAGAGGGAAGTTCGATCCGGGTGATTTCAAATGCTTTGATTTCAATCTCCTTGGGTTTGATTTCCACTTCTTTACCTTGTCTGGCGAGTTGATAAGCTCGCTTCCCGCCAACCTTTACTGCCGAATGTGCAGGTGGTGTTTGCATCTGTTTTCCAAGAAAATTTTGAGCTGCAGAATGGATCGCATCGGTTTCCGGCATTTGAACATTATTCCTCGGAATTACGATCGATTCCAGATCATGCGTGTCAGTGTTGCCACCTAAAACAATCGTGCCCGTATATTCCTTTTCTGCATCCTGGATTTCAGAAATCTTTTTCGTGTATGCTCCGGTACATAAAATCAATAAACCTGTTGCAAGCGGATCTAAAGTGCCGGCATGTCCGATCTTCAATTTCCGGATTTCACTTTCACCGGAATGAAAACTCTTGTAATACGCTGATAAGGCACCCTTCAACTTGCGGACAACATCAAAGGATGTCCATTTGTATGGTTTGTTGATGAGGAACACTTGTCCGCTGATCAGTTGATTTGCATCCTCAAAAAAATCCACAGCCATCTTAGGGTTCGTTTAAAACATCGATAACTCGTACCCAAGAAAATAAAGGATCAGGATGGCTCCGCCGACTATGATTCTGTAATAACCAAAAAGTTTGAACCCATGCTTGGTGAGAAATCCGATGAAGGATTTAATCGCCAATAAGGCAACAATAAACGCAACAATATTCCCGACTATCAATAACTCAATTTGATTTCCCTGGAATCCACCACCACTTTTATATAAATCATACAAATCTTTTACTGTTGCAGCAAACATTGTTGGTACGGCAAGAAAGAAAGAAAATTCAGCAGCGGCTTTTTTGTTGAGTCCTTGCGTGAGTCCACCGATAATTGTTGCCGCGGATCGTGATACACCGGGAATCATTGCGATCACCTGGAACATTCCGATTTTAATGGCCTTCGTATTGGATTCCAATTCAGAAGAACCACGGTCTTCCGCTTCTGCAAACCATTTGTCGAGTAATAGAAAGATAATTCCTCCCACAAGCAAAGAGACTGCCACAACAATTACATTCTCCAACATCTGATCAATGTACTTTTTGAAAAGCAGACCAAAAACAACTGCCGGAATAAAAGCAAGAAGCAATCGCATGTAAAATGCGATACTCTTTTTCCAGTTTTTATCCGTCGGAATGAATTTTCTCCAGTATAAAACTACGACTGATAGAATTGCTCCAAATTGAATAACGACTGTAAAGGTTTTTGTAAAATCTTCTTTCGCTATTCCCATGATAGAAGAACCAATAATCATGTGTCCTGTGGATGAGACCGGCAAAAATTCTGTCAGCCCCTCAATAATTGCCAGGATGATAGCTTGTAAATAGCTCATGAGTATTGGTAGGATTCTAAATTACACTCAGAATTTCTTATTGAAAGCAATGTGCAATACAGGAAATAAAAAAAGTGCAGATTCGAAGTTCAATGCCTTCCTGACCTGCACCTTTTACAACGGATATTCGATTTATTCTTTTGATTTTTTGAGAACAGCAACAACCGCTACTACCAGGCCACTGATGACCAAAATAGGAGCCAGTGTAATTCTTCGGAAACTAAAAATGGAAGGATCCCAAATTGAAGGATCGGATGATCCTCCACCGGCCATACAGACGAAGCCAATAAAAATCAATGCAATTGCAATCAACATCAAAACGTAATTCTCTCTGCCAAAAGCAAAGTCAATTGTCGGTTTGTTTTCTTTTTTAGCCATTTTCTTTGAAATTCATGCAAATAGAGGTGCAAGTATACGTTTTTCTCTGAAATCATCCTGAAAAGGAGGTGAAAATTTAGAAATAACAGAAATTTCAGGTCAACAATCTTGTTACACAAAGAACACAATGGAATTCACAGAGAACACAAAGGATGTTAGGATGGAAAATCTTTGTGAACCTTGTGCAATCTTAGTGTCCTTAGTGAACCCGGATTGTTTAACACATTTCTTTAAGACTTTAATACAACTCCTCCATCCTTAATCTCAAATACCTGTTCACCGCAAAAAAAGTACTGACTCCCGAAAGCAGTATTCCAAGTACAAGCACACAGCCGAAAAGTATCCCCATAATTCTAAGATCCGAAAGTTGTCCGAGAACAGGAAAACGGGTCTCTATCAGGTAAATGATTCCGCCTAAAAGTGCACTTGCAACAATGCCTGCATACAATCCATGCGACAATCCTTTCCGGATAAAAGGCCAGCGAATGAAATTTTTTGTGGCACCAACCAATTGCATACTTTTTATAAGGAAACGCTTCGAGTACATCGACAAACGAATGGTGTTGTGAATAAGTGCAATGGCAACAAAGAAAAGCAATGCACAGAAAAATAAAATCACCAGTCCCATGGTCCGGAAGTTTTTATTGATCCTGCTGATTTCAGTTTCCTGGTACACTACATCTCGTACCATTTTGTTTTGCGCCAGCAACTGGCTGATCAGGCGCAGACTGTCAGGATGTGCATAGTCTGCCTTCAGGTTGATGTCAATTGTTGCCGGAAGAGGGTTGGACTCAAGCATGCTCACAGCCCCTTCGCCAAGCTCTTTTTTAAGACTGTCAAGTGCTTCCTCTTTCGATACAAATCGTGTGTTTTTGACAAAAGGCAGACTCTGAAGATTTTCTCTGAAGGATTCAATTTCAGAATCTGCTATCTGATCCTGAAGAAAAATATTCAATTCAACATGTTCCTTCACATAATCCGAAATCTTCCGTGCATCAATGACCAGCAAGCCGAGCAATCCAAGCATGAAAAGGACTAAGGAAATACTTATGATAGCCGAAACGTAAGATGATCGTAAACGTTTGTTGCTGTCTTTTTGGGGATCTTTTTGCATGGAAATTCGAATCACGAAAGTAAGGAAAGATTCTCCCTTCCCATGCCCCTAAATCCCTCCTCTCACCTTATTTTTCTACATTCGCATGTTGGCAAATGAGTTCAAGGTTCATGGTTCAATGTTTAACGTTGGCCTTCCTTGAACATTGAACTTTAAACATTGAACCGAATTCATGGAATACAATTTCAAAGAGGTAGAAAAAAAATGGCAGAACCGCTGGCGGGAACAGCAGGTGTATAAGGCGCTTATTGATTCATCCAAACCAAAGTATTATGTTTTGGATATGTTTCCGTATCCATCCGGAGCCGGTTTGCATGTGGGGCACCCGCTGGGCTATATCGCTTCCGATATTTATTCACGTTACAAAAGATTGAAGGGTTTCAATGTCCTTCATCCGATGGGCTACGACTCATTTGGTTTGCCTGCCGAACAATATGCGATTCAAACCGGACAGCATCCTGCGATTACAACCGAACAAAACATAGCACGTTACAGAGAACAACTCGACAACATCGGATTTTCTTTCGACTGGAGCCGCGAAGTGCGCACAAGTGATCCTTCTTATTACAAATGGACACAGTGGATTTTCATCAAACTTTTTCATTCCTGGTACAATCCGGAAACGAATAAAGCAGAGACCATCGATTCATTGATTGAAAAAATTAAGACAAATAAAATTGCAATTCAAAATACAAAGAAATGGGAAGAACTTTCTGAGTCTGACCAACAAGAGGTTTTGCAAAATTATCGTCTTGCCTTCCTCAGCGAAACAACAGTGAACTGGTGTCCGGCTCTCGGAACTGTTCTTGCAAATGAAGAAGTAAAAGACGGCGTCAGCGAACGCGGAGGATATCCCGTGGAACGCAAACTCATGAAACAATGGAGTCTGCGGATCACTGCATATGCTCAACGTTTGCTCGATGATCTGGAAACCATTGACTGGACGGAATCACTCAAAGAGCAACAACGAAATTGGATCGGTCGCAGCGAAGGGGCACAGCTTGAATTCAAAGTGATGAATTCAGATAAATCATTCGAAGTATTCACAACAAGACCGGATACAATTTTTGGCGTTTCCTTTATGACGCTGGCTCCGGAACATGCTTTGGTGAATGAAATCACCACTGCAGAACAGAAAGCAGCAGTTCAGAATTATGTTGAGGAAGCAAAAAACCGCAGCGATCGTGAACGGATGACGGAAGTGAAACGCATTTCAGGTGTGTTCACCGGAGCGTACGCTGAGCATCCTTTTACGAAAAAACCAATTCCGATCTGGATCGGTGATTATGTTCTTGCAGGATACGGCACAGGTGCGGTCATGGCTGTTCCCGGTCACGATGAACGTGATCATGCTTTTGCAAAACATTTCGCATTGCCAATTCTGCAAGTTGTTGAAGCTCCTGCGGGAATTGATATTCAGGAACAATCTTTCGATGCCAAAGAAGGCAAGTGTATTAATTCAGATTTTCTGAATGGTCTCGATGTCAGGAAAGCAATTCGTAAAGCAATAGAAGAAATTGAAAAGAAGAAGATCGGAACAGGAAAAGTAAACTTCCGTTTGCGTGATGCAATTTTCGGCAGACAAAGGTATTGGGGGGAACCCATTCCGGTATATTACAAAGACGGGATTCCGTATACTGTAGACGAAAAAGATTTGCCTGTGATTCTTCCGGAAGTGGACAAATACCTTCCGACAGAAGATGGTGAACCACCATTGGCAAGAGCTAAAAACTGGAAGTATCAGAATAAATACGATTTCGAAACGACTACCATGCCGGGTTGGGCCGGTTCTTCCTGGTATTTTCTGCGTTATATGGATGCAAACAATGACAAAGAATTTGCCTCCAAAGAAGCATTGAACTATTGGCAGGACGTTGACCTCTACATGGGCGGAGCGGAGCACGCAACCGGACATCTGCTCTATGTTCGCTTCTGGACAAAATTCCTGTACGACCTGGGTTATATT
>Ga0138256_10004375_pt1 | contig 15030 bp, 21 predicted proteins | sample KNB2016incub_MG_FD_105486 | JGI IMG/M metagenome (GOLD analysis project Ga0138256, IMG submission 105486) | Active sludge microbial communities from wastewater in Klosterneuburg, Austria - KNB2014incub_MG | ecosystem: Engineered > WWTP > Activated sludge > Unclassified | place: Austria... | reverse complement strand
CCGCCAGAGCCGAGAGCCTTGGCGAAATACTCGCTGCGGTCCTTGTGCGAGCCGCGCATGAGCCCGGCGGCGTTGAATTTCACGAAGTAGCCTGCCTCCACCTCGGCATCAGTCAGAAGGTGGCACTCGGCAGACTGCTCGATGCGTTCGTACCAGGGGCTGAGCGTGTGCACGACGTGCGCCAGGAACATTTGCTCGGCGCTGGCGTAGGTGGCGGCCTTGTCGCTGTACCCGGCCATGATCGGCATGACGCGAAAGGCGCGGCAGACTTCCTCGATCTGGTGCTTTCGCGTCTCCAGAAGTTGGGCGTCAATGCCGGTCATGCTCTGCGGGTGGAACTTCGCGTTTCTGTCCAGCAGCTTTGTTTTTCCCATGTTCGCTGCGCCGTCGAATTCCTTCTCCAGCCAGGCGCGCATGGCCTTGTATTGCTCCGCGTTCAGCGTCCCCTCGACCGAGTAGGTGCCGGAAATCGCCGCGCCGTTCTTTTGCATTCGGGCCTGCGACTCTTCGGCAGACATGGCAAGCCCGATGGCTTCGCGGGCCATCTTGACAACATCCAAGCCGCTCACGGCGTCCCAGCTAGGGCCGCGCCAGTGCCAGACAGCCTCTTGCGGGACCGTCATGGTCTTGCCGCTGGGGGCGGTGATCTGGTATTCCAGGCTGTAGTCGTCCTTTTGCTTGCAGTTCACAGCGCCAGGCGGGAACGGGATCAGCTCGCGGACTTCACCGCGCACGCGGTTGATGAAGGCATAAGCATCGCCTGTCATCACGCAATGAATGGTCATGGTTTCGCGCAGTTCGAAGCTGGTCATCCATCCATTCGGCTTGCGGTGCAGCACGCGATAAAGCGGGTGATCTGCGGCGGGCATGATCTTGTCGCCCACCTGCCGGTAAACCTTAAACGGCACCTGGGCGACGCCTTCGGAAATGACGCGCACGCACGACAGCACAGCGGGCACCTCTAGGGCGGACTTGTGCGACACCGATGCGCCGCTTTTGGTGCCCATCCATCCGGCCAGCAGCCGGAACAAATCGAGCGAGTGACGAACCGAGCCGTCCTCGTTCGACTTGCGGCTGAAAGGCCAGAATTTCATGCTGTGAGCTCTTCCCAGAATGATTTTTCACCTGCGCCTGTTGTGTTGACCAGCCCCGCCGCCATCACAGCAGCCACGGCCAAGTCAATGCGCCCCGTCGCTTTTTCCTTGGACAGCTTGCGGTTCTCCGCGCCGTCCTGCTCAATGACTGCGTTGCTCATGCACCAGTCCAGCACCTTGTGCCCTGCGTGCGCAATCTCACCGTTAAGTAACATGCGCTCGAAGGTTTCCAGCGCGGGGCTAAAGTCCTTGTAGCCCTGCCCGACCGGCTTCATTTCCGGCAAGCTGATCCCGTCATCTGCGGCCAGCGCCATCAAGTCCTCGATGCGCCAGCGGTCGTACCCTACGGCGACGATCTCGAAGAAGTCGCACATAGCCGACAGCTTTTGCAGGATCACCCGCTTGCTGATGGCCCGACCAGGTGTCGTGTCCAGATACCCCTCGGCCTTCCACTGGATGTAGGGCACGCGGTCGGTATCGGCCTTGCGCTGCAATTCCACATCTGGCAACCACGCGAACGGCACCAGCAACCACGGCTCGCCAGCTTCTACCGGCTCCACCAGAAACACCATGCCCGTCAGGTCAGTGGTGCTGGATAAGTCCAACCCGGCCACAGCACGGCGCCCGCGCAAATCCTGCCAGTCAAAATCGCGTTGCGCACCGCGCCACACTTCGCCGGAAATCCACGGCGATTCGGCGTCCGTCCACTGGCAGAAATTGAGCCTTCGGACAATCGCCTCTTTCGATGGCATCCCTTTCGCTTCCACCACCTGCTCGCGGATGTACTTCATCCCCGGCAGATCGGCGTCCTGCAATGATGGGTTCGCCTTCGGCCAGCACGACTCGTCGGCAAACGGGTCATCCAATTCATCCAGGCCACAGACAAACGGAAAGAACGCGTCGTCTTCCACCTCACCCGCCGCCACCTTCGCGCCGTATTCGTGATACGACCAGCACGGCCCCATGCGGTTGTGCCCCGCATTGGTAATCATGAAAATCAGCGCCTGGCGTCGGCTTTTCGTACCTGCCCGCATCATTTCGACGACGGTGTTTGTCTTGTGCTCGTGCAGCTCGTCAATCAGGCCGATGTGCGGGCGCGGGCCGGATTGCCCGTCATCACTACTGATAGGCCGGAAGAACGCGCCCTGCGCCACGTAGGCAAGGTTCCAGCACCTTTCCCCGGTGCCGCTCTTCGTCAGGCGCTTTGAAAGCTCCGGCGATTGATCCACCATCGCAACGGCGTCACGGAACAGGATCATGGCTTGATCCTTTTTCGTGGCGGCGCTGTAAACCTCTGCGCGTGGCTCGTTGTCGGCCACCAGCCCCTTCATACCGATACCGGCGGCCAGGGGTGACTTGCCGGAACCCTTCGCGGTTTCCACGTAAGCCACGCGGAAGCGCCGGTAGCCGTCAACGCCCTTCCAGCCGAACAGGGAACCCACTACGAATTTCTGCCACGGCAGCAGCTCGAATGGCTTGCCTTCAAAGTCGCCGCCGTTGAGCTTCAGCACGTTGCTGTAGAACCTGAGCGCCTTGTTTGCCTCGTCCACATTCCACACCAAGCCGCGTTTCTTACCCTCTTTCAGGTCTCGAAGGTGCCGCGCGCACTGCCCACGCACATGCGGCCCAGCCACTCGAACACCGTCTACCACCGATTGCGCATACTCCGTGACCGGATCATCCGAAGAACTCTTGGAGCGGATCGGCTTTTTTGTCGTCATCTGGTGTTGCGTGTACTTTCGAACGCGCCGCTGGCGTCAGTCCGAACTCAATCAGGTAGCTTTTGAATTGCGAATCAGCGGCGCGGAGCTGCGTAGCAGCAGGATTTCCCTTGATAAGGGTGTTCCCTTGGGCGTCCATCGTTTTGTATGTCCAGCCGTCCACTTTCAAGCTCTCACGACATATCAGGACGTCGCTGTAGCAGTCACACAATCTTTCAAGCGCGGCGCTGTCGGCTTCGGTCAGCACTCCCATGCGATCCAGAAGCACGGACAAGCGGCCCCATGCCACCTTTCCCGCGTCCGACAGGTGCGCCGGGCACGATGGAATCTCGCGCCTCGGCTTCGGCTCTGTCTTGTTGATCTTGCGCTTGCCAGCGTTACCGGAAATTAGTTTTAAGGCTGTTGGTTTAGGTCGTGGACTGGGCATCATCACCCCCCGGAAAAAATATCCCAGCTTGCGGGTGTGCGCAGAACGAGAACCTGTCGGTTTCCAGCGTGGAGGTCTTAGACTTTGAATCCCCCCCCCGCCCTCAACCGAATAAAAGCGTTTGCCCCTTGGCTTTGGCACCCTTAGCGCCATTGCACCTGCGACATGCGCATTGCGTGTTCGCGTATGAATGCACGCCACCCAACGCAAGCGGGACAATGTGATCTAACTCAGCAGAGTTGGGCATGTATGGCCTCTCGATAGTCCGCACACCACATAGGGCGCAGCGCCACTTGTCTCGGGCGAATACAACCAATCTATCAACCACCTCAACAGCGGCCGATCTCAGCCTTGCTCTACGGCGCGCAGAAGCTGCCGTGGCAGCAGTTGCCTCCACACATACAGAGCAACGCGTCGCCCTTGTGAAGTAGCCGTACAACGGGCTAAACAAGGCCTCACAGCCCAAGCATGTGATCGGCTTCACTGTCTTGTTGTGGGCTGCACGCGCCAACTCTTTTTGCTTCACGAATGAAGCCGCTGCCCGGCATTTTGAGCCGCAGTAGGTGGATTCGATGGCCGCATCAAAGTGCTTACCGCACCCTGCGCATACAAACTCCCGAACTCCGGCGCGCCTTAGCACCCTGTTTGCTGCTTTGTCTTTGCAGTAGTCACTGCAATGCTTCCGTTTCCTACCTACTGTGCGCGGCTGGGCGATGGGTTCGCCACAGGCGCATGAAATAGATACAAGGCGCTTATACTCCGCGTCAGCCATCTTTGACCTCTCGTACAGGTTGATGTGGTTAGACGCCTGCACAGTGTTAGTAGCACTATGTGGGCGTCGTCATTTTAACACGGCGCTTACCAGATTACACGTCCTGCTGCATCGAACTGAGCACGAACCGCGTAGCCCATATCGACCGCGCTTTTCTTCACATGGCATCCGGCCTTCACACCTGGCGACGGCCACTCAACACACAGCACTTGAAGGTTGTCGTCGTCGTTCGTGCTGCCCTCTTTGTGCAGGGCCGTGATGTGGTCAAGCTCGAAGCCATGCGGGAATGCAACCAGCTTGCCGCAGCGTGCACAGTGCGGGTTGTTGCTCCATATGCGCAGCCGTGCGGCTTGTAGCTTCCTGCCTCTTAGCCGCCCGTCTGTGTTGTCGTAGGCCATGCTCACCTCAATAGTCGCAAGCGCCCGCCCGCGTGCCCAGGAGGTAGGTTCGCGCTGTTCTACGTCGCTTGCTGCCGCCGTTGCTTTGCCCGTGACGGCAGGCTGAAACGTGGCCCAGGTGCGCCTGTTGCGTGGCCTGGCGGCCGGAGTGCAGGTGCTGGCGTAGAGCTGGGCAAAACAAAAACCCCGGCGATTTCCAGCAGGGGCTTGTGATTCTTCAGGGCGAGTTCATCCATCGCTAGCTTCCGGTGGCGCCTACGTGGCAACCGCCAGCCATTCGACAGAGATTCACCGCGCTATTGGCCGACTCGTTGCCAATGCCATCGGTACGGGAATTGTACTACAGCATGTTTCGCAAACGCAATCGCATGGACTGTCGCGCGACGTGGATACATTCGTCCATCATGTTCAGCGCCGCCTTGCCCATCTCGCCTGCCGGTGGGTTGCGTTTGCCGCTCCCACCGCACTTGCGGCACTGACGGCCCAGTACCGGGGAGCCGTGGATCACCTCGTGCCCACGCCCCAGGCACGGCTGGCAGTTGTCATGTAGCCAGTAGATCAGCACCGCATTGGCCAGCGTGCGCGGCTCCTTGTGGCCCTTGCGTTCGGCCCAGGCTGCAACACCATCCACGGCACGGCGCAGGGTTTTGAGTTGGCTGAACAGCAAGAATGCCTCGGTTTCATCCATGTGCCGCTTCTTTGCCGCGCCGTCCCATTCACTGTGCAGTCGCATCAGCACGCCGCCCAGCAGGCCCGGTGTCCAGCCGCTGGCGATCAGCACATCCGCATCGGTGCGCCGTTCTGACGTGACGGTCAAATCATCGGCGTTGCCGGCGCTGGTGTATTGCTCGTCGATGGTGCGCGATTCGTTCAAGTGATTTCCTCCCTGTAGGTGATCTGAACGCGGAAAATTGCTCGATCTTTTCCTCCCATGGATGAAACCACGCAACTGACGATCTCGGCATCCACATATTCGCCGCATTCGTTCAGCACGTCTTGAAGCTGCTTCGCCGCCATCTTCAGGCGCTCAGTCAAATCGTATGAAAGACCGTTCATGATATTTCCCCCGTCTCTGGATTGATTTCCCATTGCCGCGCATCGCGTAGCGCCACGTCGTGTTCAGCGCACCAGGCCTGCATGTACGTCTGCAAACTGGCACACCGCGCCCGGCTCATTTGCGCCGTCGATTCGCGGATGTTCACGAATTCGCCCTCAAGGCCCGGGATAACGTCGGCACCCAGTCCAGTAGCCATGGCGTGCCCGGACACGAAAAGCGTTTTCCACTGCACCGGCGCGAGCCTGCGGTTCATCCACTGGGCCTGCTTCGCAACATCCCCGAACGCTGCGTGAATCCAGTTGTTTTGCAGGTCGCTGCGAGTTTCCTCGCGCGCTACAACAATCAGTGAGCGGGCGCGCGGAACGATCAGGCGCGGCTTTGTCCACGGCCACAGCACGTCACGCATGGATGCGTGGGCTTGTACCGGCTCCCACCAGCGCAGGGTTAGGCGCTCAGACATTGGCCCGCTCCTTTACCAGATCACGCAGCTTCGCGCGGTACAAATCCCGGATGGCCCGCAGTTCGTCAGCCGTGTACTTGCGCGGCTCCTGGTCGGCCTCCAGCGCCTCAACCCGCGCCAGCCCGATACGCGCGATCAGCCCCGGGCGGTAATCGACGGCCCGGCCTGCGCCCCAGCGGTTGCACTGCTTTCGCTGTGCGTGACAATTGTCTTCATGGAAACGCAGATGCGGCGCGCTGCCAGTGCTGCGGTAGTGGCCGGCGTCATACTTGCCGCCCACATCCCCAGCGGCCAGCGGCAGGCCGCAGCAAATGCAGGGCTTGTCGGCGTCCCGAGCACGGATGAAGGCATTGAATGCGGCCTGGGCTTCACGCTCCCAATCCCGGCGCGTCTTGAGCCTCTCCTTGCGCTCACGATCTGCCAGACGCTGTTTGATGGCGGCTTGTTTCTCAGCCTTGCCACGGACGGAGACAGCAAGGGAGCTGGCGCAGTCGATTGAGCAAACCTGCGCCATGGGTAGGCGCGGCTCGAAAGGCGCTCGGCAGACTTTGCACTTTTTCATGCATCAGCTCCACACGTCAAGCATTCGCCATGCAGCCGCCACCACTCCTGGAACTTGTCCATTTCCAAGGGCGCGAAGTCTGTCCACCCGATGGGCCAGCCCATGAGCTACGCGAGGCGTGGCATCCTCCCAGCGACCGTCCTGCCAATACGCTTTGCCGTGGTGTGCCAGAAGTCGTGACAGTGCTTGCATAAAGTCTGAATGTTCTCCGGCTCGTTGTGCGCCTTGTCTTGGTCGATGTGGTGCGCCTGTAGCGCCCTCGCATAGCCGCACGCCTCGCACTTCTTCTTCAAGTGCTTGCGCGCACGCCATGAATACCCGTGCTTCGTCAGGTCGGTTCTCGTGTTCGCACAACTCAGCGAGCAGAAGCGCCGCTTCATGAACACCGACAGGTCTTCCAATCTCCCGTTGAATCTCTTGCGCTGCATCTCCGATCCGCAGCACTCGCAGAACTTCGCTTCTTCCGGTTTCCGTTTCATTGTGCATACCCATAAGCCAAAAGCACATTTTAACATGGCTTATGGGTTGCAGCGAAGTCCAATCGTCAGGCCAGCCCATCAACTTTTCTACCCACGGCGGGTTCAGTTGCCCATGCGGGATGTGTCGACCTTCGGCTTTTTCTTCGCGGGCCACCGCAAAGCTCAAAGAGTCCTGCTTCGCTATTCCGTTCCATTTAAGTGCTGTCTCCATCGTGCAGCTCGCATCGCGCGGGCCGTGCGTTGGTGTGGGCCAAAATCCAGATTCGCTCTCGCTTGTGGTTTGCGCCAATGGCATTCGCTCCCAGCACTCCCCATTCCGCATCGAACCCCATCGAGGCCAAGTCTCCAAGCACGGTTCCGAGTCCACGAAGAGTGAGCATTGGGGAGTTTTCCACGAGCACGAAACGGGGTCGTACCTCGCCAATAATCCTTGCCATTTCCCGCCACAGGCCGGAGCGCTCGCCGTTGATGCCTGCGCCCTTGCCTGCGGCGCTGATGTCTTGGCATGGGAATCCGCCAGAAACAACGTCAACAGCGCCTCTCCACGGTCTTCCGTCAAAGGTTCGAACGTCATCCCAGACCGGGAACGGCGAAAGAATTCCATCGTTTTGTCGCTGGAGCAAAATCCCAATAGCGTATGGCTGCCACTCAACGGCGCACACAGTGCGCCACCCGAGCAGCTTGCCGCCGAGTATTCCTCCGCCAGCCCCAGCGAAAAGTGCCAACTCATTCACACACCCATCCATTCCGCCTTCTTGTGGCAAACAGCCGTCCCGCACACCTTGAAGACGTGGTACGTGTACCCGCTGCTCTCGGCAAGGGCCATCGCATCCTCTATCGCGTCGGCTTCGGTGGCGTATTGCCGGTCGTTCACTGAGTGGACAATTGCCACGATGACGTAGGGCTTCATGCTGTCTTCGGTCATTTCTTTCCCTCCACAATCTGCTCTTTGGTTGTCACCCGATGCCCGCAGTACCCGCATTCACGGCGGCGGTACACGTAGCCCTTCCTCCATCGCACGTCAGCGACGGAGCCGCGTTTCATTGGCTTGTGGCACTTGGGGCAGTTCATCGCGCTCCCATCCCTGCCCATGGGCTGCTGTAGTCCTGCCACGTTTTGTACGCCCGAATGCGAATGGCTGTTGCCTTGGCGATTCCGTACCGGGCGCACTTTTCCTCAACTGTGCCGGGGCCGTGCCGTATGTCCTCGACTGCTTCCAGCGTCAGCTTGGCGCGCTTCCTGGCCGATGCACTGATCTTGGCCCTGCGGCTGATCTTGCTGGCAAACCCGGTGCGCTCTGCATTCAGCTTGCCCTGCTGAGAATGGTTCACAACCAGCACATGCTCAGGCGCGACGCACAGCCGATTCCCGCAGGTATTGGTGACGATCTTCCCGGCGATCTTGTGGCCGTGCAGTTCAGCGACTACGCGGCGCACGGTGAGATTCTTTTGCTTGAATGCAGACATCTTCGGTGTGCCATTACCCGACACGCACCCGTCCCATATCCGGCAGTCGCCGTCTTCGTGGCTCAGGTTTTCTATCCTCTTCATAACTTCGTTCACGGCTCAGTCCTTGTCTTTCCTGCGCTGCCAGCGCAATGCGCTCTTCCAGGCTCAAATCGATGTGCCATTCCTTCGCTTCCTCCGGTGATGGCCGGAAGTCGCCCAGCAGCGCGCGTACCTTCGCCAGCAGCCCCACGTAGACGCCGGAATCGTCGGCCTCGCATTCCCGCGCTTGCGCGCGCGCGTACTGCCACCAGCCGGGCATTCGCGCTTTCGCGGCGATGTCTTGTGCCATTTCGTCGCATGGGGTCAAACAGCCTCCACAGCACCGCTTGCGCTGTAGTCCACATAAGCCACCGGCTGTCGGCGGCTGTAGGTGCAAAACTGCTGAGCCGATTTGTTGAACCACAGCTTCAAGCTGTAGTGCTGCATATCGCCGTTGCGCTGCTTTTGCAGTTCCAGGCGTGCGTCTGGTTCGTCGGGATCGACTTCCTTTGACTCATCCCGGCGGGCGCTCCAAACGGTGAACACGTTGTCTGCGCCATCGGTGATCTTGGAACTCCCGGCAACGTCCAACTTTCCCGGCCCTTTGCTTTCGTCAACGCCTTTGCGTGGGTGGGCGACAAGGTGGATATGGCAGTTGTTCCGCTTGGCGAAGTCGCACAGCTTTCTGACGGCCTCTTTCTGCGCTGTCATCGCCCCTGCGCCATCCTCGGGAACGTCCGTCATCATCAAACTGTCAATGACGAAGTGCCGGGTTCCGTACCGCTTGCTGGCGTACAGAAACACCGTCAACAAGCGCTCAATTGAGGCGCTGCCGACCACGTTGAACAGCCACATCTTGTCATGCAACCAACGTCCGATGGCGTCGAGATAGCCCATCGTCGGGCGGTCAAGGCCGGCGGCCTGCTTGGCGACCCGCTTCAACTGGCGCTCAGGCGTCATCTCGCCCGAAAACACCACCACGCGCTCGCCTTGCTGCATCAGGCCCAGCAGAATCTGCGACAGCATCAAGCTCTTGCCGTGGCCGTTGTAGCCCGTCCAGACCGTGAGTTCTCCGGTGCGGAACTCGAACCATTCAACATCCCGATCCAGCCGTAAAACCGGATCGCGCTCGTCGCCATGGGCCGGGTAGAACATGGCCTTCACGCGATCAATGAAGTCGCTGGCCTGTCTCAGTTCTTCCGGGTCTTGCGGTTTCGCCGTCTTGACGCACTCCCAGAAATCGGAGCCGTCAGCACCCGACAGCAGGTACTCGTTCGCGTCCTTGGCTGGGAGAATCACCCGCTTGCATCGTTCAGCGCCGATGCGGTGCATCACCTCCCTGGCTCCTTTTTCGCCCGATTCGTCGTTGTCGAAAAAGATCAGGATTTCGCTGAACCGATCCAGCCGTGACCAGTCGTTTTCAATCCATTGGTGATTCCCTGCCCCGGCATTGACCGACAGCGCTGGAATGCCGACCTGGTGCAACGTCATTGCGTCGATCTCGCCTTCGCAGATTGCTACGGTGCGGGCTTTCGGGTCGATCAGGTGCCAGCCGAACAGGCAGGGCTCTGCGCCGCCCTCTTGCCGCATGTCGCGCTTTTCTGCGACGTTGCGGTACTTCACGTTCACCAGTTCGCCGTCGCGCAGGTACGGAAACAGCGCGTAGGTTTTGCCGTCCCGCAGTTGTTCGGCGATCTTGAACGCGGCGATGGTTTCAGGCGTCAGGCCGCGCTTTTGCAGCCATTCCATCGCGCCAGCCTTGGCAGCTTGACCGGAAGGCTTGGCGGGCCGCTTGAACGGCTGTGCGGGCTTTTCCGGCATGGTGTCGCGGATGCCCAAGTACTGCATCGCCTCGGACATGGCCGACGAAATGGACAAGCCGCGAACGGCCATCCACAAATCGAGCAGGTCGCCCCCCTCGCCGCTGGCGAAGTCAGCCCACACACCCGCCTTGGCACCAGACAGCCGCACCGACAGAGACTTGCCTTCCTCGCCGCCAGTGCTCCCGGCCTTCCACTCTCCAGACTGGCGCTTGCCTTTCGGCAGCAGGTACTGCGCGATTGACGCGGCCTCGGACGCCATGCGCTGCGAAAGTTCGGCGGCGTTCACGCTGCGACTCCGATCCGCTTGCCGTCACGGAATTCGTGGGCGTTGCGCTCGAAGCAAAGCGCGTTTTCTGCCTCCCACACGGTGGGGAAACCAGCGTCGAGAGCCCATTGCGGACGGCTGGTTTCTGCCTTCGCGTTTCCGCCAGCGTCGTCTTGCCACCGGCCCTCGTTCAGCCATGTGGTCGGGTGCGGGATGTACTGCCCGCCGTCCTTCGCCCATTGCGCCGACTTGGCCTGCACCGCGATGGCAGCCAGCATCGCAGCCAGCATCGCATCGTCGGGCTTTCGTTTTCCCCACCATCGCCTCGCCGCGTCCTTCCCGACTTTTTTCGGGTACGCAGACCAGAACCGCTCGAACCGCAACTCAACACCCGAAGGGGGTTTGGGGGTTGTTTCTTTATCTTTATCTTTATCTTTATCTGTAGTGACTTTGCGTGACTCAGCGTGACTTATCGAATTAGTGTCATCTGTCACGCAATCGTCGGCATCGTCACGATCCGACAAAACATCTCTATCTCGTTGTCGTTGTTGACGTTTTCTCTCAGCAGCACTCTTTGTGCCGGTATCGGGATTGCCCAAATCTTCGCGCTTCGGCTGTCGGCGATCCCACCCGGTAAGCACATCACCATCGATCACGCGGCCCTGCATCGCATCGAAAATCGCTTCGATTTCCGTATGTGTCACATCAAGCGCGCTTGCTAAATCTTCGTGCGTGACACTGACGTGACCGCGCGTGACATTGCGTGACGCATCAACCATTAGATGCAGAAACACGGCCTGCACCAGCGCCAGCGGCTGGCCGCTGATGCGGGCTATCGTTCGCCACTTCGGATCGTTCGGCATGTCGTGCCATAGCCTTAGCCACTCGTTTGCCATGTTCGGAAACCTCTTGTTCGTGCCACGGCACATGCCGCTCGTATTCATCAACCCACCTCGCACGTGCAATCGAGCGCAACTTGACGCATCGCCACAGAAAGAGCAGCGTTTGCCTCATGACAGCCCGCGCTCCCGCTCCATCTGCGCAACAACCTCAGGCGTGCGCAGTGAAACCAGTCGGGCCACATCAGCGGCTGCACGCCGTGATTCATCGCGCCACACTTTCGCCATCTCTGGCATAGCGGCATCAGCCTTGGCTTTGAGCCTGAGAACGTCACCACTGCGCGACGTGATCAGGTCTTCCAAATTCATCTCGCGCTCGTTCATTTCGTACCCGCCTTGCTGTAAGCCCCGCCGTGCCGCTTGCGCATCAGAGACTCCTGATACCGGCAGGCACCACACTTGCCGCTGTTGTTGGCGACGTGGGCGCGCTTCTCGCGGACATCCCGCGATGCCGCCGCTTCCATGCGCTTCGTCAACGACTCCAGGCCGGCCAGCCCCGGCAAGAAAAAGCCCACCGACCCGAAGGCCAGCGGGCGAACAGCTGCGGGCGATTCGCACCCGTGATCCGCTGGGGAGACAACTTGTTGGGTGGGCACTTACGCCACCTCCCCGTCAATCGGCATCAGCCGATAGCTCTTGGCGATCTCGGAAAAGGCGACTGCGCCGTCAGCGCTGGTGTCGGTCACGAGCAACTTGGCGCGCACCAGCGGCGGCTCACCTGGGCGCAGCTCGATGTCCGCTTGTATGGTGTTTGGTGGAAGATCAAACGCCTTGGAAACCAGGGCGTGGAGGTGGCTCATGCGGCCTCCTTCTGGGAGCGGCGCTCTTCCAGCATCGACAGCAGGCCGGCACCGATGTCGTACCGCGGATTGCCTGTGCGGCCGTTCAGGATGTCGCTGATGGTGGTTTGTGCGCACCCGCAGCGCTCGGCCATCTGCACCTGCGTGACGCCTAAGGCCTGAAGATCGGCAATGAGCTTTTTCCAGTTCATGCCCCATCATATACCGGGTGACCGTTATTCGTCAAGCCGCAGCACCTAGGGTAAATACTTACGGAAATACAACGGTTTTCCGTTGACTTTTAATAACGGTTAGCCGATACTAGACCCTAACGCAGCAAGACCACCCAGCCCCAGCGATACCAGGGCGAACCAAGCGGAAGCGGGAGGGGGTGCAGGAGATGTTCTCCGCAGCAGCGACGGGCCAAGCGATCGAGCCGAGCCCGACGATCCTTAAAAAGCCACATGGATACAGCCGCACCACGGAAGCGGCCCGCCCCAGCAGTCACCCGGCGGAAGAAAAGGGATGCACGGCCCGTCTGCAAAAAACGGGGCACGGCGCGATGCGGCAAGCGGCATCGGACGGCAACAGAGACACCGGCGGCGAATAGTGATTCGCCAAAAAGCGGCCAGCGCGAAGCTACGAATGTCGGGAGCCCGCAACGCGGGGAGATGCCCGGCAAAGCCCCAGCGATGGGGCGCAAACCAAAGCGCCTTGAGGGTGTTTTGGCTTGCTATGGCACGGCGTGGCGAGGCGCGGCACGGCGTGGCGAGGCAAGGCGTGGCCGGGCGCGGCCTGGCAAGGCAAGGGCTGTTCACAGCGGCCAGCCGATTCATTGAGTCGGTTGTCCGGTGGTAACACCAATGAGGCAGTGCACGCAATGGCTGGCCCCGGCAGAGATCGGCTGGGCGCGGCATGGCGTGGCAAGGCCAGGCCAGGCACGGCGAGGCGCGGCACGGCGTGGCGAGGCAAGGCGTGGCGAGGCAAGGGCTGGATACAGCGGATAGGGCTTTGCAAAGAGCCCCTTCCGGTGCGGCTAGCACCGTCAACTTTTTGATTGGAAACCAAGTGAAAACTGTCACCGTAAAGATCACCGGCAAGGCGCCGCTTTTGATGCACTCGGATCGCTTTGCGAACCCGATTGATCCAATGACCAAGGCGCACAAGGAACTCACCAGCAAGCGCAAAAAGACCGACGAAGATCACATCGCCATCGCGCGCAGTGAGTACCTTGGAAGCTGCTACTGGCGCAAGGACGTGGGGTTTTTCATCCCCGGCCAAAACCTTGATTCATGCCTTGTCGCTGCTGCCAAGCTGCAGAAACTCGGAACCCGCTTCAAGCAAGGCGTGCAGGTTGTCGAGGATGAACTGACCCTTGACGGCTTCGCCAAGAAATCACCGACCGACCTTTGGGAAATACCTGACCACATCGATTGCCGTGGCGTGAAGGTCGGCACAGCAAAGCTGATGCGCTACCGCCCCATTTTCCGGCAGTGGGCAACGCGGGCCACCATCGCTTTCAACGACGAAGTAGTGAACGAAAGCGAGATCAAAAAGGCCATTGCGGACGCGGGATTGATGATCGGCCTTGGCGACTACCGCCCGCGCTTCGGGCGCTTTGAAGTGGAGTTTGTCAAATGACGGACGTGAGGCTTTTCCCAGCGTGGAAACACGCGATCAAGGTACTGATCGATGAAGGACTGGACTTTGGCGCCAGTATCGCGCGGGCGCGGCTGATTGAGCTTTGCGAGATTGCTCCACCAGTCAGCATCGATGACGTCAAGCGACATGACCTTGAAGTCCTGCAGTGCGTTTCGGCCATTCGTGACGCCCTGCTGACTGCTCACAGCATGGACTTGATCAGCGACGGGCGCGGAGGCTACACGGTGGCCCTGCCGCGCGACCAAACGGCGATAGCACTCGCACACGGACTGCGCGTGATCGGAAAGGAAATGCGCCGCATGGCAATGCGCACCTCGTTCGTCCGCCAGGACATGCTGACCGACGAAGAACGGTCGAAGAACGCTGATGCGCAAGCCAAGATCAGCCGCCTATCTGACCTGATGACCGGCCCGCGCAGCGAACTGCTGGCGATTGCCGGACGCGAACCCGAATAACCCAGGCGAGGCCGGGTAAGGCGTGGCGTGGCAAGGCTTGGCGCGGTTAGGCATGGGGCCCTTGGCGACAGGGGCCAAACCTGAGCTGCTTCACACGAGGCGGCTGAGGTTTTCCAAGGAGCAATCCTCGGCAGATCGAAAGGAAAAGCAATGCTCGATCACGGAATACTGAACGTGCCGCTCGCCAAGCGCGGCGACATCGACGCGCAGATCGACCGCTACAAGGCCGAGCAGAAGCGTCAGGCGGCATTGAAGCGCAAGGCAGACGCCGCGATCCTGGCCGGGCAGCGCGCTCTTGCCAAAGCGGCTGTCGCTGCCATGCCAGACGAACGCGCCGCCGAGCTGATGCAGCGCACCGGCCTGACGCGCAAGCAGATCGACAAGAAGCTGAACAGCATCGCGCACTGGACGCCTGATCGCATCCTGCGCGGAATTTGAACCCAGCCCGGTGGGTCGGGTGGGTAGCTACAGCGCAGCGTGCAAGCACAGACGGTGCCTCCTGGGCGGAAACGCTTCGGGGGTGCTGAGATTCGGTCAGCCGAATTGCTGACGCGACTTAACCGACCCTCGGGGCGGGAGAACGGACGGAGCGAAATGCCGTCGCTGGATGCGTAACCAGCGCCATCATTTGATCCACTGCCAAGCATCCGGGCGCGCGCAATAAGTCCCTGCAACGGTGGATCAAGTGAT
>Ga0138256_10004374_pt1 | contig 15036 bp, 13 predicted proteins | sample KNB2016incub_MG_FD_105486 | JGI IMG/M metagenome (GOLD analysis project Ga0138256, IMG submission 105486) | Active sludge microbial communities from wastewater in Klosterneuburg, Austria - KNB2014incub_MG | ecosystem: Engineered > WWTP > Activated sludge > Unclassified | place: Austria... | reverse complement strand
GGATATGAGCAGCTTGTCGGCGAACGCGGCATCACCCTTTCCGGCGGACAAAAACAGCGGACTGCCATCGCCCGTGCGGTTATGCGCTGGCCGCGAATTTTGATCCTCGACGATTCGCTTTCGGCGGTCGATACATACACCGAGGAAAAGATACTTCACAATCTCCGCGACATCCGCACCGGACGTACGGCGTTGATCGTCTCGCACCGCGTCTCGACCATCCGCGACGCCGACCTGATCTGCGTCCTCGACCACGGCCGCATCATCGAACGCGGCACCCACGATGAACTGATCGAGCTCAACGGCGAGTACGCCGAACTATACCAACGCCAGCTTCTTGAAGAAGAATTGGATGCGGCTGACTAATGGGGCACCATGCGGAAACTCCTTTTCCTAAAAGTCCGACTCGTGTAAACTGGCAGGAATTCCGATCCGGCATCTATTCTGATGAACAACCAAGAAGCAAATATCGACGGCCAGTACCAAACCTTTCTCGTTATCTGGATAGCCCTGCTTATTTCGCAGGTGATGTTTGTCGTGATCATATTCATTGTGCGGCCCGAGCTTTTTCAGTTTGATCTCAGCCGGCCGATACTCGGTTCGGACGGCGATGGGGAGGCCGGGCCCGTCGTCGTAATTGGGTTTGCGATCGCGGCGGTAACGGCGGCCCTGCTTTCATTCGTTTTCCGCCGCCGCTCGAACGAGCGTGCCATTGCCAGGCAATCGGTCGCGGATCTCCAATCAGGCCTGATCAACGCGCTGGCGCTGTGTGAGGTATCGTCGCTTCTCGGCCTCGCCTTGGCATTTATGTTCAGTTACCAATATTTCTTTCTCTGGATCGCGCTTGGCATGATCGGAATGCTACTGCACTTTCCAAAACGGGCTGATCTGGCCGCGGCAAGCTATAAGAATTAACGTCCTTGACTATTCAGAGCAGGCGCTAAAAAGGCCGCCAATCTTTCTGGCAGCCTTTAACTTGTTGTTATTCAATTGTTATTCCCGGGTCATTTGCCCAGATAGGTCACGGAAACTGTACGTCGGCCAAAGCGTCTTGCCTCGGCACAGCTGGCCATCCAGATATCGAGTTCGCGGCCTTTTACGCCGCCGCCTGTATCGGATACCAGGTAAGTTCCGCCATAGCTGCCATCAATGCTGATCCGGCTTCCTAACGGAAGCACTCTTGGATCGGCGGCTATGATTCCTTTCCGAACATTGTGCCCCATGGCCGTCCGGCCTTTCAAACAATAGGCTGTTGCGGAAAATGATCCGCGGCTCATGCCTACCGCACGCGTCGAAACTGTTTTTTCAACCTTGTTACCCTTGTCTTGATCTGTCTTCCCGCCCGTCTTGTTTTTATCTTGTACTATTTCAGTTTCTACCGCAGTTATATTCGTATTATCAATCGAACTTTCTATTTGTAATTGCGAACCGTTCGCTATACCGGCCGCGTATCCTGCCTCGGCATTTCCGTCAAAAATTACGACGAAAAGTCCGATCACCGACAGAATGACGCTTCCTCTAACGAGTTTTGTCATTATTTAAGCTCCTCAGTCTTTTGTCTTCAATCGCGAAAGCGCACAGTTAGCCAAAGGTGATCTTTATAAGGTCAACAACAGCTTTCCGTTCGCTTTTTAATACATAAGATCGAAGACTGGGGCAGCGGGTTATTCCGCCTGTTTCGCCCCGATCGCGGAACGAACATGAGGGATATACTAGCATTTCCGGCATTTCCTGTCCACCCCGCTGGGACCGCAACCCCTTGTAGATCAAGCAATTCCTGTATTCACAACAATTTATGGTGCGCTTTTCCGCGGTTTCTGATAGACTTTTCAAGCCTCGATCGAGGACAATTCCGGGGCTCAATTTTCTAAATTCCCTACAATATTAAAGAGGTCAATTTTATGCACGATCGCCGCCATAGCGACAGGTATCCTGTCTCGTTCCCGATACGCGTCAAATGGAAAGAAGAAGGCTCAGGCAATGTTACCGAAGAAGGGCTGACCGAAAACGTCGGCGTATCGGGTGCCCTGATATATCTTCCCCGAAAGCTGCCAATGGTCGGCTCAAAGGTTGAGCTGACCGTTACGGAACACTCGAATGATGAGGTCAGCGTAACGGCACAGGTCATACGGCTGGAACGCAATGCCGCCCACCCTCAGGTTGCCCTTAACCTGGTTGACGGAATGCGGGCCTGGAAGAAAAAGGTGTGGGAGCACGCCGCTCTGACAATCGCATCCGAGAAGCCCGAGGAATTGGACGAATGGTAAATTTCAGTTAGGCTAATGTAATATTCGCCGGCGGCGGCCGTTTGCCATTGGCTGGCAGGGCCGGTCAATGTCCGGCAGATACTACATTTTAAGCCTATGAAAATACTTGTCCTTGGTGCCGGCCGTATGGGTTACGGCGCGGCATATGATCTCGTCCACAATTCGCCGGAGGTTGAGGCGGTAACCATCGCCGACTTCGATCTAAAAAAGGCCGAACAGGCCGTCGAAGATATAGGCACATCCCGCGTCGTGCCGCGCCGCGTTGACGCCGCCATCCAGTCCGACATCGCAAGTTTGATGAGCGGGCACGATGCCGCAATTTCCTGCGTTAATTATTGGTATAACGAAGCACTTTCACGGGCCGCTATTGAAACGGGAACGAATCTGTGCGACCTCGGCGGTAATAACTATGTCGTCGATGCACAGTTGGCGATGGATGATGAAGCAAGGTCGGCGGGGATAAACATTATTCCCGACTGCGGGCTTGCTCCGGGAATGGTATCGATCCTCGCCGTGCACGGCGCGGCAAAATTTGAACGGCTGGATGAGATCCATATCCGCGTCGGCGGCCTGCCGCAAGATCCTCAGCCGCCGCTCGATTATCAACTGGTCTTTTCGGTCGAAGGCCTTATCAATGAATACATCGAAGATGCACGGGTCATTCGCGGCGGCGAAATCGTCACCGTTCCTTCAATGACCGAGCTGGAAAGCCTCTCGTTCGACGGCTTCCCTCCGCTCGAGGCCTTTCAAACCAGCGGCGGTACCTCGACGCTGCCGGACACATTTCTTGGAAAGATAAAGGAACTCGACTATAAGACGATCAGGTACGCCGGCCACTGTGACAAATTCAAGGCAATGATCGACCTCGGGCTTTGTTCAAGTGACGAGATCACGGCTGATTTCGTCAAGATAAAACCGCGAAAGGTATTTGGTGAACTGCTCTCGAAGCATCTTCCCGCCGACGGCCCCGACTATGTGTTGGTCAGGTTAGAGTTTGTCGGCCAAAAGGCGGAAACACGACCGTTAGGGAGCGTGCCCCCGAACACGGATGGACGTTCACGCCTTCGCTACGACATCATCGACAAACAAGATGAAAAAACCGGCCTCTCCGCAATGATGCGAACAACAGCATTCCCTGCATCGATCATCGCCCAAATGATGGCGAAAGGAGAAGTGCTTGTGCGCGGGGCCACACCGCAGGAAAAGGCGATCGACCCGGACCGCTTTATAGCGGAACTATCCAGGCGAAACATCGTTATAAATGAGCGATGACCAAGTTTGGAATTAGATCTGCGCCGTGGGCCGTATTTTCGGCTTCGATATTGATTCCTGCGTATTTTTATAGTTCGCTGCCTGATAGTATCTTGATCGCAAGAAGTTTTTTCGGCAGTGACGCAATATTTGCAGGCAAATCCTTATTCACGGTTTTTCGGGTGCCGTTGATCGATCTTGTTTGTGCTTTTGCCGTCGTATTGCTCAGCAGGGCAGGCGTCAGTCCCGTTAATTCGGCGGCATTTCAAGCCGTATGCTCAACACTGCTTTTCACGGCCGCATTCAAGTCTTTATTTCAAAGCCTGGAGATCATTTCAGGGCCAGAATGGGCGGCAGGGTTCTTTTATCTGACGGCAGCCATTGTGGCCGCAGGATTGCTCGCGGCGATCATTCTTGGCCGCAGCCTGATCCGATCATTCAATTTCCGTGAGATCAGATTGCAATTTCCGGAAAGAACCGGGTTGGTTATTCTTTTACTGGCATATTTAGGCTTGGCGGTCGTTCCGGTCATTTATTTCAGCCGGACATAAAAAATGCCTCCCGGGCTGCGAGAGGCACTTAAATAACTTTGGTTTTACGCCGATCAATTCGATAGCCCTATCAGACGCGGATTGGCTTTCTTTTTCAACAGCTTTCGCAGTTTGAGCCTCGCCTTGTGAAGCTGTGATTTTGACGTGCCGACCGAACATCCGAGGATGCGGGCCACTTCTTCGTGTTCAAAACCTTCCACATCGTGCAGGACAAACACATTTTTGTAACCGTCCGGCAATTGATCGATCGCGTTTTCGAGTGCGATCTTATCGACGATCGGCATTTTATTCGGATTGGCGGTGCCGGCAACGATCTGGTCGGGCGTTTCGCCTTCTTCGGTCACTTTTTCGAATTTCACGTTCCTTTTGCGAAAATGCATCAGGACCTGATTCACCGTAAGACGGTGCAGCCATGTCGTAAAGGCCGAATCTCCGCGAAAGCTGCCGACCTTGCGATAAAGCTGGATAAACACGTCCTGTGTCAGATCTTCGGCCTCAAAGGCATTTTGAAGCATGCGGAGACATATCGAATAAACGCGTCTGTGATGACGCTGATAAATCTCTTCGAATGCTCCCATGTCGCCGTTTGCCGCGGCCTGGGTCAGATCATAATCCTTTGCAGTCGCCAGGTCAGTGATCTCTTTCTTAAGAAAGGTTCCGGCCGTTTTTCCCTCTGCGGCCGGCCCTGCCTGAAAGATGGGATATTCTAATGTTTCTATTGTCATCGCTTGTTCCCCCTGATAGTAGATTCATCAATTGGCGTGCCAAACCAACATTTCAATAAGAAACTACATCATATCTAACGCTCAAACCCAATAAATGTTGCGTTTTGACAGGCATACTTTCTAATTCGTTGAACATCCTAGCCTAGATTCGCCTCGATACGATTCAGGAGAATTCTCCTAAACTATACGAAATCGTATGTATTGAATCGTTTCGGTCTATTTTCCGGCCAAATTCGGTGTTATGATTGAAATTCCCGGTGCGGCACCTGATTTTCCGGCGAAGCAGGCCTATAGAAGATGATCCAAGTTTTCGGCAAATTCTCATTTCCCGCGCTGTTCCTTTGTATTCTCCAAATGGCGGCTTTCGGACAGCCAAGCGGCTCAACGCCAGCTCGCAGCCAGGAAATATCTGATGACGACGGCCTTCCGGTGCTGGTCAAACATCTGCCGGATTGGGAAAAGGAACGCCGCGAATTTGCGTTCATTAACGGAAAAGAAGGACTGAAAACGGCATTTGACGGCAAAAAGGTGCTTCACCTGATAGATTTTGCCGGCGGGACCGAGGCGGTGGCGGCCAGTTATCCGGCCGGCCGTTTGCTCATCGTTGAGTTTACAAGCCCGCAGGGCTCGGCTGATGCTGACGCGCGTATCACCGGACATCTAGCGGCTGAACCCGAGGCCGGTACCGTTTATCGTCGGGTCGGCAATTATAATGTTTTCGTATTTGACGCTCCTTCGCCGGAAACTGCCGCCGCGCTTATTGACCAGGTCAGTTATGGAAAAACTGTCCAATGGCTTGGCGAAGATCCATACCTGCTGAAAAGGCTCGAACGATATTTTGTTACCACAACTCGCGATATCTTCATTTCAACTGTCATGTGGATCGTAGGCGGAATTGGCATTTCGATCGTTTGCGGGATAATCGCAGGCATCGTCTTTTACCGTATTCGCGAACAAAAACGTGCCCAATGGGCCCGATTTTCCGATGCCGGCGGCCTAGTCAGATTAAATCTTGATGAACTTAGCGAATAAAACTTCAAGGCAGGGCGGCAATTAGCGTTTCGATATCGCTGCTGTCATTAAAGAAATGCGGAGCGATCCGCAGCACGTCGTTTCTCGGACTTACAACGATGTTTTCGGCCAATAGCTTTTCGGCGACCGCATTGCAGCTTTCACCGCCGCGATGCCGAATGCACACGATTGCCGAGCTTTCACCCGGCCGGCGTGAACTTACGATCTCATAATTTTTTCGGCCCAGCCGGTCGCATAATTCTCCGCTTAGATCGTTCAGATGCGTCTCGATCTTGTCTAACCCCGTTTTATGCAATAATTTAAGGCTCGCTTCCAGGCCGTAGAACAACGACGATGTTCCGGTGCCGCTCTCCCATGCAAGTGCATTGTTCTTAAACGGCTGGGACCGGTCGGCAAAGTCCCACGGCGTTTCAACGCTGATCCAGCCCACAAATGCCGGTTCAACTTGTTCACGGGCGCGGTCGGAAACATAGAAAATGCCGCAGCCTTCCGGCGCGCAAAGCCATTTATGGCTGGCACCTGACGCAATATCAACGAGTTCGGCCGGCAGGTCAAAACCGCGGGCGCCAAACGCCTGAATAATATCTACCGCGAAAAGTGCGTCAACATTGCGTGCCGCCCGGCCGATGCGTTCAAGATCAGAGCGATAGCCGGTGCCGTATTGCACGGCGCTGATCGAAACAAGGCGGGTATTTGAGTCGATCATCCCCGTAAGTTCTTCCAGATCAATGCGTCCGCCGCGATCGGGGCAAAGTCGAAGCTCGACGCCGAAACGGTCACGCACCATACGCCACGGATAGAAATTTGCCGGAAATTCGTGTTCATAGCTGACGATGTTGTCACCAGGCCGCCATGCGAGGCCATTCGCGACGGCGGCAAACCCGTCGGACGTGTTTCTCATAAATGCAACCTGTTCCGCCTGAACGCCGAGCATCTCAGCCGCCAGCGCCCGGGCCCGGTTTTTGGTTGCGACCCACTCGAGATAATTATTCGAGCCGTGCATTGAGACGTCAGCCAATTGCATTTTTATTGCATCTATAGCAGTAGTGGGAATTGGAGCCACGGCGGCGCTGTTTAGGTATGTGTATTTCGTTAGTGCCGGAAACAATGACCTGATCTCTTCATTCATAAATATAAGAATTTCTTTGACAATGCTGCCAATTGAAAGGTAATTTTTAGAATGGCGAAACGCGCGTGTCGGCGCCGCGTCTCGGTCCGCTGCAATAATTGAATTATGTTCGACTTTCGCAAGAAAAACCAAATCGGTTTCGGAATGGTCTCGGCCGGGGACGATCCCGATATCGATGTAGTGGAGCTTCGCCGTGAATCAAGGCAAGGATTGTGGACCGAAAGCCTGCGGCTGCTGCGCGATGTGTTCCTGATCATTGTCGTCTTTATTCTGCTTGGTGTATTTGCCGTTCAACCGGTGGTCGTCGAAGGTACGTCAATGCTGCCGCAGCTTCACGACGGCGAGCGGCTTCTTGTTAATAAACTGGTCTATTATAAATTCAAAAACGTAAGTTGGGGCCATCTTGAACGCGGCGACATAGTTGTTTTCTGGTACCCGAGCGATCCGGATAAAAGCTATGTGAAGCGAATTATCGGCCTGCCGGGTGAAACTGTCGAGGTTAGAAACGGCAAGGTCTATATCAACGGCCACGAACTAAATGAACCGTACATTGAGACGATCCATAATCAGAATCTTCGCGAAAATGTCATAAAGACCGTCGATCAGCATTATTATTTCGTCATGGGCGACAACCGCGATAATTCATCCGATTCGCGGGTTTGGGGCCTCGTTCCGGAAAAATACATTTACGGCAAGGCATTTTTCCGCTATTGGAAGCCCTCGAACGCCGGCTTTCTTGAACACGGCGAATACGACATTCCGGAACCGAAAACACTCGAAGACCTCAGAGCGGAAGAAGAGTAGTAAAATTGTTCGACCGAAATCCGCGAGAAACAAAGAATGCCGCCGCCAACATGGCATAATTTCTGGTTTGCGTCTTCGGGTCCGGGCGGGTTTGCGTTAATATCATCTAAATGAATTCACCGAACAAAGCGATACTCGTTCTCGAAGACGGGCGCACTTTTCAGGGTGCGTCTTTTGGCGCCGACGGCACATCTTTTGGCGAAATCGTGTTCAATACATCGATGTCGGGATATCAGGAGATCCTTACCGACCCGAGCTACGCCGGCCAGATCGTCTGCATGACCTATCCGCTGATCGGCAATTACGGCGTGAACGAAGCGGATATCGAATCGAGACACCCGTGGGTTGAAGGTTTCGTCGTTCGCGAAGCAAGCCGGATAGTGTCGAATTGGCGTGCGACCGAATCACTGAATTCCTATCTCAAACGCAATAACATCATCGGTCTCGAGCAAATTGACACGCGGTCCCTTGTCCGCCATATCCGCGACAAAGGAGCGATGCGCGCCGGCATCTCAACATTAGAACTTGACCCGAATGTCTTGCTCGAACAAGTTCTTGCATCGCCGGACATGAAGAACCGCGAGCTTGCCAGCGTGGTAACAGTCGATAAGGCGTTTGAATACAAAGCGGAAACACGGCCGGAAGGGAGTGTGACTCTTGGCGACCAAAAATACCATGTCGTCGCATTCGATTTTGGAGTAAAGACCAACTCTCTGAGGGAATTTTCAAAATTCGGCTGCCGCGTTACGGTGGTTCCGTCCAATACGTCAGCAGGCGAAGTTTTGGCACTCAAACCCGATGGCATCTTTCTCTCTAACGGCCCCGGCGATCCGGCATCGATGACGAAAGTTGTCGAAGAGATCAAAAGATTGGCCGAAACTAAAACGCCGATGTTCGGCATTTGCCTTGGCCATCAGTTGATAGGCTCGGCTTTTGGCGGCGAGACCTACAAGCTAAAATTCGGCCACCGCGGCGGCAACCAGCCCGTAAAAGACCTGACCACTGGCAGGATCGAAATTACCTCGCACAACCACGGTTTCGCCGTCGATGCCAACTCGCTGCCGGCCGATGTCGAGGTCACCCATATCAATCTCAACGACCAAACCGTCGCCGGCCTGCGTCACAGGTCGCTGCCGGTCTTCTCCGTCCAGTATCACCCGGAATCCGCCCCTGGCCCGCACGATTCCGAATATCTCTTCGAGCGTTTTGTTGAGTTGATGAACTCAATGACAAAATGAATCTTCTGAAGCAGCAACACGCATTGTATCAATGGTTTAACAAGACTTTCCCGATTCTAATTAAGCAAAGCTAACCCCAATATGGAATATATTCCGCGAACTTTGTAGACACATTTTTCGGATCTCTTGGCTTAATTCTTCCAAATCTTAAAGCATCTTTAATTACCAATGAAACCTGTGGCCTTTGTTTCTCGTTCATCTTGAACCTCTCGCGCAGACTTGTGTTAGTCAATCCCACGCTCGAAAAGTAACGAATAATGCTATGTTGATAGGCAGATTCTATCCGCTCGTCGGGCGTCATAGCCGCAAATTTGCGCGGACTATACATAATGACTCGAAACGTGTTTTCGCCCTCAATGAATTTGAGAGGAGGTAAACCGTACAATTCGATTGCGGAAACTGCCTTTTCAAATCCTGATCCCCTTTCTTCACAAATATTGTATCTTCGGAACGTTGACGCAAGTATTTCATTGCGCGACTCTGGGGATGCTCCAATCAGTCGGTCTAACTTCTTGCTAGGCAACAAACGGCCGGGATTAGAAATTTCTACTCTGTCATCGAATATCTCAATCATGGGCCCCGACCCACGAACAGAAAAGTCTTGATGAATCAAAGCGTTCGCGATTAGCTCCCTAAGCGCTATTTCCGGGTAAATCGATGTTTCAGTTCGAAGTGCTTTTCGGATTATTTCGCTGCCCGGCAACAACGCACGAATGAACTCGATCAAGCCGCTGAAACCAATTGCATAGCCTTTCGAACCGGGATATTCGGCTCGGGTTTTCTCTTTATTAAGGCCGTCATATCTAATCACTCGAATTGACTTACGAGATAATCCTTCAAAATCATGCAGATTCTTGGCGGCAGAAAGAGCGCCTAGATTTGTGATATAGAGACCGGCCCCGTCCACTTCCTCAACAAGCTTTTCGTTAACTAATCCACTAAGAACCGTATCCGAGTCTTTTGGAATTGGCCTTGCTAACAGCTCATATATCCCCGCGGAATCGAGAGATTCAAGTATTTCTCTCCCGGTTTTGAGTGATGAGCAATGCAATCTCTCAAATTGAGGTGTGCGACTGTTCAGCATCAAGCCGCCCACCTCTTGTCGGGAAGCTTTACGAGTGGCGCCGCCGCTTCGGATAAAGCTATCCTCAATAGTACCGGAAGCGATATGAGCGGGCTTTACCGATGCCTCTTTGACGTAAACCAAAAGAATCGGAACGCCCCTGAAGCCCTCAACTGCGTGATCAAGACTAATTAGCGGTGATATAGAATCCCGTCCGAGGTTGCTGAGCTTTTCTATTATGGCCGATGCATCAGCTTTAGTTACCCCTACTATTTTGCCGCTATCATCTTGAATACCGAACACCAAATAGCCGCCACCGGGGTGATTAGCAAACGCCGAGAGATGCTGCGCAAGTTTTTTATTACTTGGAGAAAGGGATTCTTTCCAATCCAATTCATTAAGTTCCTGAGGTACCGGACTTAAACTATTGTCCAACAATTCAAGCGCCCTGTTGATCCATTTCTTTGCCATTCCGCATCCAAGCTATACACTATCTCTTTATTTCATCATAGGTTACTGCATATTTCCCGTTTCAAGTTAAGCAAATATATTGTGGAATTGCGGCTACTGCCTTCGGTTCGCAAAAATTCAAGGCAGCTATCAGCCGATCCCGTAGATGTATGGAGCGATGATCAGGCTGACGATCGACATTAGTTTGATCAGAATGTTCATCGACGGCCCGGAAGTATCTTTGAACGGGTCGCCGACCGTGTCGCCTGTAACCGAGGCCTTGTGAGCGTCTGATCCCTTGAAGACCGTTTCTCCGTTGATCAGCACACCTTTTTCGAATGATTTTTTAGCATTGTCCCAGGCACCGCCCGCATTTGATTGGAAGATTCCCATCAATACCCCGGAAACGGTAACGCCGGCGAGCAAGCCGCCAAGTACCTCGGGGCCCATCGTAAATCCGACGATCACCGGCGTGATCAATGCGATAGCCCCCGGCAGCATCATTTCGCGGATAGACGCCTGGGTCGAGATGGCGACGCATTTTTCGTATTCCGGCTTTGATTTGTATTCCATGATGCCCGGAATTTCGCGGAATTGCCGCCTAACTTCCTGGACCATGTCCATCGCAGCCTTACCGACCGCCTGGATGCACAATGCCGAAAAAATGAACGGGATCATTCCGCCGACGAACAGCCCGGCAAGCACATTCGCTTTATAGATATCGATCCGGTCGATTCCGGCCATGCCGACAAACGCGGCAAAAAGGGCCAATGCGGTCAAGGCCGCCGAAGCAATTGCAAAACCCTTTCCGGTTGCCGCCGTGGTATTGCCGACCGCGTCGAGGTTGTCGGTCCGCTCGCGAACTTCCGGGGGAAGCTGGCTCATTTCGGCGATCCCGCCGGCATTGTCGGCGATCGGTCCAAATGCATCGATCGCAAGCTGCATCGCGGTCGTGGCCATCATTCCGGCGGCCGCTATCGCCACGCCGTAGAGGCCCGCAAAATAGTATGAAGCAACAATGCCGCCGGCCAGCGTGAGGATCGGGATGACCGTTGATTTCATGCCGACTGAAAGCCCGCCGATGATATTCGTCGCGTGTCCGGTCGATGACTGCTGTACGATCGAATCGACCGGCTTTTTGCCCATCGCCGTGTAATATTCGGTGACAAAGCTCATGATGGCTCCGACAACGCTTCCAACCACAATGGCGCCAAATACACCCATTTTATTGAATGATGTCGTGCGAAGCGTAAGCTGGCCCTCGGGCAGCATCCACATCACAATGAAATATGATGCAATGACCGTAAGAATTATCGATGACCAGTTGCCTAAATTCAGCGCATTCTGAACGCTCGACTTCTCGTCGCTTATGCGTACAAAGAAAGTTCCGATGATCGAGAAAATTAGTCCGAGTCCGCAAATGACCATCGGCAGCAGGATCGGCGACATTCCGCCGAACGAATCCGTCACCTTTATCTCCTGGCCGAGTACCATCGTGGCAAGGATCGTCGCAACGTATGAACCGAAAAGGTCGGCGCCCATGCCGGCGACATCACCTACGTTGTCGCCGACATTGTCCGCGATCGTCGCGGGGTTGCGAACATCGTCTTCCGGAATGCCGGCCTCAACCTTACCCACAAGGTCCGCGCCAACGTCGGCCGCCTTGGTATAAATACCGCCGCCGACACGCGAGAACAGCGCTATCGATTCGGCCCCGAGCGAAAAGCCCGTAAGCACCTCGATCGCAGTACGCACCTGATTCACACCCAAATCAGCAAAAAGGGCAAGAAACACAATGAAAAGCCCGCCCAGGCCAAGCACGGCCAAACCGGCGACACCCAGCCCCATAACCGTTCCGCCCGTGAACGAGACCTGAAGGGCCTTTTTTAGGCTCGTGCGGGCCGCCTGCGTTGTACGGACATTGGCCTTGGTCGCAACCTTCATGCCGATATAGCCGGCGGTTGCCGAAAAGACGGCCCCGATTATGAACGCGATCGAGATGACCCAGCTTGAGTGGATCTGCCGACCGCCCACCTCATGGATCGTTCCAGAATAAGCTAGCAACGCCGCGGTGATGACAACGAATATGCTGAGCACTCGCCACTCGGCCTTCAAAAACGCCATTGCGCCGTCGGCGATATGGCCCGCCAATTCCTGCATCGTGGCGTCGCCGGCATCCTGCTTTGAAACCCACGCCGACTTGAAAGCCATAACCAGCAGTCCCACAACGCCTAAGACGGGCACTAGATAAATAACGTAACTGTTCATATTGTCTCGACTATTTTTACACCGGTTAGCCGGCGTAAAATTCAATATCCAACCTCAATTGATAGGGGTGCGAACTTAGGTAAAGTCCAACGGATACTCAAAACTATTGATTATCGAATAATTGCCGCTTTTTAACAAATAAGGCAGTGCAAAAAGCGCCGCGGCATCGATATGGCGGAATTGGGTTAACGGTATTAGACGAAATCAGATTGGGCGGCATCGGCCGGCCAAGAAGCAAACCGGAGTTCACGGCCGGACAAACGAGCTAATCACACCTCCATTGGTTGTTGATGCGTTTGGCGAAGGCGCCGTCGCTTCCCGGTTGGCCTTGTGTGCAAATGCCGGTCGGGGCTTTTCGGCAGTCTTTGCAATAGACAAGAGCACCGTCCTTGACGCGGGAGCTGCCGTTTGTAGGCGTGACCAAGCCCGCGAGGTCGCGGAAACCGATATTCGGGTCAAATTGCATCAGGCCTCCGCCGAGCTCGACATCATAACCGAAAAAGTTTGGCTCGCGGTCGATGAGGTCCTTGCCCCGGCCCTCGGGCGGGTGGCCGGAACGAAACATTACCGTGCCGCCGTTAAATCCGGGGCGGTTTACCGGATTTCCGCCGCCGACACGGTCGGTGCAATGGCCGGGAAATGTGAGCGGGTCGTGACAGAACCTGTCGCCGACCGAATTGACAATAACCTGAGGTGCGATCTTCATTGTCGAACCGAAATACTTGTTTCCGAAAGAGGCAAAATTCATTCGGCCGGTAAGTTCAATTGGATCATTAAATGTGCTGCCGACAATTGTGAGCACCTGAGATGAAGCGGTTGTTGCCGGAGCGGTATAAATGCTTCGCTGGCTGCGTTCCGAAGATGCGTTGACAAGCGTTGCCGATCCGACCGAGTCGATATACAAAAACGTGCCGCCGATAAGGGCTTCATAATTATAGCCGCCGCCGAACGTGTTCTCGATCAGAATGCTTGCTCCCCGCACAATGTGAATGCCGTGGCCGGGGGCGTTACCGGCGAGGTAATTGAATTGCGAATTGGCGATCGTCCAGTCGGTATTGAAAGTGTCGATGTAAATGCCGGTATTGTTGTTTATGAAAAATCCGTGATCGACACGAACATTGTCGAACTGCCATTGATTGCACATCTGAGCGCCCGAGCTGCAATTGTCTTTGTTCAGGTTGTGTACCATCAGCCCGGTCTCGAAATTTTGAAAGATCACGTTTTCAAACCGGTAAAACTGGCTTGTGTTTGGTGAATGCTGCTTTGTGGCCGGGTCGATCGCCCATTTGCCAAGGGCCTCGAACCCGATAGTGCCGCTTCGGTCGCGGACGCCTTCGCCATACAGCCCTGAATTACCAAGCAGCTCGATGTTGCGGATGGTGACGCCGTTAGTACATCCGCCGACACGAAAGATCGTTTGCTTATTATTTCTGAGCCGGATCCGCGTCGGGCTGCTCCGCGAGGGAAGATTGGTCGTCGGGATGGAATAATTCCCGCTCGTGCCCGTGATCGTCACGCCGGTCGGAACCGTTATCGCATCAAAACCGGGGTCACGCGTATTTCCGTCCGTCGTGCCGACAATATAATCGCCATTCGGAAAAACGAGCGTCCCGCCCTGGTTGCTGGCCATTACCATCATTGCATTGCGAATTGCCTTGGTGTAATCGGCCGGCTCGGTGTAAACGTATTTCACCGGCTGGCCCTCGACCCGGCGTAACGGGCGAAAATCCTTTACGTTATAAAATCCCAGATCGCGGCCCGTCATCGGCCAAAGGTACGAGTTGCCGTTGCTTAGCTTTATCTCATAGAGCTCTTCCGGCCCCTGGAAACACCACTTCTGGTCCTGCGGGCTCGGAGCGACGCGGTTCCCGGCCGCCTCGCTATTATTGCAGCCGCTCAGCCCGGTGGCCGGCCGCTGCATATCGGTCCCGGCAAGAAAAACCTGAATATGATTTTGCCGGTTCTGCTGAGGCAGGAACCTTATCGGGCAAGCGCCGGTCGCGTCGGCGCTGACAGTAAGTGAGTAACCATCGAACCTGTTTTGGGCATCGGCCGCGACTATCGAAATGAAAATAAGGCAGAAAAATACGAGAACAGATCGTTTCATCAAACTTCCCCTTTCGAAAATATGCATTTACAGAGTTTAACAGGAACCGGCCGGGCCGTCGCAATCGCCGCTGTCGCCGGCAACCGCAACTTTGATATATTCGTAGGATGCCGAAGACCGGGAATTCACTTGCCCGTGCGGCCGGATACTC
>Ga0138256_10004373_pt1 | contig 15036 bp, 8 predicted proteins | sample KNB2016incub_MG_FD_105486 | JGI IMG/M metagenome (GOLD analysis project Ga0138256, IMG submission 105486) | Active sludge microbial communities from wastewater in Klosterneuburg, Austria - KNB2014incub_MG | ecosystem: Engineered > WWTP > Activated sludge > Unclassified | place: Austria... | reverse complement strand
TAAAGGAATTCCAGCCGGACCTGGCACTGCTTGACCTTCAAATGCCCGAAGTTTCCGGTCTCGAGGTCGTTAAACTTGTGCCGAAGACACATCTTCCACTGGTCGCTTTCGTTACCGCGTTTGACCAATATGCCGTTCAGGCGTTCGAGCTGAATATAGTTGATTACCTCTTAAAGCCGGTCGAACGGGACCGCCTGCGTGTAACCCTTTCGCGTGCCGCCGAACGGTTGGATCATCTCGATTGGCGCGAACGTGAAAGCGAACGGTTGGAGCTTGCGGCCGCAACCTACTCCGAACTAGAACGGGCCGAACCGATCGAACGTATTCCCGTCAGGAAACGAGACGACATATTTTTGGTTCACGTTGCCGAGATCGCGGCGATCGTAGCTGACGGCGAACTTCTTCGCATCACGACACTTGAGAATCAACGTTTCGAAATAAATTTTCGTCTGAAGGACCTTGAGCTGCGGCTGGACGAGCGTAAATTCGTGCGGCTCCATCGCGGAGCCCTTGTCAATCTGGATGCCATTGACCGCGTTTCGCCTCTTCCCGGCGGCACTTATGAAGTGTTTCTCAAAAACGGGCTCGCGATCGCAAGCAGCCGGCAGCAGTCTAAATTGCTCCGCGGCAGGCTATTTAAGTTATAACGTTCGCCGTGTGTTTCCGACCATTCAACCCGTATCTAACGCCAACTATTGAAAACTCATTAATCGCTCGCTTTATTATTCTAAAATTCCTTTTTATCTAAAATAGGGGAATTACATCGTTGAAAATCAATCTGATTTGTCTGACCGCCGCCATTTTGCTTTTTGCGGCGTCATCTTTCGCCCAGGATGGAAAGATCGCTGGTAAAGTCACCTTTGGTGCTGATAACGCCGCGATGCACGAGGTTTCCGTACAGATCGTACAACTCAAGCGCTCTACCGTCACCGACGCATACGGTATGTATGAATTTGAGAACATTCCGCCCGGACGATACACAATTCTCGTTCATCAGGAAGGTTTCGGCGATTCATCGGTTTCGGTAACGGTGACAGCGGGGGCTTCCGTTGCCGCCGATCTTCAAATGCAGTTATCCGGGCTGAAGGAAGAGGTCACCGTGACGGCAAGCGGCAGCGAGCAGACAACATTTGAAGCGATCGCAACGGTTTCCACACTCGGGTCCAACGATATAGTGACCAAGGCATCAGTCGGCCTCGGCGATGTGCTGGACAATGAAGCAGGCGTTTCAAAGCGATCGGCGGGGCCGGGTGCGTCGCGGCCGGTCATTCGCGGGTTTGACGGCGACCGCGTAAAGGTGGCCTCGGACGGAATCTCGGCCGGCTCGCTCGCATCGCAATCGGGCGATCACTCCGAACCGATCGACACACTTGCGGTCGAACGGATCGAGGTTGTAAAGGGGCCCGCGACCCTGCTCTACGGCAGCAACGCGATCGGCGGGGTGGTAAATGTCATAAGCGGGCACGATGAAGGTGCTCACCCGGGCGTTCGCGGATATTTCTCTGCCATCGGCGGGACAAACAGCAGCCAGGCAGCGGTTTCGGGCGGCGCTGAATTTGGTTTTAAGAATTGGGGTGTTTGGGGAAGCGGCAGCGGCCAGCGGACAAGCGATTACAAGGCCGGCGGTGATTTCGGTACCGTCAGAAACACGTTTACCCGAAATGCGTCAGGCACTGGCGGAGTCGACTATTTCGCAAAAAAAGCGTTTTTCAATGCGAATTATACTTTCTATCAAAGCCGTTACGGCATTCCGCTTGATCTTCGGGAAACCGAACCTGAAAACCGCAGTCTTCGTGTTTGGCGGAACAACGTCAAATTTAACTTCGGCTATAACGAGATTGATTCTTTCATCAACGGGCTAAAACTTACGTTTGACGTAAGCAATTACCGCCATCAAGAGATCGCTGACAGCGAGGTTGGCACGACCTTTCGCAACCGTGTTTATTCCTTCCGCGGAATGTTCGACCAGAAGAAATTCGGAAGTCTTACCGGACGCTTCGGCTTCGATGGATTTTACCGCAACTATTCGACGACGGGCGAAGAGGTGCTAATCGACGGGCCGGTCAAACAAAATGCCTTTTCGGTCTTTGGGCTGGAAGAGTTCAAATTCGAACGTGTCTCGCTTCAGTTCGGGGCAAGGGTTGAGAACAACCGGTACGACCCGGCGAATCCTGCATTGCCCGGCCGGAACTTTACCGGAGTTTCAGGCGCCGCCGGAGCGCGGTTCGATCTGTGGAAAGGCGGGGCCTTTGTCGCCAATTATTCGCACGGCTATCGAGCGCCGTCACTTGAGGAACTCTACAATTTTGGCTCGCACGACGGAACGCTTATGTTTGAGAAAGGGAATCCGAATCTGAGGTCCGAGATCAGCAACGGTATCGACCTTTCTCTCAGGCAGCAGAATAGGCGAATAAAGGCCGAGGCAAATTTCTATTATTATTCCTTTAAGGATTTTGTGTTTATGGCGCCGACGGGCGAGATCGATGCAGAGAGCGGATTCGAGATCGGTGAATATCGCCAGGCTGACAGCCGATTTATGGGTACCGAGCTGAGTTTTGACCTGACGGCAAATAAGTACATCAACATCCTGACCGGTTTCGATTATGTAAACGCTGAGCTATCGGACGGGCGGCCTCTGCCGCGTATCGCTCCGCTGCGGGGCCGCGTCGGCCTTGACCTGCATTACGAAAACCTGAGCGTAAAGCCTGAGTTTGTCGCGGTTGGCAGCCAGGACCGCGTCTTTACAAACGAGACACGAACGCCGGGATACGGCATTGTGAATATAACCGGTTCATATATTCTTCCGGCCAAGCATCTTGCCCACATATTCACTGTCAACGCCTATAATCTAGGGAATCGACTCTATTACAACCACATTTCGTTTATCAAGGACATTTCACCCGAGATCGGACGCGGCGTGCGGTTCGGCTATACGATCCGGTTCTTTTGAAGAGTAAGCCGGCTTCCGGTCTTTCGCCGATTCACATATTATTGAATGCAAGCCGGAAATTTAGGAAAAAGAGGGAGCTTGCAATTATGCGAACTAAAACATTGGAGTTCGAGACGGCGAATGGGCCGACGACCGCTTTTGTCGCCAGTCCGGATGACGGGTCCGAAAAGGCGGTGATCCTGATCCAGGAATGGTGGGGACTGAACGAGCACATAAAGGATATTGCCGGCCGTTACGCTGCTGAAGGCTTTACAGCCGTCGCGCCTGACCTTTATCGCGGTAGGCTTGCCGCGGATTCAGACGAGGCATCAAAACTGATGCAAGGCCTTGCGGCCGAGGACGGCCTGGACACGATCAGAAGCACCGTTGATGCGGCCCGGTCGTCGCTGGACGTAAACCATTTCGGCATTACGGGCTATTGCATGGGCGGGACATTTGCTTTGCGGGCCGCCTGCGAGATCGAAGGCTTCAGTGCGGCCGCACCTTTTTATGGAGACATTCCGGAAGAAGATGTGCTGAAAAAGTTAAGGACGCCAACTATTTTTGTTTCCGGCACGAAGGACGCATGGATCGATCAATCGAAAGTCGCGTTTCTCGAGGATTGTACCGAACGGTATGAGCTTCCCGTTCATTCGGCAAAATACGAGGCCGACCACGCTTTCTTTAATGACACGCGGCCCGAGGTATATGACAAGACGGCCGCGGCGGACGCCTGGGCTTTGGTGCTCGGATTTTTCAACGACAAATTGTGACATGCAAACGGACGAGGGCCCAGAATTATGTTTCTGGGCCCTCGGCATTTAACTGAAACTGTACGTCTAAAGATTTATATGTCCGGCGGCCTCCGCGATCAAGGTTACTCTACGTCCTGCCATCAATCGTGATTGCCTTCGCTGGAGCTTGTTCTTGTACATCTCGGCATCAGCGGATCGAATGGCATCTTCAAGCACCGACGCACCGTGGAAATCGCAAAATCCCGTGGAAACACCAATTGAGATGGCTTCGTCAATCTCTTCAATATAGGTTGTATGGAGTACTGCGTCGAGCCTTTGCATCCGAACGGCAGCGGTCTCCGCGTCCAATCCGACCATGATCACGAAAAATTCGTCGCCGCCCCAGCGATAGATCAGATCCTCGGCTCGGATCAGGTCGCGGATCGACCGGGCGACGGTTCTGATCGCCTGATCGCCGGCAGGGTGTCCAAATTGGTCGTTTATCTCTTTTAGATTGTCAATGTCAAAGAATCCGACACAGCCGGAGACAGCTTCAGCTTCCTCATTGCCCTTTCTTATAAAGCCGTAAAATGCGTGACGGTTGAACGCAGCGGTCAGCGGGTCGGTGTTGACGAGTTCCTCCAATCGACCGTGAGCGTTTGTTAGGGCCTCATTCTCATTCTTAACGTCCGCGAGTACTGTTTCCAGCAGAACGATCACCATTCCAAATCCCAAAGCCGTTTCCAAAACAAGATCGATCATTGACTTGTATTGAAGCATCTCGACCGGCATTGCAGCGAAATGGTTAGAGGTGAAGATCACCGAATACAAAAAGAACTCTATCGATAAGGCACCAAGTGCAACATGCATTACCCGCCAACCGAATGTGCGGACGCCGGAATGCCGCAACGCGATCAAGGACCACACAAAAAATCCGCATAAGATGATCGAGTGGACATTGTACATCTCATCGAAATCCTTTGAATACAGCGGAAACCCGATCGCGATCAGGCCAAGCGGAATTATAAGGAGTTCCGAGGTTCGCGTGCCGCCCTCTTTGACAAACAGGTTGCGGCAGCCTGTAAGCAGCATAAAACCGAAAAGATACTCTCCAAAGAAGTAAAGACTGTAGAGCGACGCGGGGTTGGAGAAATCAAATGCAGAACGCAGACAAATTAACGCGAATGAAAGGCACAGCCATGCGTATGTCCAATATTTGAGCGTGACCGACCGCAGCGACCGCTGAAGGAACAGGGTCAGTATCGTGATCAGCAACACGCCGATAAGTTGGATCAGTAGGCCTAACTTTGAGTCCATTCGGAAGGTCGCGGGAGAAAAAGGGCTGAAAAAGGAGAAGTGGCCGGACAAAATGCCGGTGAAGCTCATTAAAATGTTAAACCAGCTTTAACTGTTTTGTCCAGAATTATTTAACAATGCTAACAATTCCGGTTTGGTTGGAAGGGACGTCCGGGCACCGATCGCCCGGCATTTTAATGCCGCCGCCGCGTTGGCCATTCGACATGCTTCTTCGATCGACGCGCCCGTTATCATCCCGTATAGGAATCCGACACGGAACGAATCGCCGGCCCCGGTGGTATCACGACAACCGCCGGGCACCGAATAGGACGGCGTCCGTATCAGGCCTTCAGGGCCGAGGACCAAAGATCCGGAATCACCAAGCGTGATGCCGGTGATCGGACAGCCAAATCTTTCACGCAGCGCCCTAAGCGACAATTCATTATCGGCAATACCGGTCATTGCCGCGGGAAAGTCAGACGATGCGATCAGAACATCGACAAGTGAAAGCAGCTCTTCAACGCCCGGAAACACACGGTCAACGTCGATCGAGACAATGGTCCCGGCACGTCGGGCGGCATCAGCCATTGCGACGCAGGCTTCGGTGTCGTGCGGCGTAAGGTGAAGAACGGCTGCATCCGCCACAGCGGTGACCGGGGCTTCGTTCACCGAATATGCGAGTTTGGTGTCGCGGTCCCAGATAACGGTACGTTCACCGTTTCGTATATCAATTACGATAAATGCGATCTGCGTTCTGGCGCCTTCGATGCATTCGGCAAAACTGAGATCGACGCCTTCGTCCTCGAGCGAACGCAAACCGATCTCGGCCGCGGGATCGCTGCCAAATCGGCCCGCGTAACTCGTCGTCAGGCCCAGCCTCTGCAAGCCCGCCATAGTTGTCGCGGCCTCGCCGCCCGCGGCCTGGATATGATCTACCAGCTCAACCTTTGAATTGAATTCAGGATAAGCCGGGACCCGAATAAGAAAATCGACTGCGTTAGTACCAAACCCGATTGCGTCAAATTCACGCCCGGACGGCAGATCAAAAGGAAAATCCATGAATGAATACCGGTTTGTAAAATAGATCGATCAAAATTCGCAAAGGTTCTTGCAAAGTCCTTCAAAGAAAAGTTAGATTTAAACTCGCACTATTCGAAAGAACGATTTCTAAATTTAGTTGATTTCAGGAGAATTAAAAAATGCCAACGTCGATCTGTCCGGAATGTGACGAGGAAGTTTACGTTGATGCCGACATCGAGCAAGGCGATACGATCACTTGCGACGAATGCCAGTCAGACCTGATCGTTGTCGGGCTTGATCCGGTGGAACTGGACCTGCGGGATGAAGCGGCCGACCCGTTCGACGACGATGACCGGGATGATCATGATTACGATGAGGACCGATTTTGAACGCCGGCCCTTTTCGCATCGAGCCTATTTGGTTTTGCCGAGTGCGGCGGGCCGCGCAATACCGGCCTAATTGGAATTCGGAGTTTTGTAACCAGGCCTATTCTGCTTAATGACCAACCCGTTCCTGCCAACGATCTTTACGCTTCTAAATGCATTCGCTGGGCCTGATGCCTTGTCAGGGTAAAAGGCGATCGCGTATGTAGCCGTGATCTCGTCCGCCAGGGCCTTGAATAGCGGATCGAGGTTATTGTCTGTCGCATAAAAGCTGCGGCCGCCGGTACGTTCGATCAGGCCGCTTGCTTCCAGCGGTGTCAAAAGCGGGCGTTTTGTGGTTTGAAACCGAGAATAAGACGGTAATATCAGCGAATAAATTGTCGTCTCGCCGTCATTTGCGCGTTCGATCACGGTTTCGGGCGTGACAATATCACCGACTGGAAAGCCGTCTGTTATCAGCACGACCGCACGACGCGTAAGCCGGTTCATCGAGTATTTCGGACCTTTATTTCTGAGCAGCCGCAGTGCATGATCTACCGCGTCATAGGCATGGGTGGATAGGCCGTCGTGGTCACGTTTCAGTTTTGAGATGGCCGATTCCAGTTTTTCGCGGCGGTTGGTAAACGATTGCACCGTCGATACGTTCATTGCAAATGTGGTTACCGCGAAATATGAATTGTAATCTGCAAGCCGAGCCGCAAAAGCGGACATCGCCGTTTTTAGACGTTCCAATTCCGCGGATGTCATGCTGCCCGACATGTCCAGGGCAAGAACTATCGAAAGCGGGCGGCCGCTGTTTTCCTTTTTGATCGGAGCAAAGAAATCCGGCTTTCGCTTGACTCCGTCTTCCAATACCTCAAAATCATTTTCTGACAGGTTCCGTACCGGGCGGCCCGCGCTGTCTGTCACGCTCACCTCGAACGTTACCAGATCGGTCTCAACCTTTATTACCTCATCTTCCTTCTGGCCGAAAGCCGGCAGCCAAGACACGGCAACGAGAATACACAGCAAAATGGCAAGACGCAATAGGTCGATCGCTGGCACTTTGACACGTTCAGTTTGAACGGATTCGGTCATTTTGAATGCGCGGGACTGGGCTCCGGCTTTTAAGGTGAACGACGAACAGCACGTAAACCAAGGCATTTAAAGGTTTCATTAATATGATATGCCCTTGGCATACCATTTGTATATTAGGAATATGACGGGAATCCGGCATAAACGGTTGCTGTTCGATTTCTAGAAAAGGCCTGAAGCAGTTATGGGATTCGAGGATTTAGATGATCGGGGCGATGGAACTGGTGCGAGCCTTTGGGTAACCATGGCGGCCGGCCCGCTGCTTTTGCTTGCCGGCTACCTTGGCGAATGGGATGCTTCGTTCGCTCAAATGGGCCTGCTTTCGATGTCCGTCTTTGTCGCGGCCTTGCTTGGGCGGCACGAAGTGCGAATTCCATTCATCAGAACTAGTTTTGCCCCGAGTCAGATGATCGTTTTCTGGGCGGCACTTAACCTCGGCGTTGTCGGGGCGGTAGCCGTCGCCGCGGCATCGGTCGCAAGCGGCTTTTCGGATTATCGCGGCAAAATGATGAGGTGGGCCCGATCAGGATTTCGGATCCTGCTTTCGGCGTTGCTGGCCGCATTTGCTTTTGACGCCGGATCTGGGTCATTCCGGCTTTTGTCTTCGGGCGGCCTCTGGGGCAATGAGCTTTTAACTGAAGGATTGATCGTCGGGTGCGGGGTGATGATCGGCGTTCACTTCGTCACCTGGACACTTGTGATCAGGCTGTTTTCAGCAGAAGGCCTGGCCGGAGCCTTGAACGGCCGGATCGTCACCGCTCTGCTCCGTTCGCTTGGCGGACAAGTAATTGCGGCGTCGGCGGGGCTTGTACTTTTCATATCGTTCCGCCATTTCGGATATGAATTTGGCCTGGTCGTGGTGCCGCTGGCAGTGCTTGGAAATCTGGCGTACCAGATACATGTTCGCCGGCTTGCTCAAAAGACAAAAGAAATAGTTGAAGCGAGCCGCCTGCACCTGGCTACGGTCGAGGCCCTGGCGACCGCGATAGATGCTCGTGATCAGGTTGGCGTCGGGCATTTAAGGCGGACGCAGATATACGCTGTTGGCATAGGCTCGGCGATCGGCCTTACAGAGAGCGAGATCAACGCTCTGCGGGCGGGAGCACTGCTTCACGACATTGGTAAGCTCGCGGTGCCCGAGCATATTCTCAATAAGCCCGGCCGGCTCACATCCGCCGAAATGGAAAAGACAAAGGTCCACTCGACCGTCGGGGCATCGATCCTCGAAACGGTAGGGTTCCCATATCCTGTGCTTCCGACCGTCAAATACCACCATGAGCATTGGGACGGAAGCGGCTATCCCGAAGGATTGAGCGGTGACCGCATCCCGATCACCGCCCGCGTCCTTTCCGTTGCGGATGCTTATGACTCGTTACGCGGCGAACGTCCTTATCGGGCGGCGGTCAGCCGTGAAGACGCCTGCAATTTTCTTCGTTCGCGGGCGGGAACTCAATTTGATCCGCATGTTGTCACAACATTTTTGCGCAACCTGAAACAGTTTGAGGCCGAGGTTGAAATACACGGCTTCGGTCACGAAGGTCAGATGCCGGCTGCAAACGGCGACCAACACCTTTCAAATGGCCAGACAAGCTATGTTCAGCAGATAAAGCAGGCAAATCAGGAGGTGTTCTCACTGTATGAAATGGCACGCGATTTCGGGGCGTCGCTCAATTTGGAAGAAGCACTTTCGCTTCTGACAGCCAAGGTGGCCGAGTTTGTTCCCTATGACACATGCCTCGTTTACCTTATGGGTGACGAGGATGACCGCGCCACCGCGGCACATGTGGCCGGGCTTAACAGCGATGTACTGTTGGGGACCAAACTGAGCGTTGGCGAAGGAGCATCGGGCTATGTGCTTAAAAAGCGAAAGCCGGTTGAGAATGTGGACCCATCGCTTGATTTTGCATTCTCATTTCCAGAGTTGTGTGAAAATTATCTCGGGATGGCGAGCGTGCCGCTATTGGCCGATGAAAAACTGATTGGAGCGATCACTGTTTTTTCAGGAAAGATCGCCGTTTACGAGGAAGAACATTTAAGGCTGCTTGAGACGATCTCGCGCATCGCCGCCGATGCTCTCGATAAATCGATCAGGCACGCTGAAAGCGAAGTGTACGCTCTAACCGATCCGCTTACCGGGCTTCCGAACGCCCGAAGTCTTCAGCTGCAGTTCGAAAAAGAGATGGGCCGTGCAAAACGGTCCGGTGACGCAATTCAGCTGCTTATGCTCGATCTGGACGGTTTCAAAGCGGTTAACGACAGCCTGGGCCACAAGGCGGGAGATATTCTGCTCAGAGAGATCGCGGGCGTAATAAAGTCAGAATTACGTGATTACGATTTTCTTGCGCGGTACGGAGGCGACGAATTTGTCGCCCTGGTGCCGCAAACTGATACCGCCGATGTGCTTGAGCTTTGCTCCCGAATAGAAGCGGCCGTCGGCGCTTATTCGGCATCCGGCAATAACCTTGCCTTGTCAGTTGGCGTCAGCATCGGAGCGGCAAGTTATCCGGCACAAGGCGAAACATTCGAATCGCTTATGTTGGCAGCCGATAAGGCAATGTATCGGACAAAAGCCTTCCATAAACAACGTAGATCGAAGCTTGGCGAGGCCCAGCGGCAGTCTGCTTTGTTTGAGGCATTTGCGATCGACGACCCCGCGGAACCGAAGGCCTTCGAAGGTGATCTGGTGGTCGAGCTTGATGAACGCCATATTGTTACCGTCAACAACATTCATTGACCTTTTTTGATAAGGACCCTAGAAGGCTTGAGCAAAGCGGAAATGGATCTGGCTTTGCGGAAGCCGGTAATTTGCGTTTGGGCCGCTCAGCTGAGGAATAAGGAAAACCGGCGGATTCAGAAGATGGCCGTAATCGATACCGAATTCACCGCCGATCGGCGTTTTTATCCTCAGGCCCAGCCCGATCGTGTGTGACCACAGTGAGCGAAGATTCTGGCGGAAAACATCGTTCGCGGGAACGTCGGGCGGATTGAAAATGTCGCCCACGCGGCGAAACACGTTGCCGCCGTCATAAAACGGGACCAGCCTGATCGATTCGGTGACGGGAAGCCGGGCCTCAAGGTTAACAACCGCAAGCGCATTGCCGCCAAACGGAATAGTGAACGGGTCCAGAAAGACCGGGTCGCCGTTGCTTCGTCGGAAAAATCCGGTCGGAACTATGACCACGCGCGGGCCCGCCGATTCAAAATCAAAGCCTCGAAGCGTATTCGAACCGCCGGCGAAGAACCGTTCGCTGATCGGAAGTATCCCGTTCAATTCAGGGATTTGGGTATTTTGGAACCTGTCGCCTGACGAGAATACGTGCGCCAGGCCGAGTATGGCACGTGCGGCAAAGGTCGTATTCCCCAAAAACTTTGGCGTGTAATAAAAGTTGTATGAAGCCTGAAATTTGTTGAATCCGATGTTCGCTCCGAGCACCGGAAGAGATGTATTGAACTCGGCCGTTACAAAACTGCCCGACGTCGGATCGCTTGCGCTGTAGCGGCATGGTTCGCCGGGTTCGCCGCGGGCAATTATGTCAAGGATCGTGTACTTGATGCTGCAGTTGCGCCGAGTGTCTCGAACATAGGTCGCTCCGAATCCGGAAATTCGTATTCGTTGGTCAGGTTCCAACAGTTCCTTTATCAACAGGCTTTGAATGTTATAGAGCCGTACATCCTCGAAACGGTAACGGACGAACAAAATGCTTCTATTCTTTCGGCTGAGGGTTCGGTTGGTTTCCGCAGTAAAGGTCAAACGGTTTAGTGTCGGCTTGCCAACGTCGGCGCCAAATTCATCGATCGGGTCGCCATTCTCATCGACGCGTTGAACGATGCCGAATGTACCTTTATCGAAGGCGGAACGAAAGAAACGGGTAACGGTCGAGTCACGCTGATATTGAGCAGAAAGCGTTAGTGGAGCAAACCTGCCCTTGCCGTCTTTTAGAAATCGGGGATCAACAAAATCAAGTGCCGCGATCTGCTGCCGCTGGCTGAGCCGGACGCGTGCCCCGCCCTGCCACAACCGCCCGAGCAAGTTCTGGTGCCGAATGTCAACAAACCCGCTTGCTCCAAGATCGGTCGAATATCCGCCGCCGTATGAAAGGATCCGCGGGGCTTGTTCCTCGACGTTGATGATCAGGTCGGTAATCCGTCCTTCGGGCGAATCTCCGGCCGGCTGCTCCTTAATTTCGACCCGCGAGAAAGCATCGCTCGAATAAAGATTCTGTTCGCTTGTGTAAATATCGCTTGCCCGCAGCACCTCATTCGGCTTGACTGCCAAAGCGCGTTTGATCGCTGACGTTTTTGTAGATTCATTGCCGGTCACGAGAACGCGCCCGATCAGAACCTTTTTGCCCTCGCCGGGAACCGTGGACCGCTCACCAGGAGCATTCGACAGGTCGCCTGACAATGGGTTTGCCCGATGCTTGATCTCGTATCGGACCTTAAACAGCCGGACGTTTGTTACCGGATCGACGGTCTGCTCGTCGATCGACGTTTCGACAACCGAATCAAAATAGCCCGACTGGGCCAAAAATTCCTGCAGCTTGCGCTGGCCGTTTCTTATCCGGGCCCTTGAGAAGTTTTTGCCGATCAGCAGCGGAAGCTGCTGCATAAGCACTGCGTCGGAAAAGTCATTGTTTCCGGCAATACTGACATCCGAGATCACGGTTGGCTCGCCTTGTTCGACAACGAATGTTATGACCAGGTCTTCGCCGTTAGGGCTGACGCCCTGGTTAACGCGAACTTTCGCTTCACGGTAGCCAAGCTCTCTAAGGAACGACTCGATCGTACGAGCGTCCTCGTCCAGCAGTTTAGCGCTCGTATATCCGCGTCCGTAGCCAAAAAGCGGAATGATCCCGAAAATGTTTGCCTCCTGTGACTCGAGTGCCGATTTGATCTCGTCAATAGTGAACTGGTCCGTTCCTGTAAGGCGGATATTGGTCAGTTTCAATTGGCGGCTGAGATCGACCCGATATGTGACGGTGACCTTTCGGTCGGTCAGGTCCGCGTTTGTCATGGCGGAACATAGAAATATGGTGTCATTGGCCGGCGTTCCGCTGCCGGGGCTGCCCAGCGGAGGTTCGATCGAACAATAGGCTGTTACATTGGCAAAGAAATATCCAAGCTCCTGATAATAGGTCTCCAGCCTGCGTTCGCCCTCGACGATGGCCGAATAGTCCAGTGTGCCTTCACGCTTGATCGGCAGCAGTTTGGTTTGGGTTCCGGTTCCCGGCCGGTCACGTTCTGACTCGACGACAACTTCGACGGCCGGGCCCTTGGCCCCCGTTAAATGAATGTCGATAGTGTTCGTTTCATTATCGTAAACCGGCCGTGCCTCGCTAAGCGTTGGTGCAAGATAACCTTCGTTTCGAAGTATTTCGCGGATCTTTTCTTCGTCCGTTCTTAACAGTTCGCGGGTATAGGTTTCGCCCGGCCGCAGTTTGAGCTTTTCGTTGAAAATAGTGTTGTCGATCCCGACGATCTGAATATCAAATTTACCGATCTTGGCCGGCTGATTGAGCAGGACCTTAAAAACAACGGCGACCTCGTTCGCGGTCGAGATCGGCTGCTGTGTGTAACTTACCTCAGCCTTAAAAAAGCCGCGTTCGCGCAGAAACTCCTGGATCAGGTCGGTGTTGTTTCGGAGCGTTTGTTCGGTGACGACAGCACCGGGTTCAAGCAGCGTGAGCCGGAAAAGTATTTCCTGTTCGGTGATGGCCTCGCCGTCGCCTTCAACATCTACGATCTGGACAGTGACCTTTTGTGCCTGTGTCTTTCGCTTGATAACAAAACGCAGAATGATGCTGTCCGTTCCTGAGTTTTCGGTTTCGACAGTTACCGAAGCGACGCGTTTTGTGTCATAGAGCTGTTCGATAGCATCTCGAACACGAACGGCTGAAAAGGTCGGTCCGACCGCGTTCCGGGCAAGATCTCGAAACTGCTGGCTCACCGAAGCGTTTTGATCGGACCCCTCAAGAGCAATTACAACGTCCGCGATCTTTTTATTTTCAATACCGGTTTGGGCAACCGCCGACGCGAACAGAAAAACGAGTGCCGCTAATGCGGCAAGCGCCGGGCGAATGCCGGATGGATATCCCGATGGACGAAAGATCGACATTAAAACATACCGGCCGGCAAGCGGCGACTAAAATCTCCTTCTGAATCGTACTTCGAAACTGAAAGCGTTACGGTCCTGAGTCACGTTAGAAAGGGGCCGCTGTTCATACTGGGCGACAAACGAAAGCTTGTTAGAAACCCGATACTCAAGGGCGAGTACCTGATTCTGGTCCTGCGAGAGATTGGTCGCGTAGGTCACTCTCAGGTTGTTGTTTATCTGGCGTCCGACCGTTAGCCGGGCTGACGGGTTTAGACGTTCACCGGAAATGATCGGGTCGATCTCGAAAACGTTCAAACCAAATAGTTTATCGGTCGCCCTTCTGGCCGGATCGTTTATTATCGCATCGGCAAGTATCTCGGCCGCGGTGTTGATCCCTGTTTGTGCAAGCGTCGGGATCCCCGACTCGGTGTTGGACAGATTTCCCGTAGTGATCAGTGAAATTACGTCTGCCTGCGGCAACGCGGGGCTTGACCTTACCGTCGCGGATAGATTTTCGGTATCGGTCACCGGGCCGGCCAAATTAACGAATATCTGATAGCCGGCTATTTCCGTTTCAGCCTGAAGATTGATCACCGGCTCGATATCCGTGTTCGGCGGAAATTCTACGGTACCCCGCTGCACAATGTAACGGTCCTTGCGGAAAAAGACCGTTCCGCTATTCGCGGTAATGCGGCCCGAGATCTGCGGGTTTTCAGTCGTACCCGTAAGCCGCAGTGAAACTGATGCGGTCAGGTCGGCAACATTGTTGCGAACGATCAAGGCGTCGCGGCCTTCGATCACAAGGTCGAATCGCGGAGCGGCTATCGATGACGGGCCACTCGAAAGAGAACCCTCGCGCCGTGCTCCGAATAAACGGGAAAGGTCAATGTCTTGAGTGTAAACGCTTCGACGGGCAAGGATATTGCCGGATATGAGGGTGGATAGGGCCCCGCTCGGCATCCGCCGGCCCGATACTACGAGTTTTGCGTCGCCGGTTGTTAAGAAATCCTCAGGAAGCGGCACCGTGATGTTTGTCCCGGTAAGATCTATCTGGAACGAATCAGGCTGAAGTTTTTCGCCGAGGGTCGCTCCGCCGGCGGCAACGAAACGCCCGCCGCCAAGATAACCGGTCAATTGTTCGGCCTGAACTTGATTGGATGAGAATATTATCCGACCCTGAAGGCGGTCGAATGTAAGTCGGCCCGATCCGACAAAGGTTGCGAACGAAGCATTCTCAAGGATCGCGGTCCCTGATAGACGTTCTCCGCCATACGGTCCGGCGAGGCGGATGGAAACGTCTGAAATTCCGCTGAAGAACGTGTCACCGCTGGCTATCTGCGGAATAACATTGAGCAGGCTCAGATTAAGCCGTCCGTCAACCGCGAGATTGTTCATTCCGCCGTCGCGCATGGCGATAGTTCCGGTAACGGAAATATTTGAACCGCTGCCCGCGAACTTGGCACTTTCAAACATGACCTGCCTGGTATCAAACCGAACAACGACAGG
>Ga0138256_10004372_pt1 | contig 15036 bp, 9 predicted proteins | sample KNB2016incub_MG_FD_105486 | JGI IMG/M metagenome (GOLD analysis project Ga0138256, IMG submission 105486) | Active sludge microbial communities from wastewater in Klosterneuburg, Austria - KNB2014incub_MG | ecosystem: Engineered > WWTP > Activated sludge > Unclassified | place: Austria... | reverse complement strand
GGATACCATGCAGGTGATGCGACGACGCCGGCCCTTGTTTGTTCTGCTCGCGGCAGTCCTGGTCGGATGCCTGGCGCCGGGAATGGCCCTGGCCGCGCAGTTCATGAGCGACGACGCCGAAGCGCTCGTGGAGGCTGGAACCACCGTGGAAGGCAACCTCTACGCCACCGGGCAGACCGTGACCATCGAGGGCACGGTGGATGGAGACCTCATCTGCGCCGGAGGCCAGGTGGCGGTGGCGAAGGGCGGCGTGGTCACGGGTGACCTCATGTGCGCCGGCCAATCCGTGGAGATCTCCGGCGAGGTTCGCGGCGACGTGCGCTCAGCCGGGTACCTGGTCCGCGTCAACGAAGGCGGCATCGTAGGGGGCGAGCTGATGGGCGCCGGCTTCGCCGTTGAGGTCGAGCCCGGAGCCACGATCGGTGACGACGTCATGGCCGCCGGCAGCCAGGTGCGGTTGGCCGGCACAGTCGGCGGCAATGCTCGCGTGGGCGCTGCGGGGTTGGCCATCGATGGCGCGATCGAAGGCGACGTGGACGCCTCGGTGGGGGGCGTCGGCGAGGGGATGCCGGCCAACGCCATGCCGTGGAACAACCAGGTGCCGCGGATGCCCGCGGCGATCGGCGGCGGTCTGCACTTGGGCGAGGAAGCGTCCATCGGCGGCAACCTCAGCTACAGCAGCCCGGCGGCGTTCGATGTTCCCCGTCAGGCCGTTGCCGGCGACGTGGACCACGAACTGGTGACCACCGCCGAAGCCAGCGGGCCGGCGGTTCCCGAACAGCCATGGCCGCTGCGTTGGCTGCTGGCAGCCCTGCGCCGCGCCTTTGCGCTCTTCGTCCTGGGGGCCTTGCTGCTGTGGCTGGCGCCACGACTTGCCGAAGCCGGTCGCGGACTCCTCTTCAGTCAGGCGCTACCCGGACTGGGATGGGGCTGCGGAAGCTTGTTCGGAGCCGGCGTCCTCCTGATCGGTCTGGGAATCGCTACCATCCTGGCCCTCATCCTCTTCAGCGCCTTGACCCTCGGCGAGTTCTCCAGCCTGGCGCTGGCGGTGTCCGCGGTGCTGGGCACCTTGCTGAGCTTCGGGGTCTATCTGCTGGCCTGGATGGGCCAGTCGGTGGTTGCCACCGGCATCGGACGTCTCATCCTGCGTGACGGCGATCCGGCCAGCAGGGGACGGCAGCTGGCCGTGCTGGCCCTGGGCGCCATCCTGCTGGCGGCGGTCATCACCGTTCCGGTTCCTGTCCTGGGTTCGCTGTTGCGCCTGACGGCCGCAGCCCTCGGACTGGGCACCATGCTGTTGGCGTTGATGAAGGCGTTCCGCGAGCCCAATGCCGAAACGATCGCGGTCGCACCCCTCGCCGCGGACTGAGGCGCAGCGGGGAGACAACGACCGATTGACTGAGCGGGGCCAGGCTGCTAGACTCCTTGGCCCCGTACCCGCCCCCATCGTCTAGGGGTCCAGGACATCACCCTTTCAAGGTGCAGACCGGGGTTCAAATCCCCGTGGGGGCACTGCCGAATCGGCGGCGCAATGTCGAGCGCGGCGCAGCGATCTACCGGTCCATCCGGCACCCGATCGCTGCGTCGCCCGCGAACAGGGCGCCGCCGTTCCATGTCGTCGCACTGTGAGGCAGCCGATGCCGACCGCTCCAGAACAGGCCCTGGACCTGGGCGCCGATAATGGCCACGTGCGCCGACTGGTCGTCGGCGACGTGGAGGCGGTAGCGCGCAGACTGCGGCAGGTGGCGCCGCTCCATGAGTCGGGGTCGGCGGCCCGCGCCCTGGAGCAAGGCATGCGCGCCAGCGTCGAATGGATCGACCGGTTGTGGACGTCTGGCGGCGGCGGACAGGCCGTGTATGGCATCAACACGGGTTTCGGCGCGCTATCAGGGCGCAATGCCTTTCCTGACCGCCATCACGCCCGGGCTCTGATGCGTGGCTTGATCACCAGCCATGCCGCCGGCATCGGCGAGGACCTGCCGGAGGAAGTCGTGCGCGCCGCCATCCTGATCCGGGCGCGGCAACTGGCCGGCGGTCGCTCAGGCATTCGCATTGCGGTCGTCAACCGCTTGCTGGGGCTGCTCAACCACCGCGTGCTCCCGGCCATCCCGCGCATGGGCTCCTTGGGAGCCAGCGGCGATCTCGCGCCTTTGGCCCATCTGGCGTTGGCCATCAGCAGGGCACCGGATGCGTCGACCATCGACGGCGCCGCCGGCGACGAACCCATGATCACAATGGACCGCTCTCAACCCGATCTGTGGACCCGCGGCGACGAGGTCGATCAAGCGGCAGAGCCCCAGGTCGCAGATCGCCGCGTGCCCTCGGCGCCGCTCTGGCAGCGGACCAGCCAGGACGAGGCCTTGGCAACCATGGGCGGTCCGGTCGTGCTGGAAGCCAAGGAAGGGTTGTCGCTGACCAACGGCGCCAGCTTCTCGGCGGCTTTGGCCGCCCTGGCAGTGGCGGATGTCGAGCGGCTGTTGGCCCATGCCGAACTGGCCGCGGCCATGGTCTTGGAGGCCATCGGCGGCTTTCGCGACCCCTTCCTGCCGGAGGTCGTAGGCGCGCGGCCCTATCCAGGAGCGCTGCGAGCGGCTGCCGCGGTGCTGGCCTACACCCGCGGATCCGGCCGCCTCGACCCCGCCGACCGCGACCAGGATCCCACAGCTGTCCCGCCGCAGGACTTCTACTCGCTACGCTGCGTGCCCCAGGTACTGGGCGCGGGGTGGGATGCGGCGGCCTTCGCCCGGCAGATGGTGGAGGTAGAGATCAACAGCGCGGTCGACAACCCTTTGATCGTCCTTGAGCTGCCGCGCGACTACAAGGCCGTGAGCGGTGGCAACTTCCATGGCGCGCCCCTAGGCTATGCATTGGACCTGCTCAAGGTGGTCGCCACGGACTGCGCCAGCATGTCAGAGCGGCGGACCTTCAAGCTGACCGATTACCGCCGGCTGGGAAGCAGCGGGGACAGTGAGTCGGTCGCCGAAGGCGCCGATGGCCTCCTGCCGACCTTCCTCATCCGTGCTCCGGACGGCTTGGAGGGCATCTACAGCGGATTGATGATCGCCCAGTACACCGCGGCGTCCCTGGTATCAGCGGCCAAGACCTTGAGTCACCCCGACTCCGTCGACTCGATACCTTCCTCCGCCGGGCAGGAGGACCATGTGAGCATGAGCATGAACGCCGGCCTGCACGCGCGAGCCGTGCTGGAGCACGCCGAAGCGGTGCTGGCCATCGAGTTGATGGCCGCGGCCCAGGCGATGGACCTCTCCGGTGGTGGTCGCCCGGCGGGCAAAGGCACACAGGCGGCGCGCGACCGCTTGCGACAAGCGGTTCCCTTTCTGGCTCACGATCGGGTGCTGAGCGGCGACATCGCCGCGGTCCGGGATCTGATGCGCGCCGGAGATCTACTGACCGCCTCCCGGCGGGCGGCGGGTATGACGGGGGATGGACTTCCTTCATTCTGACATTCTGATGAACCGCCAGCACTGGGCCTCTTGCTGGATGGGTTTTCGGGCGCTATGATGTCCCCGTCACTTGGGGATGACAGGTCTCGACGGAGACGGCTGCGTTCAGAGTGCAGGCCGCGTTTGGCTCAAACGCGTTAAACAGGGCCAAAAACACAACTGCCGAGCCTCAGCTCGCGCTCGCTGCCTAAGGGCAGCGATGCCCCCTAAGCGCCCCGTCAGCGCGTTTAGTCAGGGTACAATTTAGCTGACGTGCCGTTGGGTGACGCCGATGCCCCGACGAAAGACAATCGGCTGGCCAGGTTCCTCAGCTCGGTCGGGTGAGGAGGGAGCCGGCAAGATAGTGGCAAGCCCGACTAAGCCTGTAGCATCTCGGTGCGCGAACTCTTCGGACGCCGGTTCGATTCCGGCCATCTCCACCAGTCAAGGAGCCCTTCACCGCCAGTCGGTTGCGGTGGAGGGCTCTTTCGCATTTCTAACGCGCGGCCACCTTCCCCCACTTGACAATATCACGGCAACCTGATAAGATCATGTCGTTGTACACGGGTCGTAAGGTCTAAAAGGACGGGTTCATGCCGTGCAGCTTCACCATAGGTCGTCTGTCTGGACGTCGGGTTGCGCTGGTGCGAAAACTGAACTTCCTTCGTCCTGTGCCGTAAATTCGTTTCCTTTAGAAGGGAGATCTCAGCAATGAGTCGTATTACTGGTGCGGTCAAGTGGTTCAACACGGAGAAGGGCTTCGGCTTCCTCAGCCGTGACGATGGCGAGCAGGACGTTTTCGTCCACTTCAGCGCCATCGCGCAGCAGGCTGGCGAGTTCCGCAACCTCAACGAAGGCCAGCGGGTCGAGTTCGAGGTCGAGACCGGCGGCAAGGGTCCGCGCGCGGCCAACGTCTCCAAGATCTGATCTCAAACACTGAGCGCGGGCTTGCCCGTCTCAGCGAGCATCATGGTCGATCTCACGGCGCGGGACTTTGTCCCGCGCCGTGCCGCGTTTGGGGCCGGTCGCATCCGCCCGGCGAGCACGAGGCATCGTTGACCGTCGCCCCTCCGAAAGATCGGCCTGCGTTTCCGGAGGCATCGCCATGTCCATTCTGCCAGATCATGTCTTGAACACCATCCTCGGCGAAGTACTGGGCCGACCGCAGTCCTATCTTGACCTGGGACGCCTCTGCGATCAGGTGGGCGGGCGGATAGCCGGCACCGATGCTGGTCGCCAGGCCGAGGAATGGGGCCTCGCAGCGCTGCGACGCTACGGCCTGACCGGCATCTGGGAGGAGTCCCTGGACCTGGACGTCTGGGAGCGCGGCGACCTCAGCCTTGCCGTACCCGGTGCCGGCGGCTGGCAGTTGATCGCCGTCGCCCATGCCAACGGTCCGCTCGCGGTAGATCTGGAAGCCGCCGTCGTCGACGTGGGCCATGGGCGGGCGACCGACTTTGCCTCCCGAGCCGCGGACCTGACCGGCGCCATCGCCCTGTGCGACGAAACGGTCCCACCGGGCGAGCGCAACCCCCATCGCAGCGAACGCCTGGCCGCCGCCGTCGCCCATGGCGCCGGTGCCCTGCTCATCCTCAGTTCAGCCTCGGGCGGTCTGGCCCGCACGGGCGTCTGCCATCCTCGCTTGGCGCCCATCGCCAGCCTGGGCATCGCCCGCGAGGACGGCCTTCGGCTGCGGCGTCTCCTGGCCGGCGGATCGACCCCGCGGCTGAAGCTCAACATGCGCAACCGGCAATCCAAGGGGCGCGGACGCAACATCCTGGCCGAGATTCCGGGCCGCGACCCGGATGCCGGATGGGTGCTGGCCGGCGCCCATCTCGACAGCTGGGACCTGGCCCAGGGAGCCACCGACAATGGCCTCGGTGTGGCCATCGTACTGGAGATGGCCCGCGCCCTGGCGCTACTGCCCCCGGAGTCGCGCCCGCGGGCCGGTCTGCGCTTCGCGCTGTGGACCGCAGAAGAGACCGGCCTGCTGGGTTCGACAGCCTATGTCGCAGGCCATGAAGCTGAGCTGCCGCGCCACCGGGCGGTGATGAACTTCGACATGACCGGCGACCCCTATGGTTACTGGCTACCCGGGCAGGACGGCCCCAGTGGCATGTTGACCAGGCTGGCGGAGCAGTTGGCACCGCTGGGTATGGGCGCGAGCGTGGACCTCAAGCCGGGGCTGCATTCCGACCACCAACCCTTCATGCTGGCAGGGGTTCCGATCGTGAGCCTTTTGGGCAGATTGAGCAGCGACGGTGCCCGCTACTATCACAGCCTTGGCGACACCTTCGAGAAGGTGGACCTGCCAGCACTGTGTCGGGCCGCGGCCGTGGGGGCTGCCACGCTATGGGCCCTCGCCGACGAGATCGAACCCAGCTTCGCGCATCTGAGCGCCGCGGCGGTGGACGCCATGGTGGACCGCGCCGGGCTTCGTGAGGCGCTCGCCGCGCTGTAAAGGGACCCTTACGGGATGCCCAGCTCGGCGCAGAGCTGCTTCACCCAGGCTTCGATGCGGCCTTGGGTCTTCTGGCTCTGGTTGTCATCGTCCAAGGCCAGGCCGACGAAGTGATCATCCACAACGCCCTCGGACAGCGCGAAGTCATAGCCCTCGTAGGACCAGAAGCCGTAGACCTCGGCGCCCATGGCCACCACCTTGTTGCCCAGGATACCCATGGCATCCTGGAAATTGTTGATGTAGCCGACCTGATCGCCGCAGCCGAAGAAGGCGACCTTGCGGCCGCTGAAGTTGACCGCGTCGAGGGCCGAGAACTGCGCCGCCCAGTCCTCCTGTAACTCGCCCACGTTCCAGGTGGGACAGCCGATGATCACGAAGTCGTAAGCACTCATCTGGCTGGGGCTGGCCACCTTGACGTTGAGAACCGTGGTGGCGCCGGGCAGCTTCTTGTTGAATTCCTTCTGGATCGCCTCAGCCGCCCCGGCGCTGTTGCCGGTAGTGCTGCCCACGAAAATGCCGATCTTCATCGCGTTGCGCTCCCTGGTATCACCCGGGCTGGGTGGCCCGGGCCTCGGCGCGGGCCTTCATCATCACCCGCAGCTTGTCCTTCAACGCATCCGGGATCAGGGTCCCCATGCGCCGCGGTCCGGTGGCCTTCGGGCCGGAATCGTCGGCGACCACCACGTCGGCCGCGACGGAGAATGCAGCCTCATCGCCCTCGATCGCCAGCACCTGCGAGGCGAGAGACTGGACGCCCGCTACCTGCGCGGCCAGGAATTCGACGCGCGCCTTGAGGCCATCCGCCGCCGCCTGCGTCGCTCCGAACACCCGCCCGCCCAGCACCACCTGCCCCAGGATCACCCGGATCGAGACCTTGTCCGTCGTGATCTCGGCTTCCGGGTCCATCGCCAGGCTCATCGAAATCTCGCGTTCCACTTCCGAGTCGGCGATCAGGTGGTTGATCACCCGGCGCACGCCGGTCACGCCGGTCGCGATGCGTCCGGCGACCGACTTCATCATCTCCCCCCGGATGTTGCCGTCCAGGGTGATGACGCCGTCCTGCTCGCTGACGGCGATCGACGTGCGCGTCTGGCGGATCGGATCGTAGCGCCAAAGCGCACCCTCCACCGCGGTGGAGAGGTTCTGCCGCAGATGCTCCGACGGATGTTCGATGGGTTCGAGATGCGGGCTTGCCAGAATCATGGGACGGTGTTCCTGCAGCGACAAGAAGAGCCGGCTACGGTCGTCGGGAGCCTAGTATACGCAATCGCCGACCGCTGACCAGTCTCAGCGACGGCCCCAGAAGGCGCTGCGATCGCAAGGAATGTCGCCCGCGATGGCCGTGTAGATCGCGGCCAGCAGCTCAGGCGTCGCCGCCTGGAAGAACATGTTGGGCTTGCAGGCCAAGGCCATCAGGGTGACGTTGTCCACATCGGTAGGCGGTCCCAGACCGATGGTGTAGAGCAGGATCCCGTCGGCGCAGATCTGGCGGCCCATGCCGAGCACCTTGGGCCGGTCATCCTGGACGCCGTCCGTCAGAAGCACGATGGTGCTGGTGGATCCCGGCCGGTGGCGGGCGGAGCGCAGCTCCGCACGCGCCAGTTCCAGGCCGAGGTCGATCCGCGTGCCCGGCTGCGTGCGCAAAGCACGCAGGGCGGCGCGCAGGGCACCGGCATCTCCGGTCAGCGGACTGAGCAGCTCGGCGGTCGAGTTGAAGGCCACCAGGGCCACGTGGTCGCGCGGCAGCCGCAGCTGATCGATGAAGACCTCGGCGGCCGCGAGCGAGGCGTCCAACTTGGCCCCATCCATGCTGCGCGAGCTGTCCAGGACGAGGATGACGTCGGTGCTGCGCTCGGTCACCCTGCACGTCTCCCGGAGCAACAGGGGCAGGAAGATGGATCGCGGCCGCGGCGTCGGCGTTGCCGTCGGCGAAGGCGTCGGGACGGCGGTCGGCAAGCCCACACGCACCCGCGGCACCGGGAAATCGACGCGGCCGGGCCGGGAGAAGCCATCGATGAAGTCCAACCAAGCGGCACGGTTGGTGGGCCAGTCGCCCGCGGCCTGCGGTTCCAGCTGATAATCCACCACCATGCCCGCGTCGGTGACGTTGGAGAACTGCCAGGTGAGGCTGCGGGCGGCTGGATTCCAGACCGCCGGCGGGCGATCGCTACCGGGCACGAAGCTCATGTTGGCCGGAATCTCGTCCACCAGGGTCACGGACTGGAACAGCTCGCGCAGCGCCAGACGGTCCGCGATCTGGGCCAGCAGCTTGGCCAGATGCTGCGGATCATCGGCCACCAGGGCGTGGCTGGGGGAGGATGCCAGGTCCTGCATGAGCTGCAGCTCTTGCGGCGACTTGTCCGTGGTGACGGTGAACACGGTGATCCCCTGCGCCTTCAAGCGGTCGGCGGCCGCCACGGACTCCGGGCGCCCGGAGCGGCCGTCGGAAACCAGCACCACCACACCGCGGGTACCTGGGCGCGCCTGGGAGGCCAATGCGGCCCCCACCTCCGTGAGCCCACGGTCGATACGCGAGCTGCCGAAGGGGCGCAGGTCGCCAAGGGCCTGCCGCAGGCCGGCTTCCTCGATGGTCAGCGGCACGAGGACGTTGGCCGTCTGGTTGAAAGACACCAGGCCCACCCGCGAATGGGTCCAGTTGAGCCAGATCGAGAAATCGAGGACCGCCTGCCGGAAGCTGGCGATGCGCTCGCCGGCCATGGAGCCGCTGACGTCGATGACGAAGAAGAGGTCCACGGGCAGGATCTGGCGGTAGGAGCAGCTGCCCTTGGCCCCCAGCTGCATGTTCACGCTCTGGCCCAACTGCAGCTCCGTAGGCGAAGCCACCTTGCTCAGGTCGATCCGGCAATGGCTCTCGTCGGGCAGCGGCGGCTGCGGCGCCGTGGCCGTTTCGTCCCAACCGAAGCGGGTGATCACGGAGGCCCCGCGATCAGCGACCAGCAGATCACCGGAGGGCAGAACCACCAGATCCGACGGCCGCGACGCCGGGCTGAGATCCAGGCGCGTGACGGGATAGGCACCCAGAACGGCGCCGTCAGGTCGGATTCCCCAGACCCAGCCGGCGTCGTCGAGGACGAAGATCCGCCCGTCGGCGCCAGCCTGCAGTCGAAGCGCGGGCCGGTCGATGTCGGCCAGCTTGACCGGCCCGGTTGGCTGGGCGACGAAGAGCTCGCCGCTGGATGCGTCGAGAACGACCACCTGTCCGCCGGGGACCACCGTCAGGTCGGCCCAATGGCGCGTGGCGCCACCCAAAGGCAGCGGCGCCTGCTCGCGCCCGTCCTGGCCGAAGCGCCGCACCTGGCTCCTCGCCAGATCGAGCACGGTCACTTCGCCCGCCCCCGCCGCAGCAACGCCGAGCGCCACGCCATAGGCCATCGGCGAACCGGGCGCCCGAAGGGTCCATTCGCGTTGAACGCTGTAGGTCCAGCGCGAGGGATCGGCCTCCAACTCCAGCAGGCGGTCACCTTCCAGACCCAGGATCCGCCCTCCGAACGGCGCGAAATCCTCCAGGACCGGCGCCGCTGCCTGCGTGACGCCCGCCCCGTTCACGGTAAAGGTCTGCAGCCGTTCGCTGCGGTCGCCGACGAGAACCTGGCCGGCGTCTTCGGACAGCGCCAGGCGAAAAGGACCCAGATGCGCACCCAAGGGAATGGGCAGGCGGCCGAAGCGCGCCGGGGCGGTGACAGCGGCGAACCGCAGCTGCCAGGAGAGCACCTGGCTGAATCCCGAACCGAAGTTGAGGGTGCCGGCCAGCAGCTGATCCCGGGCGGCGTCGATGGTCACGCAGCCCAGCGAGCCGACGCCGTTGACCGCCGGCTCGACCATCTTGTTGTTGAACACCTCCAGGCCGCGGTTGGTCGCCAGGTAGAACTGGCGCTGGCTGGAGCCGGGCATCGGTCCGACCACCAGATCCAGGATCTTCATCGGCGGCCAGTCCTCGCCGATTTCCTGCGCCACCAGCCCGCCGGGCGTCAGCACCCGGATGACCGTGGACCGCCCATCGGCGACGTACAGCCGGTCTTCCCAGTCGATGGCCACGCCGGTGATGTTGCCCCCGCCCGGCTTGGGGGGAAACACATCCCAGCTGCCCAGCGGCCGGCCCTCTGGGTCGAAACGGTGCAGGCGGCCGTCGAGGGACGACGCCGCGAACAGCGTTCCGTCCTTGCCAACGGCCAGGCCGGAGGCGGCGGGCACGCCTTTCAGGAAGTCGAGGACCGCACCCTGGCGGTCAAAGACGAAGACCCCATGCCGCAAGCGGTCGGCGACATAGAGGCGATCGCGGCCCGCGTCGAGCGCCAGGTAACCGGGCTCGCAGAGTTCGGGATGACGGCCGGGCAGAGCGGGCGGGCACGCGGCAACGCCGGTGACCAACACCTCGGCCCTGCCGTCCGCATAACGCGCCGTCACCCGCGGTGAAAGGCGGTCGGCATCCGTAGCGAAGAGCGTCCCGTCGCCATCCACCACCATGCCGCCGAGCTGGCGCCAGGCATCGGCTGGTTGGATGTTGGGCACCCGCGGCCAGGTGTCCTTGGGTAGGAAGCTGCCGCCGGACTGACCGCGGACGGGCGGATCGCCGCCATGAACGGCCACGGCGATGGCCATGGCAACGAGCGCCAGACCGACGGATCGCGCAAGCCCATTGCGCTTCCGTGCGCCGGCGTGGCCACCGCGGGCGGGGGTCACTGGGTCTGATGTGGCTTGCGTGATGCGACGTTTTGGGTAGAGAACATGCATGGTGGGCGCCCTATAATGCCGTCGGCTTTGCTATTTGGGACTGACTCGAACGCGGAAGGCCGCGATCATCGACACCTGTTGGCGGCAACGTCCTGTAGGCTGCAACGATGATAACTCCGATTGGTTAGGTTGCCCATATGAAGAACACTGCATTTCGGCGCCCTCGGGCGTTCATGGTAGGGTCGGCGCTGTTGCTGACCGCCGCCGCTTCTACCCAATTGCCGCCCATGCAGGCCCAGATCGGCGGCTGCCGCTGGGAGGCCGACGGGCGCCTTCCGGTCCCCGTCGCGGACGCGGCCGGCGACGTGGACGCCCTCCGCGGCATGGCCTATGTGCACGGCGGTGTCGACCGCGACGGCGTGGTGCGCAATGAGGTCTTCCGCGTCGACCTGAAGTCCGGGGCGGTAGAGCGGATGATCACCTCGGGCGGCAACGTCACGCGTTGGGCGCACGGGGCGGCGTTGGTCGACCCCGGCGGCAAGCCGCAGCTGTTGATCCTGGGCGGCAACACCGCCACCGCTGATGACTTCCCGGCCGAGAAGCGGGTCTACACCCTGGATCTGGCCGGCTCTCGCTGGGCCATCACGCCGGTGACGGGCGGCATGCCGGCCGTGCAGGACCAGGCGGTGGCCTTCGACCCGCTGCACAAGGTGCTGGTCATGCAGGGGGGGCGGACGTCAAATGGCGTCGACGGCATCAGCGTGCCGCAAGGCGAAACCTTTGTGCTGGACCCCGCCACGGGCCAGTTGACCCGCGGTCAACGCGACGGCCCGGCGCTCTATGGCCATACCATGGTCTACGACGCCGGACGCAAGCGCATGCTGGTCTACGGGGGTACGCCTGACGGCAAGAAGGGCAGCCCATTGGTCTGGGAACTGTCTCTAGAGGCGGCCCCCGATCGCGGGGTCTGGCGCGCGGTTTCCGTGAGCGGGGCCATCCCGCAACCGCGCTTCAACCACGGCGCCGCGTATGACGCCGCTCGCCAGGCGATGGTGATCTTCGGCGGCCAGAAGATCCAGAACGACTCCCTCGACGACACCTGGGCCCTGGACCTTTCCACCTCCGGACTGGCCGTCTGGCGCGACCTGGCCGCGCCGCACCAGAAGCGCGCGAGCGTCCTGATGCTCTACGACCCCATCCGCGGCGATGTCCTGCAGATCAGCGGCGGCCGACCGCTTGGCGACCAGTCCTCGCGCGACATCTTCCGGCTGGTCTGCAACGCGGTGCCCACCGCTACCGACGACGCGCCGCCGATCATCGCCCCGACGCAGCTGCCGACGGCTACGCCGGACCCCACGGCCACGCCGGATGCGCGCGTCCCGACTCCCACCGAGCATCCGACCAATCTGCCGCCGCCGGTGACCATCGGCACGCCCACGAGCACCACGCCGCCGCCGGTGGGGTCACCGACCGGTCCGGCGCCAACCGCGAGCCCGCCGCCGACCGGCGGCGCCGCGCCCACCGAGCCTGAACGGAGGCCGGCACCGGCGGGGCGAATCCTGTTGCCGCTGCTGTTGCTGCGTTCGCCCATCCAGGCAGACCCCGGCAAGCCGGCCGACCCCGCCAGCACCCCACCCCCGACTCCGGCCATCGCGCCGCCGACAGCGACGCCGCCTGGCTGCGTTATCGCCGAGGTGGAACCCAACGACCGCTTGACCGACACCTGGGACCGGCCGCCGCTATGCCCGGACCTGCCGGCCATCGGCATCCTGGACCAGGGCGATGGGGGCGACTACCTTCGCGTGACCCTGGCCGAGGGCGGTCGGCTGCAGGTCGGCCTGGCGGACATTCCGAGCGGTCGCGACTACGACCTGCTGCTCTACAACTACGAGGGCCAGAGCCTGGGCAGCTCTCAGCAACCGGGCAACCTGCCGGAGAGCCTGATCGCCGACGTCGCCGCCGGCGAGTACGCCATCCGCGTGTACCCCAGCATCGGTCGCAGCCCGCAGCCCTACGAGATCAGGTGGCGGATCGCCCCCTGATCCTTCACCACCTCGATGGCTTCACCACCTGATCTGTCGCCCCCCGACCGCCACCTTGTGGCAGCTCAACCATGCGCCAGGAAGCGCTCCGCGTCCAGCGCCGCCATGCATCCCGACCCGGCGGCGGTGATGGCCTGGCGGTAGGTCTTGTCCTGCACATCGCCGGCGGCGAAGACGCCGGCGACCGAAGTCTGCGTGCCGCCGGGGCGGGTCACGACATAGCCGTCGGCGTCCAGGTCCAGCTGGCCATCCAGAAATCCGGTGTTGGGCAGGTGGCCGATGGCGAAGAAGAGCCCGCCCGCCGGCAGCTCGCGGCGTTCACCGCTACCCAGGTTCTCGACCAGCAGCGACTGCAGGCGCCCGTCACCTCGGGCCTCCACCACGCCGTGATTCAGCAGGAAAGCGATCTTCGGGTTGTCCAGCGCCCGCTGCTGCATGATCTTCGAGGCGCGAAAGCTGTCGCGACGGTGGACGATGGTCACCTGACTGGCGAACTTGCTCAAGTAGCCGGCTTCCTCCATCGCCGAATCGCCACCGCCCACCACGTAAAGCGCCTGGCCGCGAAAGATGGGCAGCGCCCCGTCGCAAACCGCGCAGGCAGAGATGCCGCGCTGCCATAGCTGGCCGTCCCCGGCGCCTGGAATGTCCATGCGCCGAGCCGTGGCGCCGGTGGCGATGATCAAGGATTCCGCCCGTAGCACGCGGCTATCAGAGCGCAGGGTGAAGGGCCGCGAGCCAAGGTCGACGGACTCGACGGTCTCGGTGAAGATCCGGGTTCCGAAGCGCAGGCTCTGAGCCCGGCAGCGGTCCATCAGCGCCGGTCCCTCGATGCCCTCCGGAAAGCCAGGGAAGTTTTCAACCTCGGTGGTGGTGGTCAGCTGGCCGCCCGCGGCCACGCCCGCGGCCATCAGGCCCTCGAAGATCACCGGAGACAGCTCCGCCCGTGCGGCATAGATCGCCGCCGTATGCGCCGCCGGCCCGCTGCCGATGATCACCACCTTCTCGATCTGCTCGCTCTCCATGATCTGGCTCCCTCTGTTCAGGCAGCGAGCGATCGCCCCCTGTGGTCGATGATGTGGGTTCGGTCGCGATCGCCCGACCGCCAAAGCCGTCCCTGCTTTGCCGCGCCGACGCCATGAGCGATAATCGGCGCCATGCGCGAGCATCGGCCGCCGCGCCCCGCCTGGCCGATGGTGATCGCGAGCGCAATTCTAGGGCGGCCGGGCAGCGATGCCCGAATCGACGACGGCACCAGAACGCAGGGGAGTGACAGATCGCCATGACGGACCGCTATGCCGCCTACCACAGCCTTGTCTTCGACCGGCCATCGGAGCGCGTGCTCCGGATAACGATGGCCCGTCCCGACCGCCTCAACGCCGCCGATCGGGATCTGCACCGGCAGCTGGCGGAGGTGTGGCGGGAGATCGACCGCGACCCCGACGTATCGGTCGCGGTGCTTCGCGGCGCCGGGCGCGGTTTCTCGGCCGGCGGCGACTTCGACCTGGTGCAGGAGATGGCCGACGACTTTCAGGTGCGCGCGCGGGTCTGGAAGGAAGCGCGGGACCTGGTCTACAACGTCATCAACTGCTCCAAGCCCATCGTCAGCGCCATGCATGGACCGGCGGTGGGCGCGGGTCTGGTGGCCGGCCTGTTGGCCGACATCTCCATCGCCGCGGAGAGCGCGCGGATCATCGATGGCCATACCCGGCTGGGCGTGGCCGCCGGCGACCATGCCGCCATCGTGTGGCCGCTGCTCTGCGGCATGGCCAAGGCCAAGTACCACCTGCTGCTCTGCGAACCGCTCTCGGGCGCCGAGGCTGAGCGCATCGGCCTGGTCAGCCTCTGCGTGCCGGACGACCGGTTGGAGGAGACCTCGCTGGACGTGGCCGCCCGCCTGGCCGCCGGCGCTCCGAGCGCCCTGCGCTGGACGAAGTACGCGCTCAACAACTGGCTGCGCATGGCCGGTCCCAGCTTTGACGCCAGTCTGGCGCTGGAGTTTCTGGGCTTCAGTGGCCCGGAGATCCAGGAAGGCCTGGCCAGCTTCCGCGAGAAGCGCGAACCGCGCTTCGATCCCCAGTCGCCCCTATGACGCCCGCGCCTTCGTTCGGGAGAGCAACCATGCCCCAGTCTCGCCCTCGCCGGTCCGCCGGTCCCGCCGACTGCAAGAGCTCCCGGCTCGCCGCGGGTCGGCTACTTGTCGCCGCATTGCTCCTGCTCGCCTTTGGGATCCACCTGAGCCTCGGCGACGGTCCGGTAGTGACCGCCCGCAGCCAGGCCGACCCGATACCAGACACCTACCGCTATGCGATCGGCGGCACGGACGCGGTCGACCGTTACGCCCAGGCCCGGGCGGTGGCCGGCAGCTACGTGGACAGCAGCGTCTACGCGGTGGACGCCG
>Ga0138256_10004371_pt1 | contig 15037 bp, 16 predicted proteins | sample KNB2016incub_MG_FD_105486 | JGI IMG/M metagenome (GOLD analysis project Ga0138256, IMG submission 105486) | Active sludge microbial communities from wastewater in Klosterneuburg, Austria - KNB2014incub_MG | ecosystem: Engineered > WWTP > Activated sludge > Unclassified | place: Austria... | reverse complement strand
CCAACCTCCTTTATTTTTTCCATCCAAAGTCTCTCGATTGACTGCGGCATCAATCCCCAGTATGGGTATGGCAGGTGCGACAGACCAATCACTGCCAAATGCAAGGCTGACCTTAAGATCAGAGACTGATTTAAATGCATAAGTTGATTTGATTCGTTCCGTTCCGATCACTTTTTCAGCCCAACAGCCATCATCAATTGCATGGTAAGGTTGCATGCTCGCGATCACCTTTGAGCGATGCATATGCTCTATTTGGTCCATGGTAGGGTGTTGAAAATGTTCTATTCTGAACCGGCGATCTTTTTCCCCATTGACTGATATGGTAGTATCGAATATATTGAGCAAGTCGCCGATGGCTTGATCGCCGATGGCATGTACCGCCACTCTTAGTTCAGCAGCATCGGATTGGAGGATCCATCGCTGCATGGAGTCCAGGGGGTTGATCAAAAATCCTCTGTCTCCTGGTTTGTCTGTAAAGTCCTGATACATAGCGGCTGTATGAGAACCTAAAGAGCCATCCATAAATCCTTTAAGCATACCCCACTGCAACATCATATTGCCCCGGCCATTTTTGTCCATAAATATTTTAAGCTCGCGCCATTGAGACAAGGGGGTAGCTGCATAGATCCTTGTGGTCAAAGAGCTCTGATTGCGCATAAAAACTTTTAAGTCATCGAATGTGCCCATATGGTGTACACTGGTCACCCCATAGGAGGATACATAGTCCATCGCTGCCTTGAGTGATCGGTCATCCGTAGCTTCAGAAGAAGGTGGGATTTTGATCGAGATCAGATCCATCGCATTGTCCTTAAAGATTCCTATGATCTGCTGCTTATTGTTTCTTGGGATATCGCCACCAGCAATGTTTTGGACAGCATCATCTACTCCTGCAAGCTTCAGGGCCAATGAATTACAGAGGATCATATGGCCGTCCAGTCGATTGATAGCCACCGGATGGTCAGGAGTGATCGAGTCTATCCACCACCGTTCAGGAAGTTGACCTCCCCAGTTTTCATGATTCCAGTCACCGCCCAGGATCCATTCACCTTTAGGCAAAGTAAGTGCATACTCTTTGATGGTTTTGATAAAAATCTCCCTGGAAGCCGCCTCCCTCAACTGTACAGCCGAGAGATTGTACCCTCCGGAGAGAAAGTGCACATGAGCATCTGTAAAACCCGGACATAGGAATTGTTGCCCTGCATCGATGATGGTGGTTTTGGTACCCTTGGTTTTTAATAGTTCCTCTGTAGTACCTGTAGCTGTGATGGCGCCTTGATCTATGGCAACAGCATCAAAAGGCTGAATAACTCCGTCAGACCAGGTGTTAGCATGAATGATTATCGTTTGAGGTCCGGGCTGCTCATGACATTGAATGCTCAGCAGGCACATCAGGACAGACAGGATCAAACAACTGGCTAACAGGTGTGATCTAAATGGTAGGATTAATTTTTTCATATTGCTTTATTTGTTGCTTAATCCATTTTCTAAAAACAGAGACCCGGACCCACTGGCTCGAACTGCCATAAAACGACCTAGTCCTAATGATATCAGCGATATGTTTGTTTTGAATAGCATTGATACCAGCCAATACTGCATTACCTTTAATTTTATAGAACATACCTCCACCACTGTCTCCTCCATCCAACCCATACTCCATGTCAAGGCACACTGCACTGCCGCTTCGATTAAAATCAGGCCCGTCAGGAGAATCAAAGTCGGCATAAACGTGAGGTGATAGTCCGTTTGGCAACAGTCTTCCCGCCAAGGAATCAATCATGTTATTGCCTGCAGACTTTAGACGACCTGATTCGACGATGTCTTTGGGATTATTGGCTACGCTAAAATTTCCATAACCAACCGAGGTACCTATCTGCCCGATTTCCTTTTTTGAACGGTTCAATTTGGGTAGTTGCAGATCAGATTTGGAGGAGGACAAATATAGTATGGCCAGATCAGCATCTTTGTTCTGGCGGTACAAAGGATGTATACTAAAGGAGTCGATCAATATTTCAGTCGAACCAAATTCTACATACAAAGGACTACGATCATGCGTTTTGTCCAGCGTATGCGCAGCAGTCAAAGCCATTCGTGGATGAATGAGGACACAACTCCCTTTTATTCTTCTATCCTGGGTAAACATGCCTACGCAGGCAAATTCTGGCTGTGCTGCCAGGGCTAAACTTTTTGACTTATCTATGCCATGTCGGATGACTCCCCAGGGCACGGTCAGTAATATGAAGAGTATTATTTTCAACAAGCCTAAAATTAGCCTTCTATTTTCGCTTGTAAAAATATAAAACAGGCCTGGTAAAGCCGACTCGTTCACTGATGGTATAAAAGCCGGCACGTTGATGGTCCCAGGCGATGGCCTCTCCTTGCGGTTCAGGTATATAGGGTAGTGAAATGGCAGGAGTCTGCAATATCGCATCCAGGGAAGTATCGGCCTGCGATGACCAATAATACACTTCCTTATAGGTTTTGATTAATAATTCTTTGTTATCTAAAGACCAATCCGCAGCCACTACCTGGGTAAAAGGCAAATCCATCATCTTTAAAGCAATATTGATTTTAGTGGTAGAATATGGGTACTTAAGTTGGTATAGGCTGATCCTTGATTCCCGCTTAGAAAAAATATAGAGATCAAGCGTTCTATGGTTTATACACAATGCTTCTGCGTCGCGTGGCCCATCCGGTAAAATAAACTGAATGGTATCCACGAGGAAGATACTGGTGTCTGTGCAGCCATCTTGTAGCATAGGTTCTTCGATCCGATAAATATATTTTGAAGGGAAGTGTGCGTTATTGTCACCGATGTCTCCAATATAGATATAGGACTTTTGGTTGTTAGGCCCTGGGCCTAAAGCGATATCTTCCCAATCCCTGTTATGAATCGCAGGAAGATGTACAGTAGCCAGATATCGGGCACTGTCATCTATCAAAAATAACCGGGCTTTGTCGCCGCTATCATTGTGTACCCATAATTTACCAGGATTGTTGATACTCATGACGATGCCTGAAGCCTCATGGATCTCGTCATTGTCCAGGGTGCCGTGGGCAATCCCCGGCTCAAAGTAAGGAGATGGAGGTGGCACTGTATTGGACTTGCATCCAAAGAGATGAAAGCTGATAAAAAATAGTACAGAAAGTCTCGCCCAGAAATTCAAAATGCCCATTTGCAATTGATAGATTGATGCAAGATAAAAATTAAAAGGGGCACTATCATTCTCTCGGGATTGATGGGATTACATTCAAGATAGCGGAGATTCTCGTTATTTTGCAGGCTTCATGCCATCGATAAATAGTCTAGTGTCCAAATTGCCCGGGAGCAATCTTTTTGCCAGGGTGATTTTGCCATTTAACCTGGATATCGAATATTCTTACCATATACCTGCTGATCTTAGAGACAGGGTGGCTCCGGGGATCAGGGTTGAAGTACAATTTGGAAGAAGTAAATTGTATGCAGGTATGGTATCTGAGGTGTATCACGAGCTGGAAGTGCCTGCCCGATATAAAACGATTCTCTCTGTACTGGATGAGGCTCCTATCATCACCCCATTACAATTAAAGACCTGGCATTGGCTGGCCGATTATTATTGTTGTAATGTAGGGGAAGTCATGGCGGCAGCCTTGCCCGCGGCTTTCAAACTGGATAGTGAGTCCAAAATCAGTTTGCATCCAGACTTTGAGCAAGATTTTTCAGAACTCGATGATCAGGAGTATCTCATTGCAGAAGCACTATCACTGCACAAGGCCATCAATGTAAAAGAGGTACAAAAAATATTAAGTAAAAAATCAATCAAAAAAGTCATTGATCAGATGGCTGCCAAAGGCATCATCGTGGTGGAAGAGGAATTAGCATCCGGCTTAAGAGATAAAAAAGAAGAGTTCATCAAACTTGATCCAATATATCGTGGAGATCCGGATTTTCTGGTCCAGGCACTCGACCTGGTGACCAAGTCAGAATCCCAGACGCAGGTGATGCTGGCCTTCATCCAATATGCCAGACCCCATCATGAGATCAGTCGCAAAGTATTGTCAGAGCATGTGGCAGTGACGACCCCGGTGCTCAAAGCAATGGTTAAAAAAGGGATTTTCCAATTAGAAAAACGAAAAGTCAAACGAAACATAGCCACTCATCTGGATACCAGTCTGCCGCCACTTTCAAAAGATCAGGTCCAGGCTATCACTGAAATCAAAACCTCTTTTGATTTGGGCAAAAACGTAACCCTGCTCCATGGTGTGACAGGTAGCGGCAAGACCAGGGTATACAGTGAGTTTATTCATGATATAGTAGAGCAAGGAGGGCAAGTGCTGTACCTCCTGCCTGAAATAGCGCTGACCGGACATCTGATCAATAGATTGCGTGCTGTGTTGGGCAGCAATCTTTATTTGTACCACTCCAGGATCAGTCAACGGGAAAGAATAGAGACCTGGCACGCCGTCATGCAAGGGGCACCTGTAGTATTAGCCGCGAGATCGGGCATATTTTTGCCATTTAAAAATCTGCAGCTCATCATTGTCGATGAAGAACATGATCCTTCCTACAAACAGCACGACCCGGATCCCCGATATCAGGCACGAGACACTGCTATCTGGCTGGCCAGTCAATGTGGGGCCAAAGTAATCCTGGGCAGTGCGACACCCTCTATTGATTCCTGGTATCATGCTATGAATAAGAAATATGGCTATGCCATACTTAATAATCGGTTTAGTGAATCGCCCTTGCCAGAATTTGAATTGGTCGACCTCTTTATAGAGCACAAGATGAGGGAGGAACCATTCATCATTAGTCATGTCTTACACGAAGCGATATTGCGGGCATTGCGACAAAAAGAACAGATCATATTGTTTCAAAACAGGCGGGGATATGCACCTCAACAACATTGCTCTAACTGTCACTGGCATGCGATGTGCCCCAATTGTGATGTCAGCCTCACGTATCACAAGTATCTTAATAAGTTAATTTGTCACTATTGTGGTTATAAAAGAGAGTTGTTTAATGCCTGCCCGGATTGTGGCAAATCCACCATTGCACTCAAAGGATTTGGTACGGAGAAAATAGAAGACGAACTTAAACGATTATATCCTGCCGCCCAATCACGCAGATTGGACCTGGACACAGCAAGATCCATAGCCAATTACCAGGAGATTCTCGAACAATTTGAAAATAAAGGAATCGATATCCTCGTAGGGACCCAGATGATCAGCAAGGGGCTGGATTTTGACCATGTAGCGCTAGTAGGTATTTTACAAGCAGATAGCATATTTTATTATCCTGACTTCAGGTCCAATGAGAGAGCATATCAATTGATCACCCAGGTAGCAGGCCGGGCTGGTCGCAAGGATATCAAAGGCCGCGTGATTCTCCAGGCATATAATCTCAATCATCCGGTGATCAAATACATCCTCAACTATGATTATGAGGGATTGGCTAAAAATGAATTGCACGACAGGCAGTTGTCTTCTTATCCCCCCTATTCCAGATTGATCGAGATTACCGTCAAGCATAAAAAACCTGAATTGGCTGACCAGGCTTGTCTCCTGCTGACCAGGATGCTGCAGGAAAAATTTGGTGAAAGAATATTAGGACCCTTATTGCCCGGCATACCGCGATTGAGAAATTTTTATTTGAGAGCAGTGTTGATCAAAATGGAAAAAAGCGGGTCATTGATCAGAGAGATAAAAGAGGCTATTAAATCAGCTATCCGGCAAGTAATCAAGACACCTGGTTTTTCCTCAACGAGGTTCAATGTAGATGTGGATCCTGGTTAAGGAGGATATAAGAGTGCTACTAATGTAATTCGATCGTTTTAACCGATTTTATGCCTAAGGTCGAAAATTGAACATGTCTGAGATGTGCCTTAGACCGATAATCCTGGATGATCTCCAGGATGTCCTGATCGATGTATTGACTCTCAAGTCCATTGATTTCAACTTCACTGTATTCCGGAATTTTATCCAAAGCTTCTGATAATCTCCTTTTGTTCAAAAAATTTACATTTTGATCCAAATCGAAAATATATTTTTGATGATGACCAACATTTATTTCCTTGACTTGAAATCCTGCCTGGTAAGTATGTTTAAATAGAAAATAAATGGCATAAATCAGCCCGATCAATACTCCTATCAAAAGATCAGTAAATAAAATGGCAACCACCGTGAAAATAAATGGAAAGAATTGTTCCCGGCCCTGGCGGTAGACATCCATGATCATGCTGGGTTTTGCCAGATTATAACCCGTACGAACGAGAATGATCGCCAGGATACAATAGGGAATCTTATTAATCAAGGGAATGGCCACCAGGATGGCAAGTAAAAGCCACAACCCGTGTAAAAAAGCCGACATTTTTGTTTTCGCTCCTGCTTCTGCATTGGCAGAACCCCGGATGATCACTGCGGTGATTGGTATCCCTCCTAAAAGCCCGCTGACAATATTGCCGGCCCCCTGTGCGATCAATTCACGGTTATTTGGTGTGATGCGGTTATAAGGGTCTAGTTTGTCTATAGCGGCGATGGAAAGCAGTGTTTCCAGTGAGGCTACAAATCCAATTAAAATTGCATTTTTCCAGATTAACGAATTGGTATGATCCATTCGCATTAACAAAGAAAAATCAGGCAAATGTATATAGCTCAATATATCGTTGGGTACCTGGATAAAATGATTTGGTTGTAGTTTGATCACAGGCAAAAATAGATTGATGCCCATAGCCAGAAGAATCCCTATCGCCACTGCTATAAAGGAACCTGGCAGGAAACTAATTTTTTTGGATAAGTATTTGTTCCAGCCAAACATAAGCAGCATGCTACAGACCGCTGTAATGAATACCCCTGCTGAAGATGTCTGATACAAATCTGCTAAATGCATGAATCCATGATCAAACGTAATGATGTTAAACAATTGGTTGCTCCAGAAATCAGGCTTGGCGTAACCAATGATGAGCGGTATTTGCTTAGAGATCAATAGTATCCCTATGGCAGCCAACATGCCTTTGATGACAGCAGAAGGAATAAAGTGAGTAAAGCCACCTAATCTAAAAATGCCCAGGATAATCTGAATGACGCCGGCCATGGCCACCGACATAAAAAAGTATTCCAATGAGCCGAGTTCAAGAATGGTGGCAGCGCAGATCGTAGCGAGTCCGGCAGCAGGACCACTCACGCTGAGCCCCGATTTGCTAATTAGGGTGACTAAAATGCCTCCAGTCACCCCCGCGATTAGCCCGCTAAAGACAGGAGCATTAGAGGCTAATGAAATGCCAAGGCATAATGGCAGCGCAACGAAAAATACGGTGATGCTTGACCGTAAATCGTGACGAATAAGGCTGTCTATTAAATGTTTTGATTTATTCAAGTTCGAGATATTAGCAGAGCTTTCAGCATTTAGAGTGTAGGGCGTGTGATACAAGAACCACAAATTTAATACATCGACTATTAACAAACCACCACTAAATTTATTTAACTTTTTTCTTTTGCCGGACCCAAAATTACTTTTCCACCCTTTGCACCGGTATGCTGCCGGTCCCATATGGTGAGTTGGCCATTGACGATGACAGCTTCGAATCCCTCTGCATAAGCATGTGGTTTTTCATAGGTGGCTTTGTCGCTTACTTTCTCGGGGTCGAAGAGGACGATATCTGCTTTATATCCTTCTCTCAATAACCCCCGCTCTTTAAAGCCAAATTTTTGGGCCGGCAATGAGGTCATCCTGCGCACAGCTTCTTCGAGGGATAGGACCTTTTCTTCCCGCACATATTTGCCAAGTACTCTCGAGTTGGTACCATATGACCTGGGGTGGGGTACACCACGACCAAAGGTCTGCACTCCTCCATCAGCACCAATCATATTGTAAGGTGATTGCATAATATTGCGCACATCCTCCTCACTCATCTGGTGGTAGACCATCTGAGCTCCACCATGATCTGCGATGTCCAGCAGGGTATTGATTTCGCTTTCTATTGTGGCTGGTCTTTTCCATTTAAGATTGATTTCATGTATATTTTTTCCATTTAAGGAAGTGTCATGGCTGCAATAAGCTACTACGGCGTAGGTGTAATCGGTAAATCTCATTTGTTTTAAATCTTCAGACATTTCCTTTATGATGTTGGATTTGATCGCTGCAGATTGAAGTCGGATGTGCAGACTGTCATTGCCACCGGCCAAAGCCCATGAAGGTATCCTCGAATGTAGATTGGTGCTGCTCGCGGTATATGGATACTGATCTACGGTAACTTCCACTCCTGAGCGTCGTGCAGCTTCTATCATCCACAGAGTTTTAGCAGAGCTACCCCAATTATTTTTACCGGTGACTTTAAAGTGGGATATTTCTACTGGGAGGTTTGCTTCCCTTCCGATCGTGATGGCTTCATTGATCGCTGCTTCTACAGAATCGCCTTCATTGCGTATATGGGAAGCATAGACGCCGCCTAGTTTGGCACTTTGTTTGGCCAACCCAATGATTTCGTCTGTATTGGAGTAGGTGCCGGGTACATAAATAAGTCCTGTCGATAATCCGACTGCCCCTGCTTTCATCCCTCTTTCTACCAAAACTTCCATTTGTTTTTGTTCGCCTGTAGTAGGAGGACGGGCATCCATTTTCATGACTTGATTACGGACCGTATTGTGTCCTACCAGAGATGCCACATTGATAGAGACTCCCAAGCTATCGAGGCGATTAAAAAACTCAGCCAGGTTTTCAGCCGAGTTACCACAATTGCCTGTAACGACAGTAGTCACTCCATCAAACAAATAATTATCGGCAGTGGATTTACTCATGATGCCTCCCTCGATATGCGCATGTACATCGATAAAACCCGGGGCGACGATCAGGCCATGCGCATCAATTATTTTGTCTGCTTTGAATTGAAGATTTTTACCAATGTGTTGAATGATGCCATTGGATACATATAGATCACTGTAGTACCAGCTATTGCCTGTACCATCCAGGATGCGACCGTTTTTTATAAGGATATTATTTTGTGCGGAGGCAAAGTTTAGGCTTAAGGCACAAAGCAAGACTAATCTGATGATATACATGTTGGATAAATATAAACATTATTGATCTTTCCCACGCCGCTTCCTTTTATTAAATTTGAAAATAAAACTTAAACCCTGTGCGTCATGTTCATTGATTTCTAAAGACAGGAAGCAAATATATTTTTGTATTCCCCTTTAACCTATAATTGTTTATTTATCTTAGTATAATCTATGAAGCGATCTACGTTTATCAAAACCACCGGCCTTGGAGCCTTAAGCTGGATGATGCATCCTGCATGTAAAAACAAAAAACTGACTTCTGCCACCGTCAGTAAAAGGGACCGCATGCTTCAATGGTTAGAAGGAAAGTCATTGCCCGGGTATATCCCCGCAGCTTTTTTTATACATTTTGATGCTCAGCACAAACTTGGTACTGCTGCGGCAGAGCAACATATTAACTTCTTTCGGGCGACTGACATGGATTTTGTAAAGATCCAGTATGAGCAGGAAATGCAACCGGTTGATTTTATCAAAAAACCTTCAGACTGGGCCCGGTGGTCTCCGCCTGACCTTGATTTTTATGAACCCCAGTTGTTGGCAGTTAGGGAGATAGTAGGTGGTTTAAAAAAAGATGCCCTGGTGATCATGACCTTATATTCACCATTTATGTCTGCAGGCCATGCTGCTACCAAAGAAGTGCTATTGGCCCATCTCGAAGAAAATCCTGATGCGGTCAAGGTCGGTCTGGATAGAATGATCGAAAGCCAAATGTCGTTTATAAAAGAATGCATCCGGATAGGAGTAGATGGGTTTTATATGTCGACTCAAGGCTCGGAGACAGGTCAACTCAGCAAGCCATCCATTTTCTCTCAGTATATCAAGCCCTCTGACCTCGTTGGTATGAATGAAGCCCAGGCACATTGCCCATTCAATATATTGCACGTATGCGACTATCATGCCCCATATGCATCTTATGAAGCTGTGTTGGACTATCCGGGCCAGGTAGTCAATTGCAATCCGCAGACTACATCTCAATTATATACCTGGCAGCAAATCGAGAGTCTTTTTCACCGGCCTTGTATGGGTGGCCTGGACAGGCATGGAGTCATAGGCAAAGGCGGGGAGGAAGCATTAAAAACCGAAATCGATCGGGTGCTGAAAGATGCTCCAAAACGTTTTATTCTCGGCGCAGACTGTACGGCGCCGGGAGATACCGATTGGAGTCGATTGCGGTTGGCCATAGATCGGGCACACGGTGCGCAAGGTTAATTTATGAAAATCTAGTAATAGGTTTAAACGAAAGGATTTTGAATAACCAGGCCTTTTATTTTATGACCAGAATGTAAATCTTCAGAATAAATGATACTGCAATCCTGTGCCAAAGCAGCACATAATATCATAGAATCATAAAAAGAATAATTATAATGATTTTTAAGATGTAAGGACTGAATTATAAAATCAATATCTGGACGAATATTACATTGCGGAATTAATATTTCCTGAATGTATAATAGAATATCTTCTGGTTTTAACGTTAATATCTTGCCTTTTGTAGATACATTTATAAATTCCTGAATCACTTGAAAACTCAACCTGCCTAGACCATCAACAAGTCCTTTTTGGATAAGGTCAGAAGCGATTTGTTTTTTTCGCATGTCTTTCTTGTCGAATGAATACAATATAATATTAGTATCGAGGAAAAATTTATCTTTCATTCATTTCCTCCTTTGTAGGCATACGCTTTAAACTTGCGTATGACAGTTTTTTCATAATATCCTGATATTTTTTGGCTGATTGTTTCACGCCAGTATACTTTTCCAACCAAAGCCGGAATTCATTGTTTAAAGTGGTGTGTTCCTTAAATGCCTTCTCTCTTGCTTTGCGGATTAAAGCCTCATCCGCGGTTAAAGTAATATTCTTAGTCATCACATTATATTAGTGTACACAAAAATAGTGTAAATTTTTATTCATTTTTTGATATTTTACAAAAGATGGTCCAGATACTTTTTTTCGCAGAATTCTGATCAATGGTACTCCAACCTGATTGATAGGTTGGGTTAGGTAGTATTGAATATTCTCAAACATTAGTCGATAAAACCTGGCTACTGGCAGAAAAACAAGTCTGATTTTGGTTGATAAAGTGTAAAATTGATAATATATTCACTCAAAGCTATAGATCATGCGACAAAGCCATATGTACCGATATCCTAAAGATTACAAGACTCTTAAAGCTGAGTTTGTCCGTTCTGTTTTTAACACCATCGGTACCAGTGCCCTATTGATTTTTATTAACCAGGCTACTTCTCCGGGTCACTTCTGGGCCCGTATACCGGTATTTATTATGTTCGGTGTATTGGTGTTGAAAGGCTTTAAATTATTAGGGAGTAAAGTAGCACATCGGATGGAGGAAAAACACTTCGAGCCTTCTAGCAGGCAAGAGTATACTGCACCTTATGATCACCTTGAATTGAAAAATCTTTCTGACTATCAGCAGCATCAAAAGCCCTGGAAAGAATCAGAATTCGTAAAATCCAATTTGCAGTAAGCGAATCCTTCCTAGGGAGTCATCCGTATTTTATTGTGGATAATTATCTTCAAAATGACTGCTGTGGTGGTGCAATTCATATAAGCCATCGGCCAAGTATACTTTCAATGTGTTGGTAAAAATGAAAGCAGTATCCATCTGGATTTTATAGCCGATATGAAAGAAGGGGAGATCTAGGTTGACGGGATCAAAATATAGAAGCATGGCAGGATTGTCACATGATCTATCTACAGTTTGACTACTTTTCCAAATAATTATTTGATATTGTCTCATGCAATTGGTTCGTTTACAATTAGTTGACAAATATTATAGTGCATGTTGGGCTGAATTCAATTTTATAGAATATTATTTGCATATTGATACGAAATCTCAGAGTAATTGAGTGATCTTGGCTAAATTTTCAGGTTCATATTTGTTAATGATATGTTAATTGAAAAAAAAAAAAAATACTTTTTGCTATTTTCTGATTTAATTTTATTTCAATTCTTTGAATGCGCTGTACATCCTAGGTCTTTACACACAGATCAGAGAATGCCGGATCCCGAAAAGGCAATAGAGTAGGGTAAAAAATAAATTATTATTACATGTATCGAATTACGGTATTAATCTTAATTTTTTGTTTTTCATGTGTCAAGTCTGCTGATGTTGAATCAGGAATAAGCGATGCTGAAACTGAAAAAATTATCAACGCCGAATTAAAAAATTTGGCGTCATCGATTTTAGAAAAGAGTAATATCTTGAATTTTGATTTTTCGAAGTTAAAATCATCAATTTTATCTTTGTCCTATAGAGATGATTCACATAGGATCGATCAACTAATAGAAAAATCAATGTATCATTCATTGAAGTTGAAGCTGTATAAAGCAGAGAGTGATTTGAATTCATTCGTAGCCCCAGATGATGGAGATACTATTTGTACAGATATCTATCTTTTTGATGTTACGCTTGCAACTGTTGCCTACGGTGGTTGCGTAGTATTATCAGGAACTACGGCTACGGCTGGTTGTACTCTACTTTATATTGTGGCTTTAGAAGCGGCACAATTTAAATTTGATAAGTGTCTTGGAACGACTTATAACTAATTACATTAAAATTTACTTTATGAAAAAAATATTTGCTTATTTAGTGATATTAAATTTTATCACTGCTTGTGCTCAAACAGATTCAAAAAAAGAATTACTTAATAGTATAGTAGATGATCCGATTTATTATGAATACCAGCAGACACTATCGCAGAATGCAATAAATATTGCTACTGCAGTTTATGATATGGAGGCTATCAAAAATTTGGTTATAAAGCTAAATGTAAACACGCTTGATGCTACGCTGCTTGATTATTTTGTACCTATAAAAGGTGGGGTGGACTATTTAAATTTGACTATTAAAATGGATCAATTGTTTTCTAAGTTGGTTGAAAACCATACCATCCTTAAGAATATTAGGCCTGAGGACGGGCTTGAACTTTGGAAAATGTTTGATCATAAATATGGATTTTCTAAGAAGACAAATCAAATGATTATGGATAATGTAAAATCAAAAAACTAAGTATGAAAAAGTTGCATTTCTTGCTTTATATTGGGATTGCCCTGTTTTTATTTTCTTTTAGAGAAAATTGTGACGCTCAGTTTAGCTCCGATTTAAATTACGCTTATGATCAATATCAAAGTACTTTACTGAGCTGTCAAAACTATGGTATTGGTAAAGCAAATTGTCAAACGGAAGCCAATTATGCCTACAATTGGAGAATAGATAACGCTTCGTGCGAATATATGAAATGTGTAGGCGGAATTTGTGGTCCAACCACTAATGCTTTCTAAGTAGTATATTTTATAATAAGACAATTCTGTACATGATTAGCCTTTATTCAAGTGGTTAACCTCAAGTGAGCTATTGTTTTCGATCATAAACTAAATCATGATTACCTTTGCCTAATTTGGGATTAGCTTAATTGGTTTAAAATGAATAAAGATCATATTGATATTATCTTAAATTCGTTAAGGGATCTTGTAATATGGGCTGTATATATTCAACTCATTTATAGGTTACTTACAAATCCAAACATTTTTAAGCAAGCGACCGATCCCAGGGAATCATTTCATATCTTTTTTAACATACTTATTTTTTTGGCAATATCATTTATTTTATTTTTGGAGATACGAAAATATTTTAACTGAGATTCAAATTTTGAAGAGCTTTAAACGTGAATCTATATATTTTAATTATAAGGTTTCAGGGATTTTGGAGCAAAGAGCTGAATGTGCTGTATATTGGTGTGATGATGTGACTTCAAGTTCATGCGGCTCTTACAAATATAGATTTAGGGGAGAAGTTATAAGTGAGGTGACACAACCTGGGGTGTATTGCGTGCTGGGGCTCGCTGATGTCGAGCTCACTTTGAAATACACGAGATCAATACCGCTCATCCTTCCTGTATGGTAACCGCTCCATCCCCACGACCTCCATGCCTTTAAATCCAAAATTGAGAGATAGTTATTTTCCTGAAAATTTCATACTATATTTTTTTAACTCTGAATATGCCATTTTTATAAACTGAAAAATGATTAAATAATGCCTCTAATTTTTCAGTAAATAAAAATTGTACCACAGTCAATTTTTCTTTAGCGCTTGCATCTTCCAATCGTAACAGTAATATGCCTTTGTAATTATTTTTTGTTTTATGCGTTAATTCACCAAAATCTTTATCCATAGTAATATAGTAATTAACAAACTAGCCTTATTCTTAAAAGCCAGGTCTATAATTCTTTCATCTTCCATTCTGGGATTGATTTTAAGAATTGAGATAATTTGGAATCCTTGCTCTTCTAGCCAACTTTCGATGCTTTTACCTACACCTACATCTATTACGATGATAGGTTTATCATTCATGAATTGCTTCTTCTTCCTTGGTATCCATGACATGGGCTGCATAGACTAAACAAGCCCTTATGTCATCTTTTTCCAATGTAGGATATTCATCCAAAATCTCTCTTTCTGTGATGCCCCTGGAAAGCATTTTTAAAATATGAATTACAGATATGCGCATGCCTCTAATGATCGGCTTGCCACTCAATACTTTAGGATTAGTAGTAATTCTATTTAATAGGGATAGATCCATTTTGAAAGTAAAGTTACAGCCATTTCGCAATAAAAATCAGGAGTTAATTCATAATCCCTAACACCGTCATCTTTTCTATTTAGCCAGAGCGTCAAATTCGCTGGTCATCAATACCGCTCATCCTTCCTATATGGTAACCGCTCCATGCCCACGACCTCCATACTCTTAAATCCAAAATCATCCACCACCTTCCCCTTGATCAAATAGATTCCTTTTCCTTTAAACGGGTAGGCCTCTAAGGAAGGCGGAAAATGAGTCGTATCAAAAAATCGTCCTTCCCGGTCTACCCAGGTGCCGAAGCTCATCAGTTTATTGTTTTTAGTACTCACCCATTTACGTGTCACATAGTAGCCGTACATGATCACGGTCTTGCGGTAGTGTTTGGGCATTTCGGTAGCAGTGAT
>Ga0138256_10004370_pt1 | contig 15037 bp, 15 predicted proteins | sample KNB2016incub_MG_FD_105486 | JGI IMG/M metagenome (GOLD analysis project Ga0138256, IMG submission 105486) | Active sludge microbial communities from wastewater in Klosterneuburg, Austria - KNB2014incub_MG | ecosystem: Engineered > WWTP > Activated sludge > Unclassified | place: Austria... | reverse complement strand
CTAAGGAAACGCTGATTAATTCGGCGAACGAGATGAAGCACGAGGCGCACGGAACGCAGCAACCGAGACATATCAACATGATAGGCGAGGGAGCGAGTACCGCGCAACGAAGTGATTCGCTCGCACAGTCAATTAATCAGCGTTTCCCTAAGCAACTCTAAAGTACATTAGGTTTTTATCGAGTCACTTAGAATTCTCTAAACTCTGAATCACAAATATCTGATTACATGATTAAATTACAACAATATCGGCATTGGTCATATTCAAACCAGCACCTATCATGGCAATAGTCACCATAGTACCGACACCATTACCATCCACATCGTAAGACAATGCCCCCGTAATATTGTTATATACAATAAAGTCATTGCTATCCGCCGCTTGCGCACCAGTCCTGAATTGGGCCGCTGCCAAAGTGCCAGTTATCGTTAATTTGGTAAATATTGCATTCTCAAGCTGGATAGTATCATTGGCAACATTATAGTCAGTGATTGTATCGATATGACCGGTTGTCGTGAATCTGAAGATATCGTTACCTATTCCACCCGTTAAACTATCAATACCGATACCCCCATTGATCGTGTCATTACCTGCCCCTCCATTTAACTGATTATTGGCTGCATTCCCAGTAATAATATTAACCAGACTATTTCCTGTGCCATTAATCGCGGATGCACCCGTTAACGTAAGATTCTCTAAATTGGCAAGCAACGTATAAGTCACACTACTATTAACCGTATCAGTGCCCTCATTCAGATTCTCAGTAATAACATCGCCCGCAACATTCACAACAAAACTGTCATTACCCAATCCACCTATCATGCTATCCGAGCCAGCGCCGCCATCAAGTGTATCGTTTCCCACTCCGCCATTTAAGCGATTATTTTTGGTATTGCCTTTCAAATTATCATTGAAACTGCTTCCTATCAAATTCTCTATGTTAATCAGAGTATCTAATCCTGCACCTCCTGTGTTCTGTTGAACTCCTATCGCGAGGGAAACTGCGACTGGTGCAGTTGCTGAAGCGTACGTTACTGTATCGTTGTTTGAAGGTGTGCCGGTCAAAACATCGTTCCCTGGCTTGCTGACTAATAATTGGCCGTTGTTTACGAAATATCGCGTATTGCCACTGAATTCGCCCACAAAAGCATCCAAATCACCGTCAGCATCGATGTCCACAAAAGCAGGACTGGCAGAATAGCCCACCTTACTCAAACCAAACGGATTAGTGCTGGCAGCAGCAAACACCGGATTACCGACTGTCCCATTGTTTCTAAAAAATAAGGTGTTGCCAGCACTATTACCTATCAAGGCATCTAAATCACTATCGCCATCGATATCCACAAAGCTGGGACTAGCAGCAATACCCACATCAGTCAAGCCAAACGGATTAGTGCTGGCAGCAGCAAACACCGGATTACTTGCAGTTCCTGTATTTCTAAAAAACGATGTATTACCTTTGTATTCCCCCACAAAAGCATCCAAATCACCATCATTGTCAATATCCACAAAGACCGGACTAACAAAATCACCCACATCAGTCAAGCCAAACGGATTAAGCGTGGCGGCAGCAAATAATGGATTGCTCGCTGTTCCCGTATTTGTGGAAAAAAAAATGCTGCCATTGAATTCACCCACGAAAGCATCTAAATCACCATCGTTATCGATGTCTACAAAGCTTGGACTCGCAGAATAACTCACATCCGTCAATCCAAACGGATTAAAAATGGCGGCAGCAAACACGGGACTATTCACAGTTCCAGTATTTCTAAAAAACAATGTATCGCCATCGCCATTACCCGATAAGGCGTCTAAATCGCCATCACCGTCAATGTCTACAAAAGTAGGACTGGCTGCAGTTCGCGCATCACTCAAGCCAAACGGATTGGTGGAAGTTAAAGTAAAAATTGGATTGGGCATAATAAAGATTCTCTAAAAATAAAGATTGATTGTTCACGTGAACATCGAGGCTACATAACCAAATGATCCATAAATTGTTATCTGAATTAATACAATTACATTAATGAGACCTCTGCATAACTGGCTTTATCGAATGCGCGAGCTCTGTAAGTATTTGATTTAATTATGATGGAAATGAACAGAAAAGCTCAAAAACACAGTTATGCAGAGATCTCTTAATTGTAGTTGAGAAAACAGACAGCTAGCACATACACAATGATAATCTTACATGATGAGGTTAATATTTCCTACAAATCATCACAAAAGAAAAACCATTTTTTCCATCTTCTATTGATGGCAATACATTCAATAACTCAATGTATTACAGTGGATTTTTAACAGATTTTACAGACTCGACATTGATAACATCATAAGACAAAAAGTTCTTTAGTCCAAATGACAGATCAATCGGAATTGAACAAATTCCTACAATGACACCTAGGCCAAAGAATTCACCCAATCAATTACCAGCATTAATCGACTCAGACTTGCACGAAACATCAATGAAGAACCGGAAAATGATTACATTGACGTATCTAACTGGCTTAATTGGTGTAGTTCTTTTCTGGGAAGCAAGTTACAAGTCTATCAAGTTAGCAAATCTTTTTTGCAAGCATAGTTCATAAAATAGCTCAAGCATGAACTCTGAATCATCATTGAGAGTTTTTACATAAATATCCACATTTTGCAAGGCATCCAATCGCAGTAGATAAATTGGTTTAGATTGCATTCATACATTAGGATCACGATTGGAGTACATGCCTTATCCCAAATGGAATTCGCTAAGGAAGCGCTGATTAATCTTGATCGCTGTAGCGCACTCGAAGTGCCAGTTCCCATGAAATATCACTTGCAAGAAAAAACACCCGACACTCGAAGCTTTCTATGCTCACGAGCATAAATTGATTGCCTCGCAACCTTGCTCTGCACATAAATGCTTAATACTTTACCCGCACACGATAAGTCAACTTGGTCTCACTCTCCGCTGCAACAGGCACTTTCCATTCCAACCAACCTGCACTCAGCTTGGTGTGCGACAAAGATTCCGATATGACCTCCCAGTCACCAGGTATGGGCTCTCGAACTTTTACAGCAATCACTTCCTTCTTGGCATTTTTCAAAGTAATCTGATAAGCAGTCTCAAAGATACTAGCATGACGCATGGTGCCAGCAATCTGCTTGAAATCAGTTTGCATTTTGTCAGCAGTAATATCAAAAGCACTCCCCATCTTCAGACGTATCAGTTCATTATTGGGTATGTGATCAATATGATCTTCACCAACAAACTGACTATTTCCATTCAAATCTTTTTTATAAACACGAATAATCCCCTTAGGTAACGGAATGCCTAAGCCGCCACCTTTATTATGAAAATTGATAAATACGCTGATTTTCTGCTTCTGGCTAATCGTATCGTGCCTACCGGAATAATAGTAATCAGCACCCTGCAGCAAATATTCCTTAGTAAGTGGAATGTTCGTTGCGGACAAAAGTGCGACTTGTTTAGTCTGTTTATTTAATAGCGTAGTTGGATGTTGCAATGTATACAGATGATATTCAAACAACGCTTCTTCCTTCATCTGCGATACATCAGCCATTTCAGACGCAACCGCCATCATTTTTCTTGCGCTACGCTGCTCAGGCTGAGCTCGATTAACATCTCCGGCGACCAACTGCAATCCTGCATTATAGTAAGCGATCCCACTTTGATTGCTGAGTGTCACAAACCCATTGAGATCCAACAAACTGTCAGCCTCATTCAATAAGGCAACATAATCTGCGTGCCAAGACAATCCATGCGTTAAGTAGGAAAGCTCTAGATCTTGCTTACCTTCGGATGGATTAAGCAGTGAAACCAGCAGAGTGGGTTTATCGCGTAGATTTTCCGGAACACCTGGAAACACCAACCTTCCTGGCACGCCAGCCTCAATGCGATCACTGAATTTCAGAACCACACCTTCATTAGTTGAGAGAACCGTAGCAGTCTCACTTGATTCAACACCGGTCGCAGCATTGGTGCGAATCACAGTAATTTCCTTACCAGCGTATTTTTCTAACAATTTTGTCGGCGTAAGAAGATCAAAGTCAAAATTCTGTTCAAGCAAGCGAAATTGAGAAGGATTGGTAAGATTACGCAATAGCGCTGTCTCCGGTCGAATTTGAGCTGACACATCGCGCCAAGCCAATCTATTCAAATTCCGATCAAATAGAATCTTGCGTGAATCCTTCACTAATGCAAGATTATCGTTATATATCGTGATCTTGATACTTTCCTGATCTTGAGCAGTTGAAGTTTTTTCATCGCTTGCGATCACAAGATTGCTGAATGTTGCCGCAAGGAAAGTAGCTACGCAGATCATGATGATCAATTTCTTAATATAATAATTTCTTCTGAATTCTTTCATTATCATTACCGATCCATACTCAATATGCGTGATCATAGCGAATCATCCTAGCAGGAAGTAACCATTAAAATACCCTTTCGATCGCTATTGTACAAAATAGCGAATATCAAGCAGTGCTTCGAAATTTCATCTTTATCAAATTCACAAACACCAAAAGAATCAATCGATCTGTTTATTCTGTCTTGCTCAAGTCATCGCTCCTAATTTTTATTTTTCGGCAATGCATACGACCTTTACAATAATTCATATAAAAATGTCATTTTCAGGTTATAATATAGCTTGAAAATGACAGCCCATCTGACATTTTCAGGCTATAAAGATATTAGTTTATATTGTATTGCCCGGGTGGTGAAATAGGTAGACACAAGGGACTTAAAATCCCTCGGGCTTAAACCGCCCATGCCGGTTCGATTCCGGCCCCGGGCACCACTGGCAAACTTCTTCACCGCAGAATATCTAATCAAACTATCTCATGAAATAGCTTTTGATTTTAGCAGTCTTAAATTATTTTTTAATCTCCATCAGGGTATTTGCACACAGATTATACTGTTTATTTACAGTCCTCTGAACAGATCCCTCAGAGCTTGTTAGACTTGATTGACATTAAAATACGAGTTTATTGAATATAATTTCTAAAAGGTTTTTAAGACAGACAATGCAAATCAATAAGCTACTCATTATCCAGATCAAATAGCTCTCTAAGAAATTTTGCCATTATTTTCGATACCATTAACGCATCAACCACAACATTAATCACATTGACTAAATCTTATTCTTGAACACTTGAATATTACAATTTCATTTAAATTGATACTTGCCGCTATACTACATTGCCTATTATATATTTGGAGATAAAATGAATCTTGATCGAGTTGGCTCTGGATCTGATATTCCCAATGACTTTAACGTCATCATTGAGATTCCAATGAATGCTGATCCCATCAAATATGAAGTGGATAAAGAAACCGGCGCCATGTTTGTTGATCGGTTTATGTCAACTTGCATGCATTACCCCTGTAACTATGGCTATATTCCGCATACCCTGTCCGATGATGGCGACCCTGTCGATGTGTTGGTAATATCACCCGTACCGTTGATTACCGGCGTTGTTGTGCGCTGTAGACCACTCGGAATGCTTAGAATGTCTGATGAGGCTGGGGAAGATGCCAAATTATTAGCCGTGCCCATCAACAAATTATGCAATCTATATCAAGACATCAACTCCTGTGAAGATTTACCCCAACTAGTTCGGTCTCAAATCGCACACTTCTTTGCACACTATAAAGACCTGGAAGAAGGAAAATGGGTAAAAATTCAAGGTTGGGATGGCGTTGAATCTGCAAAATCCGAGATTCTTACAGGAATACAGCGCTTTAATACAACTACCAACAAACCAATGTTCTAACTCATATTTCATGAGCTCATCGATTGTATCCTGTGAACACATTACTTCGAAAGATTGACTAATAGGATAGTCGTCACGAACATGATGACTCCCAACATTAGCCAATTTCTTCCAACCCTCTTGGCATCTGGATGATCTTTTCTCATATAGGTATAACCCATGGCTATGCCTATGATAGGGAAAATGATCGTCCCGAAGATAATCGCAATATTCAGTCCCAGTGAAACCGCTGGTTTTTCATAGATACGAGAATGGCGTGATGCTTCCTCAGTTACTCGTTCAATATTGGGTACCGGCGTTTCACTTAGATCAATTTTTATACTACTCTGTTGACCCTTATCGCTAGTAGTTCCTGGCATGTTGACAAAATGCTCATGACAATTGATGCAAAATGCCGCATGAGTAGTATTTTCTGTTGTACATTTTGGACAAAGCATAATAAATCCTAACCAATATAACTGTCTAAAGAAATCATTTTTACAAATACATATTGTAATTTCATATTAATACTGAATACTTACAACATGAATCTTACACAATCAAACCACCTGCCCCGCAGCAAAACCTGATGACCAAGCCCATTGAAAATTAAACCCCCCCAGCTGACCGGTGACGTCAACTACTTCACCGATAAAATACAAACCTGGTATACGCTTGGATTCCATTGTTTTGGATGAAAGTTCATGCGTATCGACTCCGCCCAGAGTGACTTCAGCTTTTTTATAACCTACTGTACCACTTGGAGTAATCTGCCAATTATGCAGCTCATATGCAATCTTCCGTAACTCACTGTCACGATATTGATTCATGGGCCTTTCAGGGATAGATAACTGGCCAAGCATTTTCGAGCACCAAACTTGTACAAAGCGTTTCGGCAAATAATGAGTCAACAGATTGGGTAACAACATAGCGCTACGTTTATGCGCCAATAAAATCTGCTGCATATCCTCCTGAGGTAACAAATTGACATGAATGGACTCTCCCGGTTGCCAATGGGATGAAATCTGCAAGATGGCAGGACCACTTAATCCACGATGTGTAAATAAGATGCTTTCGCGGAAAGATGTCCCTCTGCAACTGACCTCGGTATCAATTGCTACACCGGAAATATCTTTAAAGTCTGCAAAATCCTCAGTTGGAAAAGTCAAACCAACCAGAGCTGGACGCAAGGATGTCACACGAATATTAAACTGGTTGGCTACTTGATAACCAAATGCACTGGCACCGATTTGTGGAATGGACAACCCTCCAGTAGCGATGACTAATGAGGTCGTTTCCAGAATATTTCTCTCGGTAGTCAATAGAAACTTGTGACCGGCTTTTTGAACACCTGCATTTCCCGGAAGATATTCAATCTGCTCGACCTGCGAGGATATCTGCCATTCCACGTTCACAGTTTGGCACTCATCTTGCAACATATCGATGATTTGCTGTGAACTATCGTCACAGAACAATTGCCCTAATTTTTTTTCATGATAACGAATACCATGCTTTTCAACGAGCGCAATAAAATCAAGCGGTGTAAAACAAGCCAATGCAGAACGACAAAAATGTGGATTGCTGGAAAGAAAGTTCTCAGCTCTGGCATAACGATTAGTGAAGTTACAGCGACCACCACCGGAGATACGGATTTTTTCTGCCAGTTTGTGCGCAGCATCCACCAATATGACTTCGCGTCCCCGCTTACCTGCTTCGATCGCACACATCAGGCCAGCGGCACCCGCACCAATAATCACCACATCTTTAAACACTTTTTTCAAGATGATTAATCGTTGCAAAGTTAAGCAAGAAATTCCAGAAAAAGCTTATTTAGCTGGATGGCATATTCAACCGATAAGTTATCATCATGACAATAAACAGAAACAGTGACAAACCAACACGTATACTGAGTGACTTGACCATGCGCGTCGATTGACCTTTATCTTTGTACATATAATACAGAGCTGATCCAAGACTATATAATATGATAAGGAACATTGTGGCTGCGAAGATTTTCAATGGCTTGATCCTACTAAAAATTGACTTTGTCAAAGTTTAGCCGAGTTTTGGTGATTGTCCAATGACTATTTAATGATTACTTTTAAGCGACTTCCCGTTGGCTGCTGAGCTTTTTTGCAAGTCAGATATTTACTTTCTTCTATAATTTCAATCACCACCTGATACTCAAATTGCAAAAATCACTTCGTTTGCCCCCTGCTATTTTCTTGATGGGTCCAACCGCGAGCGGCAAAAGTCAAATTGCTCTGGACATTGCAGCCTATCTTCCGGTTGAAATTATCAGTGTGGATTCTGCCCAGGTTTATCGGCATATGGATATCGGCACAGCCAAACCTGATCAGCTTGCATTAGCACATACACCTCACCATTTAATTAACCTAATCAATCCTGATCAGCACTACTCAGCAGCACAATTTCGTAATGATGCACTACATATCATGCATGAAGTTACTCAACGCAATAAAATCCCGCTACTTGTAGGTGGCACTATGCTGTACTTCAGGGCGTTACAGGACGGTCTTTCAATGTTGCCGCCAGCTGACATGAATCTTCGCTTAGCGCTGGAAAATAGCGCAAAAGAGTTGGGTTGGCCAGCAATGCATCAAAAACTTGCAGAATTGGATCCGGAAAGTGCGGCAAGGATCAAATCCACTGATAGTCAGCGCATTCAGCGAGCTTTGGAAGTTTGCTATTTGACTCAACAGCCAATGTCAAAAATTCTAAAAATTCCCAAACAAACACACTTTCCCTACGACAAAATCAGCATCACACTGATTCCAAGTGAACGCAGCCAATTACATCAGCACATTGCAAAGCGTTTTGAAAGCATGCTCAAATGTGGGCTAGTTGATGAAGTTCATTCTATACGCAAGCAGTTTTCTCTCAGCACCGAATCGCCTTCTATGCGCTGCGTCGGATACCGTCAGGCTTGCCTATATCTGGATGATAAAATAAGTATTTCAGAACTACAAGACAGCGGAATTGCCGCCACCCGCCAGCTAGCAAAACGACAACTCACTTGGTTGCGCGGTATGAAATCAGATAACGTGAATGAATTCGATTGTCTAGCAAGTAAATTCAGTGAACAAATTAAATTTTTGCTGAAAAAAACAATCAAATAAAACCCAAGTGAAGATAGGTATCAACAGGACAAAAGCACATGATTGACTTGTCTATTCCTACCTGCGGAGGTTATGATTCAAAACAAAATTAAACAAGTAATTGCATCCTTTAAACAGTATTAGAGCACATAAGTCGTGCTATTTATTGGCATAATTTAAAAACATACTAGGAAAAATATATGAAAACTCGGAATCAATTATGTACTATCACGACGCTGCTCATGAGTGTCATGTGGTTGAATGGATGCGAAAACTATGCCGAAAAAACTCATGAATCTTGGGTTGCTCCACCAGAAGCACCTGCTTATGATGACTCGACCATTTTTGCGCGCATAACCAGTGCTGTTCAATCAGATCCAGTTCTTCTAGGCAGCAGCATCGAAATTAAAGTGATCAATGGCAATGTGACTTTAAGTGGCACTGCCAATAATGATGATCAGATTACTCGTGTCAATATGCACAGTTGGATCGTGGACGGTGTAAAAAAAGTGGATAATCAAATCGCTTTGAAATAATCAAAAACAATAAATTACATCATCAATCCTTAATTAATGAAGCTTTCATTCGCGAATTAGGTATTTCTTAACTTAAGATTACTATTTCCAATACTGTCTAAAATACTAATTACTATAAGTATTTTTTGTTTATTACTGCAACAGCATAGAAAATCACTTTCTTCCAAAACTTAAGTAAGTTGATACTAATAAAATAATCTTTAACGCTAAAGTTATAGATAAAGACGTCGATAAAAAACATAACAAAATCTATTATAAGGAAGAACAATGAAAATTGACAAATCATTACCGTCAGTGACAGCCGTCTCTGTCAATGACGGCAAAAGGCGTACTGATATCACACCAAGCCCTAGTACAGCTCAAGAAAATAGTGTGCATTTAAGTCCTAATGCTGCAAAACTACAAAATATCGACAGTAGCTCTGCTAGTAATTCTGTCGCAAATACTGCCAGGGTTCAAGAAATCAAACAAGCAATTAGCGAAGGCAATTTTAAAATTAACCCAGAAGTTGTTGCGGATCGGCTACTTGAAACAGTTAAAGAGTTAATTCAATCTAAAAAAGGTGCTGCTTAATGATTGCATCAAAGTGTTTAGCAAGTTTCATTTCAGACTTAGAAATTGAGAGAAATACTTTACAAGCATTTATAGAAATTCTTAGAAAAGAAGAACAAGCTTTGATTCACGGAAAAATTGAAGCACTTGATAACTTTGCTTCTGATAAATCACGCCTAATCGAAAAATTGATTCAACTAGATGATCAACGCAAGGAATACACTCAAAATCAGGAATCTACAGTAGCGAAAGATAGCATGAATACTTGGCTGCTAGAACAACATACTGATCAATTGGAAGCTCAAGTTTTATGGAATGAGCTATTGGAGCTCGCTAAAGCAGCTCAGCAACTTAATCATTCTAATGGCTTAATTATTTCATCCCAGCTTAAATATAATCAACGTGCTTTTGCAGCATTACAGTGCGCTGCAGGAAATGTTTCTTTGTATGGCCCAAAAGGCCAAGCTTATATTTAAATCTATTTCTAATATTTATTCTTCAAATTTAGTAGTTTCAGCAATTGGTATTTCTATTACCTTATCAGGATCATTTGATAAAATCATTATAGTAACTCGACGGTTTCTTTTTCTGCCTTCTGGCGTTTCGTTGGCTTCCATGGGTCTGTTGTCAGCATAACCTATCGCCGTAAACCGATGCGATTCCACACCGTTATCCACAAACAGTCGAATAACACTACTGGCGCGCGCGGTTGACAATTCCCAATTTGACAAAAAACTATCTGTATGAATTGGTAAATTATCGGTATGTCCCTCAACATGAATCTCGTGCTCATGCCCTTTTATGACACGAGCCACTGCTTGCAATGTCAGACTCGAATTCTCCGCCAGTTTAGCTTGTCCAGGTGAGAAAAGAACACTTGCATTAATTTCTACAGATATGCCTAAAGAAGTTTGAGTCACTCTTACATGACCATCTTTGACCAGAGGTTCCAATGCAATCAGAATATCCTTGGCCATGCTTTTCATTTTTTCTTGTTTCTTCACTTTCTGAAAATCTAATTCATTAATAGGTTTGATTGATGAATCAGTTTGCGGCGATTGTAGAACTATCAGATTCGGTGAATTATTACTAAATGCATTAATCAGTGAATGGCTTAAAATTTCATATTTGCCTTTATTAACTGAAGACACTGCATACATAACAACGAAAAAAGCAAATAACAGTGTTATAAAATCGGCATATGAGACGAGCCAGCGTTCATGATTATCAACGTCCTCCTCATTTCTCTGTTTTTTCTTTTTCAACATAGGATTTGTTAGATCTTCAAATAATCAGAACAATATGCCTTAATGGGGATTAAATATAATAGCCATTGAGGCGATTTTCGATGAACCGAGGATTCTCACCATTTGCAATCGCCACAAATCCATCAACCAGAATTTCTTGTATCACTACCTTTTCATTGATAATGCTTTTTAATTTATTGGCGATCGGTAAGAAAACCAAATTTGCTAGCCCTACACCATATATTGTGGCAACGAAAGCTACGGCTATGCCGCTTCCTAAGCGACTGGGATCAGACAGATTTTCCATGACATGAATTAAACCCAACACAGCCCCTAAAATACCAATAGTCGGCGCATAACCACCAGCGGCCTCCCAAATTCGAGCTGATTGACGTTGATAGGCTTCAATAGTCAGTATATCAATCTCCAAAGCTTCACGTAATTTCTCAGCAGTACTGCCGTCAGCAAGTAGCTGCAATCCTTTTTGTACAAATGGATCGTTTACATCTTGCGCCTGTATTTCCAGTGCCAGCAAACCATCTTTACGGGAAATATGAGCCCAACTGATAATTTCTTTAATTAAATTCTGTGGTGAGTTTTCGGGTGGAAAAAACACCCATTTGCTCATTCTAATTCCATTCAGAAAAACTTTGACCGGGCTTTGCAACAAAACCGCACCAACCGTGCCGCCCATCACGATTAAAAAAGCAGCCGCCTGAATAAGAGAACTGATATGACCGCCCTCAAGCATTTGTCCGCCAATGATGGCGACAAAAGCCAGCAAAATGCCGATAACACTATTGAAATCCATCTTGAGTCTTTTATTCATCGCAAGAATCGCTTATTTACATAGGGTAATCTACAGGACATTTAAAGATTTCTTAAACGACTGCGTAAACGCGCTATTGCTTGGGTATGTAGTTGGCAAACACGAGATTCACTGACCCCAAGCACTTCACCAATTTCCCTTAAATTCATTTCCTGCTCATAATGCATGCCCATCACCATCTTTTCACGTGGAGGCAAATTATCAATCGCAGCAATCAACGAACTTCTAAAATTTTCATCCAGTAATGCATTGAGCGGATCGCTCTCGGAATCCACCAGTAAACGGTCTAAAAAAGGCTCTTCATCATCATGTTGAAAATCCTCGTAATATATTAACTGAGCCCCTCGCGCACTTTGTAGCGTCTCATGATATTCATCCAAAGACATATCGAGCTCTTGTGCCAAATCTACTTCGCTGGGTGCGCACCCATGGCGTTGTTCCAAGGAGTTAACTGCAGCTTCAATACGGCGCATTTTTTTCCGAATGCTGCGTGGCAACCAATCTGCTTCACGCAGTTCATCCAAAATTGAACCGCGTATACGTTGAGCCGCGTAGCTCTCAAATTGGCGGCCATAGGACCCTTCATATCGATTGATTGCATCCAACAAACCTATCATACCCACCTGAATCAAATCATCGACTTGCACACTGGCTGGCAATCGAGCCATCATATGGTAAGCAATGCGTTTAACTAATGGAGTAAATTCAGCAATAAACTGCTCTTTATCAATCGTTCCCGTTCCAGTAGCCGTATACATAATTATTACACCGTAAAATTTGCCATACTAAGGTGACTTGTACGAATCAACCGTTGCATGAAATTATCGATACCCCCGTCATATTTATCCGGGCATGAAGATCGCAAAATATCTTGAGCCAATTGCCTAAAACATGATGCGGCCTGAGAAGCGGGGAATGCCTCAATTACCGACTTGCACAACTGAGTAGCGCTACGCAGCTTCTCGTCACTTTGTATGGAACCAATGAATTCAAGGGTCACAGAAAGATATTGACGAGCTACTTGGTATAAATTCTGATAAACAGCAAACGATTCAGCTTCTGAATTCACATTATTGACTAGAATCAGGAAATGCTTCTTTGCATATTCTCGACTCAGAATTTTAATCAGCGAATACGCTCCCGTCAGCGACGCAGCCGATCCTGAGATCACGATCATGACCTGTTCTGCAGCCAAACTTAATGGGAGCACATAAGTGGTACCAGTCATCGTGGTATCAATGAGAACAATGTCAACAACGCCGGATAATTCTGAAAAGCTCTTAACCAACCAATCTTGCTCTTGATGGGTCAGTTTATTCAATGCACGAATGCCCTTCATAGCAGACAATACGGTTACATTGTCAGGGCCTTGCAAAAGAATCTGATTGAGCTTTTTATCTCCATTAATCACATGCAGTAAATCAAAGCGTGCTTTCAAGCCCAGATGGGTGCAAATATTGTTATGACTTGGATTTTCATCAATCAGTAAAACACGCTGACCATTTCTCGCCAACGCCGTCGCCAGATTGACTGCAATGCTGGTTTTACCTATTTGGGTTTTACCGCTGGCGATCGTAAAAATGCGCACGGCCCCAGGCGTCTGGTATGAAGCCAAATTACGCAAGCCGGCGGCCTGATCCTGAAGAATCATCCTAGTCATAATTGAATCCAGCAAATGACTTCTCATCAGCAGTTGATGGCTCAGCATTACTCTTACTCGCCATGATTAATGCGAATTCAGCATCTTGCAAAGTAAATGCAGAATCACCAACAGAGGAATTGAAAATGCGATGCAACAAATAGCGCGGATTAGCCGCATGAATATCTTCCGGAACTTTTTGTCCGTTCGCTACATAATGCAGCGTCAGCTTTCTGCGAATGACGGCATCCAGAGCAACCCCGAGACTCGCAGCCTCATCGACTTTTGTAATGATGCAACCATAGATATTATTCTTTTGATAAGCAGAGATCACTTCATCCAGTGTTTTACCATTCGAGGCAGCGCTCAGTATGAGAATGCGCTTCACATCGGTGCCACAATTGCTCAACATCGCAATCTGTTGCGCAACCATTTGATCGCGTTGACTCATGCCAACCGTATCAATCAGTACCATATGCTTGTTTCTCAATTCTGATAACGTTAACTGCAAATCTTCCGTATCTTTGATGGTACGAATCGGAATGCCTAACAATTGCCCATAAATTCTTAATTGCTCATGCCCGCCGATCCGATAGCTATCCGTTGTCAGTAATGCAACTTTGTCCGCACCATGGCGAATGACGCAGCGAGCGGCCAATTTAGCCGTTGTCGTTGTTTTTCCAACACCCGTTGGACCAACTAATGCATACACCCCGCCTTTTTCTATCATTTCATCACTGGAGGCAGTACTTAGATTAAAAGCCAAAGCCGACATAGCCTGTTTAAGGCTCTGCTCATAATCTAAATTAGCTGATAATTTATCCACCAACCGACGTGACAACAGCGGACTAAAGCCCGTATCCAACATGGCACGCAATACTTTGACTTTCTCTGGCCTGCGCTGGGTAAAGTTTCCCCATGCAACCGTCGCCAATTGATCTTCCAGTGTACTTTTCATGGCTTGTATCTCAGCAATAATGTCATGTGCCAATGCAACCGACATGGCCTCATTCGCCGTTTTCTTAGCTTCGGTCGGTTCATTAGCTACTGGTAATGCTTTTGCGTAGGAATCTGCCATTTTCTGAGCATGGTTGGCTTCACTCCTAGTCTTGCCAGGCGCAGATGAAGACGATTGCGCCAAGCCTGACATTTCGGCATCAGCCAATGCCATGATCTCAACGCCATCCTTGGTTTTTTTGTTGGACAATATGACTGCATCAACACCCAATTCTTCTTTGATTTGACGTAATGCATCTCTTGAAGTGGAAGCGATATATCTTTTTACTTTCATTTGTTACCCCCAATCATGGAAGTGATTTTAATTTTTCTTGAATCTGGAATTTCGGAATGGGAAAGCACTCTTAACT
>Ga0138256_10004368_pt1 | contig 15040 bp, 15 predicted proteins | sample KNB2016incub_MG_FD_105486 | JGI IMG/M metagenome (GOLD analysis project Ga0138256, IMG submission 105486) | Active sludge microbial communities from wastewater in Klosterneuburg, Austria - KNB2014incub_MG | ecosystem: Engineered > WWTP > Activated sludge > Unclassified | place: Austria... | reverse complement strand
GGCCAGCATGGCCTTCTTCTCCCAGTCCTTGGCGCGCTCGGCCTCGGACTCGAACTGCTTCTGCAGGCGCTTCTCGTCGGCGATGGCGACCGCGACCTGCTTCTTGGCCTCGACCAGCTGCGACTGCATGTCGATGAGAACCTGCTGGAGCATCTTCTCCGGGTCTTCAGCCTTGGAGATGAGGTCGTTCAGGTTCGACTTGATCAGCGTGCCCAGCCGCGAAAAGATCCCCATTTCAATCGTCCTCTCTGGCCTTCTCGGTCACTCAGGCAGCGGCGCGGAACTTGGACAGCCGGGTGTAGTGGTCAGCCACCGCGAGCGTGATGTCGTCGACGGTAGCCTGGAATTCGTTGAAGTCGAGGTTCTCCAGCTGCAAAGCGTCAGTGATCACGAGGCTGTCGGCCTCGATGCCATAGGCGCCGTGCACCATCTCGCGGGCGTTGAAGCCGAGCACGGTCTCGTACAGCTCGATCTTCTGCGCCGGGTCCTTGGGCAGCGGCAGCACCTTGACGCGAAACACCAGCACGGGCGCGTCGAACGCGATCGCCATGTTCTCGACCCCATCGGCCCCGGTGATGACCCAGGTGTTGTCACCCGTGTCCGCATAGGGAACGCCCATGCGCATGAGGTAGCTCTCCACGTCCTCTTTGGTCTTCACACTTGCCTCCGCGGAGCCCAGCGTACCGCATGTTGGTTGCTACGCGCAAAATCGGGTCTGGCGCCTACGGGATTTGCATCCCTCCGGAAACGTTGATCTCCTGGCCAGTCACGAAATCCGAAAGCGGGCTGGAGAAGAACAGCACCACGCGCGCGATGTCCTCGGGCTCGGCGGGGCGGCCGAACGGGATGCGCTTGATGGTGGCCTCCAGCTGCTCGCGCGGGATGCCGATCTCGGAGCCCGCGGTCTTGGGCTGGGTCAGCCGGGTGTTGGTCACGCCGGGCGCGACGGCGTTGACGCAGACCTGGAAGCGGCCCCACTCGGCGGCGATGGTCCGGGTGATGCCGATGTTGCCCATCTTGGCCGCGGTGTAGTTGATCTGGCCGGGATTGCCGCGGATCGCGGCGGTCGAGTAGAAGTTCACCACCTTGCGGTGGTAGCGCACGCGGCCGTCGCGCTCGAGCTCCAGCTTGGAGGTGTCGCGCAGGTAGGGCGACGCCGAACGGATGCAGTTGAAGGTGCCCTTCAGGTTGACGTTGATGACCAGGTCCCACCACTCGTCGGTCATCTGGTGCACCGTCTTGTCGCGCGTGATGCCGGCGTTGTTGACCAGGATGTCGAGGCTGCCGAAGCTGTCGGCGGCCAGCTTCATCAGGGCATCGGTGGCCTTGGGGTCGGCCACCGAACCGACATGGATGACCGCGCTGCCGGGGCGGATCTCCTCGCAGGCGGCGCGCGCCTCCAGCGCCGGCGCCTCCTCGACGTCATTGATGACGACGCGGGCACCCTCGCGCACCAGCAGCTCGGCGCAGGCCCGACCGATGCCGCGCCCTGCCCCGGTGATGACCGCCACACGATCCTGAACCAGCATGCTGACCCTCCCTGGGATAGGGCGGCACTATACGACGCCCACCTTGCCCGTGGCCGCTCCCGTGTGCTAGCACCCCGTTGGGATGACGACGTTTTCACCGGCCTCCGGCAAGCTGCCCCGCCACGTGGCCATCATCATGGATGGCAACGGACGCTGGGCCGAACGCCAGGGGCTGGCCCGCGTGGAGGGCCACAAGCGCGGCGCCGACAGCGTGCGCGACATCGTGCGCGCCGGGCGCGAGCTCGGCCTCGAGGCGCTGACGCTGTACGCCTTCTCGTCGCAGAACTGGGAGCGCCCGCTCGAGGAGGTGCAGGCGCTGATGCAGCTCCTGCGCGACTATGTCCTCGAGGAGCGCAGCGAGATCATGGACAACGGCATCCGGCTGATCACCATCGGTGACACCGGCCGGCTGCCCGACTTCGTGCGCGAGCCGCTGGAGGCCCTGGTGCGCGACTCGGCGCAGAACCCGGCCATGACGCTGTGCCTGGCGCTGTCCTATGGCGGGCGCGAGGCCATCACCGCGGTGGCGCGCACCCTGGCCCAGGAGGTCAAGGCCGGCCGCCTCGACCCCAGCTACATCGGCCTCGACACCTTCGAGGCGCGGCTGGCGACCACGGCGCAGGGGCTGCCCCCGCTGGACCTCCTCATCCGCACCAGCGGCGAGCAGCGCATCTCGAACTTCCTGCTCTGGGAAGCCGCCTATGCGGAGCTCTACTTCACCGAGAAGCTGTGGCCCGACTTCAGGCGCGACGACCTCTATGTCGCGCTCGAGGGCTACGCCGGGCGCGAGCGGCGCTACGGCCTGACCAGCGAGCAGCTCCGGGTCCTCGGCAAGTGAGCGAGCCCGCCACGGCCGGCGCGCCGGCCCCCGACAAGAAGCGCGGTGACTTCGCCACCCGCCTGCTCTCGGTGATCTGGATCATCCCCATCCTGGTCTTCGTGATCTGGTGGAAGGACGAGCGCGGCGTGTTCGCGGTGGTCAGCATCGCCGCCGCCATCGGGCTGCACGAGTTTTTCACCATGACCAAGGCCGACGCCGTCGAGAAGTGGCTGGGCGTCGCGCTGGGGCTGACGGTCAGCAGCCTGCTGTACTGGCGACCGACCTGGCTCTTGCCGGCCATCCCGGGCGTCTTCATGGTCGCCTTCATCGCGGTCATGCTGCGCGCCGGCGACCTCAAGACCACCGCGACGCGCACCGCGTTCCTGGTCATGGGCATCATCTACGTCGGCTTCCTGTTCATGCACCTGGCGGTGGCCAAGAAGCTGCCCGGCACCGAGCACGGCGGCTGGATCTTCCTCATCCTGACCGTGAACTGGTTCGCCGACACCGGCGCGTACATCACCGGGCGCGCCATCGGCAAGCACAAGCTCTACCCCGCGGTGTCGCCGGGCAAGTCGGTCGAGGGCGCCATCGGCGGCCTCATCGCCTCGGTCGGCGCCGGCGTGCTGGCCAAGCTGTGGTACCTGCCCATCCTGACCTGGGTCGACGTCCTGGCCATCACCATCCCGGCCAGCGCGCTGGGCCAGGCCGGCGACCTGTGCGAGTCGATGCTCAAGCGCGCCGTCGGCGTCAAGGACTCGGGCAAGCTGCTGGCCGGCCACGGCGGCATCCTCGACCGCGTCGACGCCGTCACCTTCGGCGCGCCCTACATCGTCTGGTACGCGATGATCGTGAAGTTCGGCTGGCGGGGCTGAGGCTGGGCGAGGGCTACGGCGTCGTCGTCGGGGGCAGCGGGCACTGGTCCTCGACGCAGAGCGCGCTGTAGCCACCGGCCGGGTTGGGCTGCACGCAGCAGGCGCGATCGCCACACGAGGCCGGGCAGCTGGCGGTGCCGGCGAACTTGTAGTCACGACACTTGGCCTGGCCGTTCTCCTGGCCGCAGATCTCCTCGCGACCGCACGAGGTGGCGCAGTGGCCGCAGTGGGCCGGATCGTGGGCCAGATCGACACACGAGGTCCCGCACATGGTCAGGCCGGCCGGGCACGCGGTGGCGACGATGCACTTGCCGGCGCTGCACAGCGAGCCCTGCGCGCAGGTCTTGCCGCAGGCGCCACAGTTGGTCGCCGACGAGTCGAGGCTGACGCAGGCGCCATTGCACTGCACCGCGCCGAACGCGCACGGCGAGTTGGCGCAGGCGCCGTTGACGCAGGACTGGCCGTCGCCGCACGACATGCCGCCGGCGCCCTGACAGCCGCCGCAGTGCTGCGAGTTGCTCTTGGGGTCGACGCAGGTGCCGCCGCAGTCGAGGCCGCCGCCGCCACAGCCACCGCCGCTGCAGCGCCCCGCCGAGCAGGTCTGCGCGCCGGGGCAGGCCAGGCCGCAGCCGCCACAGTTGCCGGGATCGGTGGCCAGCACGGCGCAGTCGGCGCCACACAGCGCCGCTCCCGCCGGGCAGGCGCAGATCAGCGCCTGCGGATCGCACACCGCACCGGCGCCGCAGGTCGCCCCTGCGGTCTTGCAGGGATCGCCGGCGACATCCACGGCCGAGGGGCTGCTGCCCCCACAACCCACGAGCAGGAACACCCAGAGCAGTCGCTTCATCGTCTGTCCTCTTTCATAAGGCAAAGCCAAGTCCAACGATCAGCTCGAGCCAGGCCAGGCTACCACCCTCGACCTCGCGGTTGCGCCGGCCCTCGAGCGAGGTCGCGCCCAGGGCCAGGTTGCCCTCGACGTGCAGCGACAGCTTGGCGCCGAGCTGCCAGCGCAGGCCGGCGCCGCTGCGTATCGCCAGTGCCAGCCCCGAGGTGTCGTCGGCGTCGAAGCTGACCCGACCCACCTCCGCGCCGAGACGCAGGTAGGCCTGGTACGCGGGCCGCGTCCGGAGCGGCAGCAGCACGCCGCCGCCGAGCATCAGGCCCATGCCCTCCATGGCGCCGTGGTCGCACAGCAGCGCGCCCTGGCGATCGAAGTAACAGGCGCGCTCGTCGGCGCCCAGCAGCAGTGCGGCGTGCAGGTCGAGCAGCAGGCGGCGGCCCAGGCGGCGGTCGTACTCGCCCGAGACGCGGGCGCCGCCGGGGCTCTGCCCGGTCAGCGCGACCGCGGGGCCGGTGGCGATGACGAGCTCGTCGGCGTGCGCGGTGCGCTGCGCTGCCAGGGTCAGCACAGCCGCCAGCACAGCAGCGGCCAGGCGGCTGGGCTCAGTCACCAAGACAGACCTGACGTTCGCCGCCACCGACGTTGCTCTCGCTGTTCTTGCACTGCCAGCCGGCGCCGAGGTCGCTGCAGTTGTTGGTGATGGTGCACGGCAGCAGGCACACGCCGCCCGACTTGCGCATGCAGATGGAGCCGTTCGTGCAGTCGGCGTCGGTGGCGCAGGCCAGGGTGCAGAAGCCGCCTGGATAGTCGCCCGGGTCGGTCACGCCGAGGCAGCGCTGGCTGCACTCGTTGTTGCTGGCGCAGCTGGCGCCAACGTCGGGGCCGATGGCGTCGTCATGACCGCAGGCCGAGACCAGCAGGAGCAGCGAGAGGCCGAGGCCTGTGAGGAGGGTCCGCATCGTCAGTTGCAGCGGTTCTGGGTGCAGGTGCGGCCGCCGCTGCAGGTGTTGCCCGGGCAGCAGGCCTGGCCGGCGCCGCCGCAGGTGGTGCAGGTGTCGTTCTGGCCGCAGGTGAAGGGCGTGGCGCAGAAGTTGCCGTCGGCGCCGTTGCAGCAGCGCTGACCCGAGCCGCCGCAGGCGCGGCAGGCGCCGTTGTCGCTGTCGGAGTACGGCGCGGTGCAGCCGACGCCGCCGCCGCAGCTGCGCTGGCCGACCCGGCCACAGGTGCCGCCCTGACAGCCGCCGCCCGTGCACATACCCTGGCCGGCGGCGCAGGCGGTGCCGGCGCCCACGCAAGTCGGCTGATCATTATTGACATGCTGACAACACCCGCCGGCGGCGCAGGAGTTGCCCTCGCAGCACGGCTGGCCCGGACCGCCGCAGGTCTGGCACTGGCGGTTGTCGGGGTTGCAGGCCAGGCCGGCGCCGACGCAGAAGTCGGAGGCGTTGCCCTGCCCGCCCACGCAGCAGGGCTGACCCGGGCCACCGCAGGCGGCGCCCGCGGTCGGGGTGCACGAGCCGTTGTTGCAGGTGCCCAGGGTGCTGCAGCTCATGGCGACACCGCTGGCGCCGCAGGTGCCGGCGACGCAGCAGCCACCGGCGGCGCAGCTCGAGGTCTGGCAGCAGGCCTGGCCGGCGGCGCCGCAGGCGACCACGGCGCCGGCCTGGCAGACCATGCCCGAGCCCGCGGGCGCGTCACCCGAGGCGACACAGCTGGTGCCGTCGCAGCAGCCGCCGCCGTTGCACGAGTTGCCCGGGCAGCAGGCCTGACCGGGGGCGCCGCAGGTGGTGCACTGGGTGCCCGCGCACATGCCGCTGGTGCAGGCCGCGCCGCTGGCGACGCAGCGATCATTGAGGGCGTCGCAGCAGCCGGCGGCGCAGCTGGAGCCGAAGCAGCACGGCTGGCCGGGGCCGCCGCACTGCTGACAGATGTTGTCGCCGCAGGCCAGACCGCTGCCAGTGCAGGCGCGACCGGCGCAGCAGGGCTGACCGGGGCCACCGCACTGCGCGCACACGCCCTGGCTGCAGGTCAGGCCGTCGCCGCCACAGCTGTCGTTGGCGCAGCATGGCTGCCCAGGGCCGCCGCAGGCCGCGCACTGGCCGCCGGCGCAGGCGACGTTGGGCGCGGTGCACTGGGCGGGGCCGCCGGCGACCGCGCAGCAGGGCTGACCGGCGCCGCCGCAGGTGCCGCAGCTGCCGGTGCCGCACATGCCGCCGATGATCGGGCAGGTCGAGCCCGCGCCGGTGCACAGGTCGTTGACGCAGCAGCCGCCGGCGCCGCAGGTGCTGGCGCCGCAGCAGGCCTCACCGGGCAGACCGCAGTGCGTGCACACGCCGTCGCCATTGCCGGTACAGATGTCGTTGGCATCGCAGGCGCGGCCGGCACAGCAGGCCTGACCGGGGCCACCGCAGGCCTGACAGAGGCCGCCGACGCAGGCGCCGCCGGTGTCGCAGCCGCGACCAGCACAGCACGCGGTGCCCAGCGCACCACAGGCGTTGACGCCGCCATCGCCGTTGCCATTGCCGCTGGAGTCGCCGCCGCAGCCGGGCGCCGCCACAGCCAGGGTGGCCACGAAGAGGATCGCTGCCAGTGTGCGCGTGTGCATGGTTGGTTAGTGCCACCAGGGCACCGGGCGGTTGAAAACGGGTGCACCAGGCCGGCGGCGCAGGTTTTTTGTGGGCATGGCCGCGCTGCACTGGCCAGGTGGTGGCTGGCGGTGTAGGAGAAGATCATGCGGGGAGGCCGAGCCGTCGTGGCGCTGGCGCTGGCGCTGCTGATCGGGAGCGCGAGTGCGCGCGCCGAGGCGGCGCAGGCGATCCTGTTCCTGGGCGGGGCCCGGCCGGCCCTGGATGACGCCCGACTGCTCGATGCGGTGGCGGTGTACACGCGGGATCTGCGGCTGGAGGTGCACCGTCGGCCAGGGGCGGCTCCGGGCGAGGTCACGGCGCAGACGCTGGGCGCGGTGGTCGCGCTGGTGCGTGGCGAGCAGGCGCGGTTGGCGTTCTGGTATGTGGTGCGGCCGGCGGGTGACACCGTGCTGTATGCCGTCGGGCTCGATGGCGAGCGGCCGCTGGTGAGCGCACTGCCGGTCGCAGGCGGCCCCGGGCCCGAGCTGGATCGCGCGCTGGCGCTGAAGCTGCGCGCCATCTTGACCGGAGCTGCGGACAGCGAGCCGCGGATCGCGACGCCGGAGCCGGTGGTCGTGGAGGCCAGACCGGAGGTCTCGCCGGTGCCCGAGCCAACGCCGAAGCCGGTCACGCCGTCGCCGTCGCCGTCGCCATCGCCATCGCCATCCCCATCGCCGCCGCCGTCGCCGTCGCCGGGGAGGAGCTGGTTGGGGGCGGCGGGGTACTGGTTGACGGCGCCGGCGAATGGCGAGTTCGTGCGGCATGGGGTGGCGCTGGAGGCGGCGAGGCGGCTCAGGGGCGCGTTCGAGGTGCATGCCGGGCTGGAGGTGTCGACGGGGGCCGAGCTGGTCGGCGACACGGGGATCGGGACGCTGTCGGACTTTCCAGTGCGCGTCGGGGCGCGGGTGCTGTTCCGCCGCGGGCGGGTGACGGTGGGGCTCGGGCCGGTGGCGTCGCTGCACGTGCTGTCGGCGAGTGGGCTGGCCACGGAGGGTGGCAGCGGCGACGCGCTGCGGTTTGGTGGCGGGCTGGGCGGGCTGCTGCTGATGCGGGTGGGCCTGCGTGGCCACATGTCGGCCGACCTGCGCATGATGGTCGAGCGCACCTTGCCGCACACGCGGTTCCTGATTGCTGGCGCGCCGGTGCTCGACCAGGGGGCGGTCTTGTTCGGCATCGGTGTAGGTCTGTCGTTCGGGGTGCCGTGACTTCAACCGGATCGCGCGCCGCGGGTACAATAGAGATAGGTGTGGAAGCGGCCTGAAACGCGCGCCGAGCCTTCGGCGGATGAGCGCGCCCTCTGCGAGGGCTGCCGGGCTGGCGAGCCGCGCGCGCTGGACAGCTTCTTTCGCACCTATGTGGCGCGCGTCGAGCGCGTCATCGGGCGCCTGATCGGGCCCACCCCCGATCTGGAGGATCTGGTGCAGACCACGTTCACCGAGGCCATCCGCAGCTTCGCGCGCTTCCGCGGCGAGGCCAGCCTGGCGACCTGGGTGACCCGGATCGCGGTGCACGTGACCCAGCACCAGCTGCGCCGCGGGGTGCGCCGCACGGTGCCGCTGGAGCTTCTGCCCGAGGCCAGCGAGCCGCACGATCAGATGCCGACCGCGGACCAGGTGGCGGGTGATCGCCAGATCGCGCAGCGCGTGCACCGGCTGCTCGACAAGCTGTCGCCCAAGAAGCGCATCGCGTTCCTGCTCTATGCCGTCGAGGGCCACTCCATCGAGGAGGTCGCGGCGCTGACCGGCGCCGGGCGGGCGGCCACCAAGTCGCGCATCTGGTTCGCGCGGCGCGAGCTGCTGGCGCTGGCGCGCGAGGATGCGCTGCTGCGCGAGCTGGCGCTGGCGGAGGCGCGACGCTGATGGCGCTCGAGTGTCTCAGCACGGGCGGCCGCCTGACCGCGTCGCTGGCCGGCCACCTCAGCGAGGCCGAGCGGCTGGCGCTGGAGGCGCACCTGGGCGGCTGCGAGCAGTGCCGCGTCGATCACGCCTCGTTCGAGGCCGTGCGCCGGCTGCGTGGCTGGGAGCCGCCACGGCTGTCGGACGTCGCGCGCGAGCGGGTGCGGCGCGCCGCGCTGGAGGCCGGGCAGTCGAAGGCGCCGGTGCGCGAGCGCCGGCCACAGCGAGCCGGCACGCTGTGGCTCGGGCTCGGCCTGGGCGGCCTGGTGGTGGCGGCGACGGTGCTGACGCTGCTGCTGCTGCCGCGGCGGCAGGCGGCGCCGCAGCTGACCTCGGGTGACATCACGGTCGCCGGCGATCTGCGCGCCGTTGATGCCGAGGTCGCGGTGCAGTCGACCCTGGGCGGCGTGGTGCAGCTGGGCGGACCGGCGGTCGAGCTGGCGGCGGGCACCTCGCTGCGCTGGCACGGCGCCGTGCGCCGCGTCGATCTGGAGCGCGGCTCGGTCGTGGTCGAGGTCGATCCCGCGCAGCGGCTGAGCTTCCGCGTCACCACGCCCGACTTCGTGGTCGCGGTGATGGGTACGCGCTTCCGGGTCGACCTCGGCGGCGTGCACACCGAGCATGGCAAGGTCCGCGTGCTGTCGCGAGACGGCCGCACCCTGGCGCTGGTCGGCGCCGGCGAGAGCTGGCGGTTGCCGACGCGCGCCGCGCTGCCTGGCCCCACCGCGCTGAGCACGACGCCGCCGGTCGCGTCGCCCGCAGCTGCTCCGGCTCCGGCGCCGGAGCCGACCCAGGTGCCGGGCGACGCCACCGCGGCGACGCCGCAGGACCGCCGCACCGCCGCGCAGCGCCTGGAGGCGGCGCGACGAGCCCTCGGCGCCGGTGACACCGCGCGCGCGCGCAGCGAGCTGCGCCCCCTGCTGGGCGCCACCCGCGCCATCGCGGTCGAGGCCCACGTGCTGATGGCCGAGTCGTTCCTGACCGAGGGCCGCTATGGCGAGGCCATCAAGGGCTATCGCGCCGTCGAGCGCGGCTTCGGGGGCACCCCGCAGGCCGAGAGCGCGCTGTTCGCCATCGCCCAGCTGGAGAGCGAGAGCGGCAACGCGGCCGACGCCGTGCGCGCGCTGGAGCGCTACCTGGCGCGCTATCCGCGCGGTCGCTTTGCCAGCGAGGTGCGCCAGCGCCTGGACCGGCTGGCGCCCCGGCCGTGACGCGGAGGCCCGCGGCGCGTCGGCTCGCGCCGGAGCTGGCGCTCGCGGCGGCGCTCACGCTCGCGCTGGGGCTGGCCGGCGCGTGCTCGCGTGATGTCGAGCTGGTTGGTGGCGATGGCGGCCGGCAGCGCGATGCTGGCGGCGATGGTGGGCGCAGCTGCAGCGGTCTGGGGCCGCCGCTGCGTGTCGACGAGGCCGGCGCGGCCGAGTGCGGCGGCGCGGTCGCGGCCGCCAGCCATCGCCACGCGCTGTGCAGCTGCGGCGCGCTGACCATCTCGGCCATGCTGCAGACGCGCTCGTTCGACTCCACCGGACTGACCAGCGGCGATCAGCAGACCGCCGCCATCGGCGTCAACCAGGCGCTGCGCGTCAACGCCAGCCTCGATGTCGGCGGCGCGCTGGTGGTCGCCGACCCCGCCGGGGTCAGCGCCAGCGCCGAGCTGGAGACCACCGAGTCGCTGCGCTCGGGCGGCCCGCTGACGTCCAGCTCGTCCGAGGTCCAGGTCGGCACCGACGCCTTCGTGGCCAGCGACGTCAGCGGCCAGGTCAAGGTCACCGGCGTGCTGCACGTGCCGGCGGCCGCGACGGTGGCCGCCAGCGTGACCTCGGCCAGCGTGCTGCGCGAGCCCGTCACCGTGGCCGCGCCCTGTGATTGCACGGCCGGCGCCGCCATCGACCCGGTCCGCGTCGCCGCCGCCGCCAGCGCCGCCGGCGGCAACGACAACGCCAGCATCGGCCTCGAGGCTGGCGCCCTGGCACGCACCGGGATGGAGCAGCTCGACCTGCCGTGCGGGCGCTTCCACCTGTCCTCGATCGACATCGAGCGCGAGCTCGAGCTGCGCGTGCATGGACGCACCGTGCTGGCGGTCAGCGGCGACGTCGTGCTGCGCGAGCGGCTCGACGTGGTGCTCGACGCCGGCGCCGAGCTCGACCTGGTGATCGCCGGCACCTTGCGTCTGAGCGGCGGGGCGCACCTCGGCGCCATCGCGGCGCCGGCCCGGGTGCGCGTCTGGCTGGGCGGCACTGGCACCGTGGTGCTCGACGATCACCCCACCATCGGCGCCGTGCTGCACGCGCCGCGCGCCACCATCAGCGCCCCGGGCGGCTTCGAGCTGCACGGCAGCGTGCTGGCGGGCGCGCTGTCCTTCGGCGCCGGCGCCACGGTGCGCTACGACCGGTCGATCCTGGGCGGCGGCGTGGTGTGCGGCGTGGCGGCCTCAGCCGCCGTGCGCTGACGACCCGGGGGCGCTCGGCGCAGCGCCGAGCAGGCTCAGCGACAGCAGCGCCGCCAGCAGCATGATGGCGCCGCCGGTGTAGTACGGGCTGCCGATCGAGACGCGCTGGTACAGGGCGCCGCCGATCAGCGGGCCCAGGATGCGGGCCAGGCTGGCGGCCGACTGCGACACCCCGAGGACCTCGCCCTGCGAGCTCGGATCCGCGGTCTGCGACACCGCCGCGGTCAGCGACGGGAAGGCCAGGCCGTTGCCCGCGGCGACCAGCGCCAGCACCGGCAGCAGCACCGCGAAGCCCCGCGCCCCGCCGCCCAGCGGCAGCAGCGCCAGCGCCCCCGCCATCATGAAGCTGCCCACGATGATCAGGCGCGATTCGCCGATCTTGCGTGCCAGCCGGCGCACGATCGCCCCCTGCACGATGATCAGCACGACGCCGATGAAGACGAACAGGTACGACGTCTCGCGCTCGCCATAACCATACTCGTCATGCGTCCACAGCGGGAAGGTGGCCTCCAGCTGGGTGAAGGCCAGGGTCATCGCGAACACCAGTACGATGAGGCGGATCAGGGCGGGGCGGCCCAAGGTGGTGCGCAGCCCGGCGATGGTCAGCCGGCGCGCGGGCGCGCGCTCACCGGCGCGCTTGGGCTCGGGTAGCGCCAGCAGCACGTACAGGAAGTTGATGCCGGCCAGCGCGGCGGCGACCAGGAACGGCGTGCGCGCGTCGCCCAGCTGCGCGGCGACGCCGCCGATGGCCGGGCCCAGCACGAAGCCCATGCCCAGCGCGGCGCCGATCATGCCCATGCCGCGCGCGCGATCGGCCGGCGTGGTGACGTCGGCGATGTAGGCCTGCGCGGTCGAGATGTTGGCGCCCGCGGCGCCGGCCAGGCTGCGCGCCAGGTACAGCGCCCACAGCGCGCCGACCACGCCGAACAGGAGGTTGGCGATGATGCCCGCCGCGATCGACACCAGCAGCACCGGGCGGCGCCCGATGCGATCCGAGACCCGGCCCCACACCGGCGCCATCAGGAGCTGGAAGAACGAGTACGCGCTCATCAGGGCGGTGGCCGCCAGCGCGTTGTCGTCGAGGCGGCGCGCGAAGCGCGGCACGATCGGGATGATCATGCCGAAACCCACCATGTCGAGGAACACGGTGAGGAAGATGGCGCCCAGGGCCGAGCGGCCGGCGATGCTCTTTGACCCGGTCGTCACAGGGGCGAGAGCACGGGGCAGCTCTCTTCGTAGAGCTGCAGCGGATAGGGCGGCAGGGTGCGGAACAGGTCGGGGCTGACGGTGCGCTCGGCGATGATGCGCTTGAAGAGGCGCGCCGCGGCGCCCTCGCTGCGCGGCTTGTCGGGCTTGCTGAAGTCGACCGCGTAGAGGCCGAAGCGTGGGCAGTAGCCGGCCGACCACTCGAAGTTGTCGACCAGGGACCAGTGGTAGTAGCCGCGCACGTCGATGCCGTCGGCCATGGCGCGCTGCAGCTCGTACAGGTGCTCGACCAGGAAGCGGCTGCGCTGCTCCTCGTCGCGGTCGGCGATGCCGTTCTCGGTGATGTAGATGGGCAGCTGGTAGCCCTTCATCTCGTCGAGGACCTCGCGCAGCCCCTGCGGATAGATGTCCCAGTTGAACTCGGTCTTGTCCCACGGCGTCTCCAGCAGCTCGAAGCGCGGGATGCCGATGACCGGGAAGCTGTTCTCGTTGCCGATGTACTGGACGACGGCGAGGCCGTAGTAGTTCACGCCCAGGTAGTCCATGCGATTCATCAGGCGCGGATCGGCCTTCTTGTCGCCGGGGTCGTCATAGTCGCCGTCGAAGTTCTTGTCGATGTTGCCGCCGGTGGCGGCGTCGAAGAAGACGCGGTTCGACAGCTTCTGCAGCAGCTCCGCGGCACGGCGGTCCATGGCGTCGGCCGGGTTCCTGGGCTGCATGACGCGGTTGTGGTTGGCGATCGAGACCAGCGCCGGCTTGCCGTCGCCGTCGGCGTCCATGGTGTCGTTGGCGTGGATGGCGTCATAGGCGCGGGCGTGGCCCTCGATCATGTTGTAGGCCACGGTCAGCGCCTTCTCGACCTGCAGGAAGTTGCCCGGCGGGAACTGCCCGCCGAGGTAGCCATTGATGACGTAGACCATGGGCTCGTTGATGGTGACCCAGAGGTCGACGTCGGCGCCGAAGCTCTTGGCCGACCAGGTCGCGAAGTTGGTGAAGTCGGTGATGGTGGACTCGCTGGCCCAGCCGCCCTTGGTCGCGACGTCATCGACATCGTGGATCCAGGTCGGCCACACGAAGTGGTGCAGCGTGACCATGGGCACGATCCCCCGCGCCTTGCACGCCGCCAGCAGCGCGCGGTAGTAGGCCAGCGCGGCGGCATCGGGCGTCGCCGAGGTCAGCGCGGCGCGGGTCGGGAACAGACGCGACATCGCCATCTCGAAGCGGTAGGTGTTGTTGCCGAGCGACTTGGCCCGATCGAGGTCGGCCTCGTAGAAGCGGTCCATCTCGGGGCCGTCGTTGGCGCGATCGGGGGCGCCGCTCTTGTCGCCGTCGATGACCTTGCCCTTGGCCTCCCACTGGTGCCAGTCGGTGCCATCGAGGCCCTTCTCGACCTGGTACGCCGCGGTGGCGGTGCCCCACAGGAAGTCGGCCGGGAACGGCTTCGAGATGGCGGGCGGGACGTAGACGTCGGCGCCGGCATCGACGGCGGGGCTGTCACCGCCACCACCGCCGCAGCCGACCAGCGCGAGGGCGCCGGCGAGCACGACGCGAACCAGGTTCTTCTGCAAAGGGAAGCTCCGTTCTGGACCAGATCGATAGACCTCGAAAGTAGCAGGTATTGGGCGGGGTCGGCGAGAAAGGCCGGGGCGGTTCTGCTAGGCTCCAGGCCGTGAAGTCGCCCCGACACAGCCGCGCGGTCGAGTTCCGCGCCGGGGTCCACCTCCAGGGCAGCGTGCTGTGGTGTGATGCCGTGCACGCGCGGGAGTGCTGCTTCGTGTCGAGCGCGCGGCTGGCCTCGGCGGCGGCGCGCCGGCACCGCCAGGTCATCACCAGCGCGGCCACCGCGGCGCTGCTGGGGCGCCGTGACACCGGCGTGCTGCCGGCGCCGCTGGGGCGGCCGTTCCACCTGGGTCGGCTGCGGCTGGAGCCGTTCGCGTCGGGCGCCGCGCTGGGGGCGGCCTCGCTGCTGGTCGAGGACGCGGGGCGGCGACTGGTCTATGCCGGCGCCATCGCGGCGCGGCCGGCGCTGACCGCCGCGGCGGCGGACCAGCGTCGCGCCGACGTCCTGGTCGTGCACGCCGAGCATGCGCCCACGCTGGCGCTGCCGCCGGCGGCGGCCACGCTGGATGCGCTGGCGAGCTGGCTGACCGGCGAGCTGGCCGCGGGGGCGACACCGGTGGTGATGGCGGGGCTGCACGGCGACCTCGAGGAGCTGGCGGCGCAGCTGGGTGCGCGCGGCCTCGGGCTGTGTGCGCACCCGCAGGTGGCGGCGTCGCTGCGCGGGTATCGCACGCTGGGGGCGCGCGTCCCGGTGGTGCGTGGGCTGCGCGCGGCGCGCGGCGGAGACGTGCTGCTGTGGCCGCTGGGGACGCCGCTGGTGTCGGCCGCGGGCGGGCCGCTGCCCGGGGTGGCACGACGAGCGCTGGTCACGGGGCGCCCGGCGGGCGACCTCGGGGTGCCCCATGACGCCAGCTTCGCGTGGTCCAGCCTGGCCGATGGCGTCGAGACCGCGGCCTATGTCGCGGCCAGCGCGGCGCACGAGCTGTACTTCACCGGGCCGGCGGGCGAGGCCTTCGCGGCCGCGCAGCGACGCGCCGGTGCCGACGCCCACGCGCTCGGCCCGCCACGCCAGATGGAGCTGTTCGCCAGCGCGAACTCCGGTTCACCCGAGGCGGATGGGCCGGGCGCGCCTCGCACCATGGCTCGGATTGAGGTAGCTTAGTCGCATGCTCGGAATTGGCATGGGCGAGCTGCTGCTGATCCTGGTGGTCGCCCTGCTCTTCGTCGGCCCGGAGAAGCTG
>Ga0138256_10004367_pt1 | contig 15040 bp, 14 predicted proteins | sample KNB2016incub_MG_FD_105486 | JGI IMG/M metagenome (GOLD analysis project Ga0138256, IMG submission 105486) | Active sludge microbial communities from wastewater in Klosterneuburg, Austria - KNB2014incub_MG | ecosystem: Engineered > WWTP > Activated sludge > Unclassified | place: Austria... | reverse complement strand
TGTGGCTCTGCCGCAAATACCGCCGCGCAATGTCAACTGGTTCAAGAAAGGCAAATGGGTTCATCTGGCCAAAATTGCCTTTGAGAAGTACTTCATGCGCAAGATGAAGAACGGCACTCCGGAACCCATCTACGAGAAGTACGTGCTCAAGGCGCTGGGGATCGTGCGCTTGATTCGATGATCCGAGCAACGAACTCAAGTTAAAAACCATGCAAGCCAATTTGATTGTGGCCATCAACATCGCGGCGATTGCCGTCATGCTTGTGTGCCTGTACCAGGTGTTCAAGCTTCGCAGCAAGATTCCCGGCGGCGTGGTGGGCAAACAGTGGCGGCTGTTGACCGTGCTGGTGACGTTGTTCACAGTGGGCTACTTCATCACGCCATTTTTCACCCTGCTACCGCCTGAGATCATCAACCTGATCGTGGCGCTGATCTTCTTTTTTGGAGCGATCTACGTACTCATAACAGTGCGCCTGATCTATCGCATCATCGAAGAATTGACCAACTGATCCATCATGAGTGACGCCACCATCCTGGTCAAGACCCGCAAGGGGCTGGAAGAGATGGCGCACCGTACAGGAACCGTTCCACAGAAGCTGCGCTCTGTGCTGATTCTGGTGGACGGCAAAAGTCGGCGCGCAGATCTGTTGAAAAAATGCACTTTCATTCCACAGTGCGACGAGCATCTGGAGTGGCTGCTGCAAAATGGCTTTGTCGAGGCCGAGCAGGCGACCGTGCCCAACTCGGCCCCCCTGCCAGATGCCAATTCACCCAGGATGGCATTGCTGAAAATGGCGAAGGAGCTGCTCGGCACCCATGCCGGCACGGTCGTGCAGCGGTTTCACGACACCGAGGACACGCACGAGGCCCTGGCGCAGACGCTGGACCGCTGCCACAAACTGATCCGGCTCTCCATCGACGAGAAGAAAGCCGAACAATTTCGCCGACTGGGTACTGCCTTGCTGTCGCCAGCCGGACCCTCAGCTTGAAGTGTCCGGCGAATTCAGCCGTAGCGCCGCGCCATCATCTCCAGCGGCACCGGCTTGATCTTGCCGCCCTGCCCCGCACAACCGAAGGCCTCAAAACGCGCTTTCACAATGCCGCGTGCCGCGTTCTTGGCCGCCACCAGCGCCTTGCGCGGGTCGAACTCGCTGGGCAGCTGGGCGAACACCTGGCGCATGGCGCCGGTCATGGCCAGACGAATGTCGGTGTCGATATTGATCTTGCGCACACCGCTCTGGATACCGCGCTGAATTTCCTCCACCGGCACGCCATAGGTCTCCTTGATGTCACCACCATACTGGCGAATGATGGCCAGCCACTCCTGCGGCACGCTGCTGGACCCGTGCATCACCAGGTGGGTGTTGGGGATTTGCGCATGGATGGCCGCAATACGGTCGATGGCCAGGATGTCGCCGGTGGGCTTGCGGGTGAATTTGTAGGCGCCATGGCTGGTGCCGATGGCAATGGCCAGCGCGTCAACACCGGTCTTTTCTACAAAATCTTTGGCCTGTACCGGATCGGTCAGCATCTGGTCGTGGCTCAGTTTTCCCTCCGCACCAATGCCATCTTCTTCGCCTGCGTCACCGGTTTCCAGGCTGCCCAGACAGCCCAGCTCGCCTTCAACCGACACACCAATCGGGTGCGACATCTGGCACACCAGGCGTGTGACATCGACGTTGTACGCGTAGCTGGCAGGCGTCTTGCCGTCGCTCATCAGTGAGCCGTCCATCATCACACTGGTAAAGCCGGAGCGAATGGATTGCTGGCACACCGCCGCCGAGGTGCCGTGGTCCTGGTGCACCACCACCGGAATGTCGGGGTGCGACTCCACCGCCGCCAGCATCATGTGGCGCAGGTAGGCTTCCCCAGCGTATTTGCGGGCACCAACCGAGGCCTGCAGGATGACCGGGCTATCAGTCTCCTGCGCCGCTTCCATGATGGCGATGATCTGCTCCAGGTTGTTGACGTTGAAAGCAGGCACACCGTAGCCGTGTTCGGCAGCGTGGTCCAGCACTTGGCGAAGGGAAACAAAAGCCATGGAAACTCCAGATAGTTTTTGAAAAATTGGGCTCTAGCCCTCGCAAACATTACGTATACAGCTATGAATTGAGTAGCACAGAGCAATCTGCAATGACCCGGTCCGGTGCGCAGGCCTCTATGGGCTGGCCCATGTTGTAGCCGTAGGGAAGTACCCAGACGCGCACCCCCGCGTTGCGTGCGGTGGCCACGTCGATACTGGAGTCCCCCACAAACAGCGCACGCTCGGGCGCCACACCAAACCGACACAGGCAGCTTTGAACACCGGTTGGGTCCGGCTTTTTGGCGGGGAAGCTGTCTCCGCTGACCACGGCGTCCAGCAGCGGCGTGAGGCCGTGGACGTTTAACACGGTGGTGGTGTAGCGGTCCTCCTTGTTGGTCACCACGGCCAGCTTCACACCATGCCCGCGCAGGGCGGTCAGCGTCTCACGCACCTGGGGGTAGAGCTGGCTGCGGGTACCGCAGCGCTGCAGGTAGTGCTTGTCAAAGCGGCTCACGCTGAGCGCCAGGCTTTCGCTGGCGCGCACCGAGGTGTCCGACACTTTCCCGCTGAACGCCAGCGCCTGGATCAGCAGCTCGCGCGTCCCGTGGCCAATCCAGTCATTAACCTGTTGCTGCGTCACTTCGGGTAGGGCAAAGTAGCGCAAGGTGTCGTTGACGGCGTCAAAGATCTCGGGCGCGGTATCCACCAAAGTGCCGTCCAGGTCAAACATGATCAGATCAAAGGCATGCATGCGATCTGCCCAGCTTGCGCACAGCCTCTACAACGCGTTGCGATGTGATGCCGAAGTGCGCATACAGGTCCTTGGCCGGAGCCGACTCGCCAAAACTGGCAATGCCCACCACCACACCCGTGCGGCCCACGTATTTGCGCCAGAAGTCCGGGTGCGCCGCCTCGATGGCCACCGTAGGCAAGCTCAGTGGCAGCACGCTTTCCTGGTAGGCAGCGCTCTGGCGGTCAAACACGTTGGTGCACGGCATGGAGACGACGCGGGTTGCAATGCCCTCCACCGCCAGGGCTGCCTGCGCTTGCATGGCCAGCTCCAGATCTGACCCAGTGGACACAATCGCGGCTTGTGCGCCCTCCATGTCGGACAGCACATAGCCCCCCCGGCGAATGCGCTGCTCCATGGCCAGCGCGGTGCTGGCGTCGCCAGTCAGGCGCGGCAGGTTCTGGCGCGATAGGCACAAGGCGCTGGGGCCGTCTTCGCGCTCGATGGCATGGGCCCAGGCGACGGCGGTCTCCAGGCCATCGGCCGGGCGCCATACGTCCAGATTCGGGATGATGCGCAAGGACGGAATGTGTTCCACGCTCTGGTGGGTGGGGCCGTCTTCGCCCAGGCCAATGCTGTCGTGGGTGAAGACGTGAATGACGCGCAGCTTCATCAGCGCGGCCATGCGGATGGCGTTGCGGCTGTAGTCGCTGAAGGTCAAAAAAGTGCCGCCATACGGGATGTAGCCGCCGTGCAGAGCGATGCCGTTCATGATGGCGGCCATGCCGAACTCGCGCACGCCATAGCTCATGTGGTTGCCCGGCACAAATTGCCCATCGCTGCTCCGACCGGCCTTCACGCAACCCTTGAAGTTGGTCAGGTTGGAGCCGGTCAGGTCGGCACTGCCACCAAAAAACTCCGACACCAGCGGGGCCAGCGCGTCCAGCGCGTTCTGGCTGGCCTTGCGGGTGGCATGCGGTTGGGCGTTGTCGGCAATGCCCGCCAGTACGGCCGGTAACTGGTGGGCAAAGGCCGGCAGCAGGTCACCCGCCATGCGGCGCTCGAACGCGGCCGCCTGCTCGGGGTAGTGGGTGCGGTAGGCCTCAAAGCCGGCACGCCAGGTGCGCTCGGCCGCCTGGCCGCGTTCCACGGCGTTCCAGGCCTCCGCAATGTCTGCTGGAATCTCGAACGGCGCATGGTCCCAGCCCAGCGCCTCGCGGGTGGCAGCCACCTCGGCCGCACCCAGCGCGGCGCCGTGCACATCGTGGGTGCCGGCCTTGTTGGGCGAGCCCATGCCGATGACGGTCTTGCAGCAGATCAGCGTGGGCTTGCCGTCCGCCAGCAGACCCTGGGCCTTGGCCGAACGCACAGCCGCGTCTAGCGCCTCTGGGTTGTGGCCGTTGATGCCCGCGATGACGTTCCAGCCATAGGCCTCGAAGCGCTTGGGCGTGTCGTCGGTAAACCAACCCTCCACATGGCCGTCAATCGAGATGCCGTTGTCGTCATAGAAGGCCACCAGTTTCGACAGGCGCAGCGTACCCGCCAGCGAACAGACTTCGTGGCTGATGCCTTCCATCAGGCAACCATCGCCCATGAACACGTAGGTAAAGTGGTCAACGATAGCGTGCTCGGGCCGATTGAACTCGGCGGCCAGCAGCTTCTCGGCCAGCGCCATGCCGACTGCATTGCCCAAACCCTGGCCCAGCGGGCCGGTGGTGGTTTCCACGCCAGGGGTGACGCCTACCTCGGGGTGGCCGGCGGTCTTGCTGTGCAACTGGCGGAAGTGCTTCAACTCGTCCATGGACAGGTCATAGCCGGTGAGGTGCAGCAGCGCATACAGCAGCATGGAACCGTGGCCGTTGGAGAGCACGAAACGGTCGCGGTTGGGCCACAGCGGGTTGACCGGGTTGTGCTGGAGGTGGCGATTCCATAGCACCTCAGCGATGTCGGCCATACCCATGGGCGCGCCGGGGTGGCCGGACTTGGCTTTTTCGACGGCGTCGATGGCCAGAAAGCGGATGGCCTTGGCCATCTGGTTGGCCATGTCGGGAGTAGGATTTTGCATGGTCAAGAAGCCTTCTTCTGCCGGTCCATCATCCGCCAGACGAAGGGTGTGAAGATGAGTTGCATGGCCAGTTCCATCTTGCCGCCGGGCACCACAATGGTGTTGGCGCGGCTCATGAAGCTGTCTCCAATCATGCTGCGCAGGTACTGAAAATCGATGCCCTTGGGGTTGGCAAAGCGGATCACCACCATGCTCTCGTCGGCGCTGGGAATGTCTCTGGCAATGAAGGGGTTGGAGGTGTCCACCATGGGCACGCGCTGGAAGTTGACGTGCGTGTGGTTGAACTGCGGGCAGATGTAGTTCACATAGTCGGGCATGCGACGCAGGATGGTGTCGGTCACCGCCTCGGTGCTGTAGCCACGCTGCTTCTTGTCACGGTAGAGTTTTTGAATCCACTCCAGGTTGATGACCGGTACCACGCCCACCAGCAAGTCTGGGTGCTGGGCGATGTTGACCTCGGGTGTGACCACCGCACCGTGCAAGCCTTCGTAAAACAGCAGGTCGGTGTTGGCGGGCACGTCTTCCCACGGCGTAAAGGTGCCCGGGCTTTGCTTGTAGCGCGCGGCCTCTTCGGTGTCGTGCAGGTACTTGCGGCGTCTGCCGCTGCCGGTGGTGGCGTAGTCCCGAAACAGGGCTTCAAGTTCGGGAAATAGATTGTTTTCCGGCCCGAAGTGGCTGAAGTTTTTGTTGCCGGCTTTTTCGGCTTCGACCAGGCGCAGCTTCATCTCGGCACGGTCATGGCGGTGAAAGCTGTCACCCTCGATCACGGCAGCGTTGACACCTTCGCGGCGAAAGATGTTTTCGAAGGTCCGGGTCACCGACGTGGTGCCCGCCCCGGAAGACCCGGTGATGGCGATGATGGGATGGCGTGCAGACATGGTTGCTCCTAAGTTATAAATATGTTGGTAAAAATGGCCTCTAGCCCTCGTACTTATTGGACGAGCTGTTATTAAACGAATAGCATTGCGGGACAGATTTTTAGCTCTGTCCCCAACTGATCAGAAGCGTGCGTCGCGAAACAAGCTGCGCTCGGTAAACAAGGGGTTGTCCAGTTCGTGCTTGATTGGCTCGGCGTGGTAACGCTCGATGCGCTCCACCTCATTTTTGGAGCCAAACACCAGACCAATGCGCTGGTGCAGGCTGGTGGGTTGCACGCCCAGCATGGGCACCTCGCCGGTGGAGGCGCGGCCTCCGGCCTGTTCCATGAGCATGCCGATCGGATTGGCTTCGTACAGCAGGCGCAAGCGGCCGGGTTTGCTGGGGTCTTTGGTGTCGCGCGGGTACAGGAATACGCCACCCCGCATCAGAATGCGGTGGGCCTCGGCCACCATGCTGGCAATCCAGCGCATATTGAAGTCTTTGGCGCGCGGGCCCGACTTGCCGGCCAGGCATTCGTCCACATAGCGCTTGACAGGAGCCTCCCAAAAACGGGCGTTGGAGGCATTGATGGCGAACTCGTGCGTATCAACGGGAATCTGGATGTGCGGGTGGGTCAGCATGAACTCGCCCAGCGTGGGGTCCAGCGTGAAGCCATTGACGCCATCGCCCACCGTCAGCACCAGCATGGTGGTGGGGCCATACAGCGCGTAACCTGCGGCCACCTGCATTGCGCCAGGTTGGAAGAAATCGGCCTCGGTCACGTCACGCTGCTGGTCACGCGGCATGTCGTCCAGATCCTGCGGTGCGCGCAACACCGAGAAAATGCTGCCAACCGACACGTTCACATCAATGTTGCTGGAGCCGTCCAGCGGGTCAAACACCAGCAGGTATTTGCCCCGTGGGTACTGGCCGCGGATCTGGTAGGGCACATCCATCTCTTCCGAAGCCATGCCCGCCAGATTGCCCGCCCATTCGGTGCGGCGAATGAAAACATCGTTGGACAACACGTCCAGTTTTTTCTGGGTTTCGCCCTGCCCATTGACAGAGCCGCCCTCCTCTGCGGCATGGTTACCCATGACGCCACCCAGCTCGCCAAACGCCACCGCGCGGGCAATGGCCTTGCAGGCGATGGCGACGTCTAGTATCAGGGCGTTGAAGTCGCCGCTGGCGCTGGGGAAGCGGCGGCGCTCTTCTATCAGGAACTGGGTCAACGTGCGGCGGTGGTTGTTGTAGCTCAGTGGCATGGTGCAGTCTCGGTTGATATGAAATTATTCGGTAGGGTGTGCGGCGCGGCGCAGCGCGCTTATGACCGTGCGGTAGCCGCCATCGGCATCGGGGGCGCCAAACACGGCGCTACCGGCCACGCAGGTGTCGGCCCCGGCCCGCACAATCTCGTGGATGTTGTCGACCTTGACCCCGCCATCCACCTGCAACCATATTGGCTGGCCGCCGGCGGCCTGGTGCGCAGCTATGCGCTGGCGCACCGCGCGCAGTTTGCCCAGTGTGGAAGGAATGAACTTTTGCCCGCCAAAGCCCGGGTTCACGCTCATCAGCAGAATCATGTCCAGCTTGTCCATCACGTGGTCCAGCCAATCGGTAGTTGTTGCCGGGTTCAGCACCAGGCCGGCCTTGCACCCGTGTTCCTTGATCAGCTGCAGCGTGCGGTCCACATGCCGGGAGGCCTCGGGGTGAAAGGTGATGATGTTGGCACCGGCCTTGGCAAACAAGGGAATCAGCGCGTCCACCGGTTCCACCATCAGGTGCACATCGATAGGGATGGTGACATGGGGTCGAATAGCCTCGCACACCAGCGGGCCAATGGTCAGGTTGGGAACATAGTGGTTGTCCATCACGTCAAAGTGCACCAGGTCCGCACCGGCCGTTTGAATGGCGCGAACCTCTTCGCCCAGGCGGGCAAAGTCGGCCGACAAAATGCTGGGGGCCAGGCGGAGAACAGGCGCTTGCGCGGGGGAGTCTGTCATGGTTTGGCTTTCATGGAGGTTTGTTTTTCAGCATGCCAGTTGCGCAACTGGGCCAGGTTGACCTGGCTCAAATCAGGCACCACGCGCAGCGCGGCGCCAAAGTCATGGTGCGCGGTGTAGGTGGTGGGTGTGATGATGGTGGCCAGGCCAGCGGCCGTAGCGGCGCGCAGCCCGTTGCTGGAGTCCTCCAGCGCAATGCAATCGGTGGGACTCAGTTGGATCGCGGCCAGCATCTGCAAATACACCTGCGGATGCGGCTTTTTGACGGGCGCGGTGGATGCATCGCCAATGGCGGTGAAGTTCAGGCGCCAGTCCGCTCCTATGGCCCGGCGCATCAGGGCGGCGATGTTCACAGGCGATGTCGTGGTGGCAATGGCCAGTTGCAACCCCTGGGCCAGCGCTTCGTCCATCAGCTTGAGCACACCCGGGCGCAGACTCACAGCGCCGTCATTCACTGCGGCCTCATACGCGGCTGTCTTGAGCGCGTGCAGCTGGTTCACGGTATCGTTCAACGCCATGGCACCGACTTCGCGCATATCGGCCCGGGTGGTTTTCCAGTAATGCAGGATGCGCTCTTTGCCACCTGAAATGTCGAGCAGTTCGGTGTACAGCGCCTCATCCCACACCCAGCCCATGCCCATCTCGGCGAAGGCGTGGTTAAACGCGGCCAAATGTGCACTCTCGGTGTCGGCCAGCGTGCCATCGACATCAAAAATCAGGGCTTGAAGGGTGCTTGCAGACATGGGTATTGTTCAGTACAACGACGGACAATTGGGATAAACGGGCTTCATATCAGTGAGGAATGATTTACTTTAATAGCCTTAACTCATAAACTCCAATCATGTTTTATTGAAAACTCATCAGACTAATCTGATGAAACGGAGACCTCTGATGCGCCCATATACCCTGAAGCAAATCCAGACCTTTCTGGAAGTGGCGCGCCAGCGCTCGGTCTCCAAAGCGGCCGAGCGGCTGTTTGTGACCCAACCCGCCGTGTCCATGCAAATCCGCCAGTTGGAGGATACTTTTGGCGTACCCCTGATCGAACCAGTGGGTCGCAACATTGGGCTGACCCACGCTGGCGAGGCTTTTCAGACCTATGCCATTGCCGCCATGGGCCAGCTCAAAGACCTCGAAGCCCTGATGGCCGAGCATGTGGGTCTGCGAAAAGGTCGTATTGATCTGGCCGTAGTCAGCACCGCCAAATATTTCATTCCCATGCTCCTCGTGCACTTTGGCAAGCTGTTTCAGGGCATTGACATCCAGCTCAAGATCGACAACCGTGAAAACATTCTGGGACTGCTCGCGCGGAACGAGGCCGACCTGGTCGTCATGGGTCGCGCGCCGGCCAACCTGGACTGCGAAGCCACCCCCTTTGCCACCAACCCGCTGGCCATCGTGGCCGCTCCCGACCACGTTTTGGTGCGCCGCAAACAGTTGCCATTTTCAGCGCTGGGGGAACACCGGTTTGTTGTGCGCGAAGAAGGCTCAGGCACGCGCGCGGCGATGGAACGCCTATTTGCCGAGCACCAAACACCCTTGAACGTAGTGATGGAAATGCCCAGCAACGAAACCATCAAGCAGGCCGTGATGGCCGGCATGGGCCTGAGCTTTCTGAGCCTGCGCACGGTGCGCCATGAGTTGGCCAGCGGCCACATTGCGCTGGTCGATATTGCAGGGTTGCCATCCATGGGGCATTGGTATGTGACCCACATGCGCCACAAAAAGCTCTCCCCGGCTGCGCGTGCCTTCAAGGAGTTTTTGATTGAGCAGGGCGGCGCGCTGATGGATTCGTGGAGCTAGCGACTTTGAAACTGCGGCCAAAGAAGCATTCCAGTGGAATACGCCGCTACCTGCTGTCGACCTCTATGTCTCCATAAAGGTCGAGGTGTTCGTCGCGTCGATATCGATCCCAGAGCTTTTCCAAGGCATGAACTTCGTCAAGGGAAGCGATGCGAAAGCGGCTCAAAGCAAAAATCATGGCCCGTACCGACACCTTGGGTCGGGCAGCCCGGCTCTTTATCCCACAATGCGAGCAGGTCATCAACGGCGGCAAGATACTGTGCTCTGTCCGAATTGTCTGAAGCATGCCATCGAGCTGATTCCGCAATTCAATAAGTTGCAGCATTGACATTGATGGATTCCAATTGCGACGCAAGAGATCGATCAATTCTGGGAACCAAGTTCGCTGTGCATCACCGGCTGGCATTTGGTAACCCAGTCGCTTGAAAGTTACGGTCGGCAATAGCCCCGTAGCTGTCAGTGGGAGCGTCATCCACTCCAGGTCCACGAGGCATGGCGCCTTTTTGCGAGACTCCCAAAATGGGAACTTCGATTTTTTCGGAGCGTTGGGGATCGCCTCCATCAATTCATCACAAAAACCTGATCTTACAAGAAACTTATTTGAATTTTCATTATGAATAGCCTTGCCTATAGTCAGGTCCATCGCCACCCGCTGACCTATTCAACTGGAGTTTCCCCATGGACCAAAGCAACCGCTACGCTGACCTGAGCCTTAAGGAACACGACCTGATCTCGGGTGGTCGCCACATCTTGGTGGCCTACAAAATGAAGCCCAAGGCCGGCCACGGCTACCTGCAGGCGGCGGCCCACTTTGCGGCCGAGTCGTCCACCGGCACCAATGTCGAGGTGTCCACCACTGACGAATTCACCAAGGGCGTGGACGCGCTGGTTTACCAGATTGACGAGCCTTCCGAGGAGATGCGTATCGCGTATCCGATTGACCTGTTTGACCGCAACATGACGGATGGCCGCATGATGATCGTGTCATTTTTGACGCTGGTGATCGGCAACAACCAGGGCATGGGCGATATCGAACACGCCAAGATGTACGACTTTTATATGCCGCCGCGCGCCATCCAGCTGTTCGATGGTCCGAGCAAAGACATTTCTGACCTGTGGCGCATTCTGGGTCGCCCGGTGAAGGACGGCGGCTACATTGCCGGTACCATCATCAAGCCCAAGCTGGGCCTGCGCCCCGAGCCATTTGCCGCCGCCGCGTACCAGTTCTGGCTGGGTGGCGACTTCATCAAGAACGACGAACCGCAAGGCAACCAGACCTTTGCGCCCATGGCCAAGACCATTGCGCTGGTCTACGACGCCATGAAGCGGGCCATGGACGAAACCGGTGAGGCCAAAATCTTCTCGGCCAACATCACCGCCGACGACCATTACGAGATGCTGGCGCGCGGTGAATTCATCCTGCGCACCTTCGGGCCAGACGCCGACAAGGTGGCCTTTCTGGTGGACGGCTACGTCGGCGGCCCCGGCATGGTCACTACCGCGCGGCGCCACTTTCCCAACCAGTACCTGCACTACCACCGCGCCGGCCACGGCGCAGTGACCAGCCCCAGCGCCAAACGCGGCTACGACGCCTATGTATTGGCCAAGATGAGCCGCCTACAGGGCGCATCGGGCATCCACGTGGGCACCATGGGCTACGGCAAGATGGAAGGCAGCAACGACGACCGCGCCATTGCCTACATCATCGAGCGAGACAGCTACAGCGGCCCGGCCTACCACCAAGAGTGGTACGGCATGAAGCCCACTACGCCCATCATCTCGGGCGGCATGAACGCGCTGCGCCTGCCTGGTTTTTTTGAAAACCTGGGTCACGGCAACGTCATCAACACTGCCGGTGGCGGCGCCTATGGCCACATCGACTCTCCTGCCGCAGGCGCCACCTCACTGCGTCAGGCCTATGACTGCTGGAAGGCCCGGGCCGACCCTATTGAGTGGGCTAAGGAGCACAAAGAATTTGCCCGGGCGTTTGCGTCCTTCCCCGGCGACGCCGACAAGCTGTTCCCGGGCTGGCGCGAAAAGATTGGCGCACATCGATGAGAATGTATGCCCCCACGCTTGTCACTTCGTGTACTGCCCGGCCCTGCGGCGAAACCCATGCACCCTTCATTTGCGCGCCATGACAATTCCCTTCTACCAGCCCCAAGGCAACGAGGTAGCCCTATTCGAAGCCGCCTACGCGGCCCGCCTGCCGGTGATGGTCAAAGGCCCTACCGGCTGCGGCAAGTCGCGCTTCATCGAGTTCATGGCGCACCGGTTGGGTAGACCCCTCATCACCGTAGCCTGCAACGAGGACATGACCGCCAGCGATCTGGTGGGCCGTTACCTGCTGGACGCCGGGGGCACCCGCTGGCAAGACGGCCCACTGACGGTGGCCGCGCGCACCGGGGCGATTTGCTACCTGGACGAAATTGTGGAGGCGCGACAAGACACCACAGTCGTGATTCACCCGCTCACCGACCACCGCCGCCAACTGCCGCTGGACAAAAAGGGCGAGACGGTGCACGCGCACCCGGATTTTCAGCTGGTCATCTCCTACAACCCCGGCTACCAGAGCCTGCTCAAGGACCTGAAACCTTCCACCAAACAGCGCTTTGCCGCATTTGAGTTTGCGTACCCCAACGCTGAGCTGGAAGCGCAGATCGTTAGCACCGAGACCGGGATCGACACCCCACGCGCCGCGCAGCTTGTGCAGATTGCTCACGCGGCCCGCCAGCTCAAAGGACACGGACTGACTGAGGGCATATCCACCCGGCTGCTGGTCTATGCCGCCACACTGATCGTGGGCGGCGTGGCACCGGGGGACGCCTGCCGCATGGCGCTGGTGCGCCCCATCACCGACGACGACGACATCCGCCAGACGCTGGACCACACCATTGATGCTGTGTTCGCTCCTACAAATTGAAACCTGGCGCAAGCAGCTCGATTGCAATTTCCCCGCAGTGCAAGCGGTGTTTGCCGACTGCATGCTGGAGGCCACCCAAGTACTCGGTCCTGCTGGCATGGAGGCTTACGTCGATTGCGCCCGCGCCCTGGGCAAAATGGGCCGCGGCCCCGAACCGGTGCTGGCGCTTTTGCAGGAGTGGCCGCAAGTAGCCCACACGGTGGGAAGCGCCGCCGCCCAAGACCTGTTGGCCGACGTTGCCGCCCTGCTCACCGCCATGCAAAAGTCGCCCAACAGCACCGCCATGGCCCCGCTGCTGAGCACCCTGGCTGCCGTGGCGCGGCGCCTGCAGGGCGCAGACCCGCTGCGCCACTACCTGCATGTGGTCAGGGACGTGATGTCGCGCACCAGCGTGTCCATCCACGGCCACCACACCACCTTTGCCAGCCCCGGCCTACCGGTGTTGCTGGAGCATGCGCCCCAACTGCTGGGGCCGCTCACCGTGGCGGGGCTGGCGCGCTGGGCCAACTACGGCGCACGCCACTACCAGCACCACCCCGACAAGCAGCGCGCCTACTTTGCCTGCGCCCTGCCCGACAGCCGCGCCGTACTCCAGCGCGAACGCCACGGCACGCTGCTGGTGGACGTGGAGCGCCAGTTAGACCTGACGCTGCGCGCCCTGTGGCAAGACCAGGCCCCCCTGCACGCCTACGCCACCGGACTGGCCGATGCGCCCACACCAGCGCCTTGGAGCACGCAACACACCGCCAACGACAGTGTCTGCCTGCCCGATGTGTACGACACCCTGAATAACGTCAACGGCCTGGACCGCTACCGCGTGGCGCTGGCCCACATGGCCGCGCACCGGCGCTGGAGTGGCACGCTGGTGGCCGACAACCTGAGCCCCCTGCAGCGCCTGACCACCGAATGCCTGGAAGACGCCCGCATCGACCACTTGCTGCTGCACCACTACCCCGGCCTGCGCCCGCTCTTGCTGGCGCTGCACCCGCGCCCGGTAGAAGGCGCTTGCGACCCCGCCCAGGTCAGTTGCCTGCGCCACCGCCTGGCAATGCTGTCCCTTGCCTTGCTCGACCCCGGCCATGCTTACCGGGATGCAGACCTGATTAACTGCGTGGACACTTTCCACGACCTGCTGAATGGCAGCGATTCCAGCACCCAGGCCATGCAAACGCTGGCCCTGCAACATGCCGCCCGCACCCGCCGCCAAAGCGACCAGCTGGCACGCGTGTTTTTTGAAAACACCGTGGTCAGCTACCGCGACGACAACCGCCACCTGTGGACCTTTATCGAAGCCGGCGATGAAGAAGACAGCTTCAACGCAGAGCGTCCGCCGCCGGAGCAGGCGGTGCACGGTCTGCCGCCGCGCCACTACCCCGAGTGGGATGCTGCCAGCCAAGCTTATCGCCCCGACTGGGTCAGCGTCTATGAGGCCCTGCACCCCAGCGGCGACGCCCGCCACATCGACGCCCTGCTGGCCCAGCACGCCGGTCTGGCACGCCAGTTGCAAAAACTGCTGGACCTGCTCAAGCCGCAAAATCGTGTGCGCATTCGCTACCAGGAAGAAGGCAGCGAGTTGGACCTGGACGTGGCCATCCGGGCACTCACCGACTGGCGTGCTGGCGCCCAACCCGACCCGCGCATTCTGATGAGCCACCGCAGCAAGGACCGCAGCATCGCGGTGCTGGTGTTGCTGGACTTGTCGCAATCGCTCAACGACGCCGTGCCCGGCACCAGCCAGACCCGCCTGGCCCTGAGCCAGCAAGCCGTGGCCCTGCTGGCCTGGGCCATGGACCGGCTGGGCGACCCGTTTGCTCTGGCGGGCTTTCACTCCAACACCCGGCACGACGTGCGCTACCAACACATCAAGGGCTTTGGCGAAAATTGGGACGATGTGCCCAAGGCCCGGCTGGCCGCGTTGCAAGCGCAGTACTCCACCCGCATGGGCGCCGCCCTGCGCCACGCCGCGCGCACCCTGGGCGCGCAAACGGCCGACAAAAAACTCCTGCTGGTGCTGACCGACGGCCGCCCGTCGGATGTGGATGTGAGTGACGACCAATCCCTGGTGTTGGACACCCGCCAGGCTGTTCAAGAACTGGCGCAGCAAGGCATCCACAGCCACTGCATCAGCCTGGACCCGCAAGCCGATGCCTACGTGCATGACATCTTCGGCCACCACGCCACCGTGGTGGACCGCATCGAGCAGTTACCGGAGCGGATGACGCGGCTGTTTGTCAGCTTGACGCGGTAACAAGGTGCAGTAATCCGCTGCCAGGGCGTTCGAGGTCAAATCGGGCTGTAGCCCTCGAATTAATTGTGGTAGTGGGGATAGGAAATTCAACCGCATGAGACCAAGTATTGCACGGATTTAGGGCTACCGAGGCGCTCTGATTTGGTGGGTTTTAGGGTGCCGCAGGTGGCCCGCAGGCGCGCTGGGTGCGTGCAAGTGCGGTGCGGCGTGCTGATCGACGAATACCAGCGCAGCAAAGCCTACAAGAACATCTTCTCTGCGGGCGTCTGCGTGGCCATCCCGCCGGTAGAAGCCACGCCGGTTCCCACCGGGGCACCCAAGACCGGCTACATGATCGAGACCATGATTTCGGCCATCGTGCACAACATTGCCGACGAGCTCAATGGC
>Ga0138256_10004366_pt1 | contig 15044 bp, 7 predicted proteins | sample KNB2016incub_MG_FD_105486 | JGI IMG/M metagenome (GOLD analysis project Ga0138256, IMG submission 105486) | Active sludge microbial communities from wastewater in Klosterneuburg, Austria - KNB2014incub_MG | ecosystem: Engineered > WWTP > Activated sludge > Unclassified | place: Austria... | reverse complement strand
GCGGCAACGGCTCGGCGATGGCGAAGGTGAAGGTGGTGTCGCAGCCGTTCGCGTCGTTGACGGTGACGGACCAGTTGCCCGCACAGAGCTGGGTGGCCACGGAGCCGGTCTGCCCGCCAGGCAACGGCGGGGTCCAGGTGAACTCCAATGTGCCCGTGCCACCGGAAGCGTTGAGCGCGATGCTGCCGTCACATGCGCCGGTGCATGTAACGTCCTGTACCGCCGCGTTCGCCTGGATCGGCGCCGGGCCGGGCACATCGACGGACTGCGTGACCGAGCAGCCGAGCGCGTCCGTGATGGTCACCTGATAGGTACCCGCGCACAGCCCGGTCACGTCCGTTGTTCCTTGTCCGGTGCCGGGGGCGGGGCTCCATGTCACCGTCCACGGGCCCTGCCCGCCGGTGATCGTGCCGGAGGCGCTGCCGTCGCACAGGCCCGCGCAGCTCACGGGCGTGAGGTCCAATAGCGCTTCCATGGGCTCAGGCGCCGCCACCGTCGCGGTATCGATACTCAGGCAGCCGTCGCCATTGGTCACCTGCACCAGGTAGTTGCCCGCGCACAGGCCGTTCAGGGTACCGGTGCTCACGTTCATGTTGGTGCCGATACCGTCGAACCAGGCGATGGAGCACGATGGTACCGAGCAGTTGAAGGCCACGCTCACCGCCCCGTTGCAATCGGTTGGGCAGACCACGCTGCCATCGGTCACGGCCAGTTCCTCCGCATTGCTGTCGCTCACAGGCACGGCGATCTGCGTCACGCAGCCCAGCACATCGCCCACGATCACGGTATAGATCCCCGCGCACAGGCCGCCCTGTACGCTGTCCGCCGTGGTCACGTTGATCGGTGGCCCCCAGGCGAAGAAGTACCCGCCGCCGCCGCCCGTCGCGTGCAGCGTGACGCTGCCGTCGCAGGCCTGGCACTGGCTTTCGGTCACCTCCGCTTGCACGCTCATCGGGGCCGGTTCCTCAAGGGTGAACGTGAAGGCCGTATCGCAGCCCAGGCCGTCGCTGATCGTCACGGTCCATTGCCCGGCGCAGAGCTGCGAAACGCTGCCTGTGCCCTGCCCCGTGGGCGAGGGGGTCCAGCTATAGGTCAACGGCCCCGAACCACCGGTAGCATTCAACAGGATGCTCCCGTTGCAATCACCGTTGCAGGCGATGGGCGTGATCATGGGCTGTACCTCTATCGGGGGATTCGTGCCTACTGGAAGGTTCACCGTGGTGTCGCATCCGTTCGCATCGGTGATCAGCACCGAATAGAAATCGGCGCAGAGGCCCGTGGCCATGTCATTGCCGTCACCGCCCTGAGGGTCCGGCGTCCAGTCGAAGGTGTAGGGCCCTTCACCGCCGGTGGTATTGAGCGTGGCGGTGCCGTCGCATGCGCCATAACAATTCACGAAGGTGGTTACCGTGGCCGTGCTCAACGGCGTGAAGGCGGGCACCGTGAAGCTCACGGAGGCGCCGCACCCGAGCGAGTCGGCGATGGTGAGCAGATAGGTGGAATCGGCGCAGAGGCCGGTGGCGGAGGCCGTGCCCTGGCCTCCGCCCGGTTCCGGTTGCCAGCTCCACGTGTAGCCCGGTGTTCCGCCCGCCGTGGCGGAAACCGCCTCGGCCGAGCACGGGCCCGAGCAGTCCGCCGCCGTCACCGTAAGGTTCGGCGCGATGGGTGGCGGCATGTTGATGACGAAGGCGATCGTGGTGTCACAGCCCGCCGCATCGGTGATGGTGACGCTGTGCGATCCAAGGCAGAGCCCGGTGACCGCGTTCGTGCCATCCCCTGGCGGCCCGCCCGGCGCCCAATCGTATGATGGCGTTCCTGATCCGCCGGTAGCGTTCACGCTGGCCGAACCGTCGCATGCGCCGGCGCATGTTCCATCCACGGTGGTCAGCTGCGCCATGATGACCTGTTGCGGCAGCACGGTGAAGGTCCACGATGTGTCGCAGCCGGTGGCGTCCGTCGCGGTCACGGTCCAATCACCCGCGCAAAGGCCGGTCACGTTCCCGTTCCCGTCATCGGTTCCGGGTGTGCCGCTCCAGGTAAGCGTCACGCCACCTGTTCCGCCGGAGGTGGTGACGCTGGCGGTGCCGTCGCAGGGGCCGAAGCAGCTCTCGTTGGTTGAGGTGCCGGTGATGAGGATGGGCGGCGGCGCTGTGATACCGATCACCAGGGTGGTATCGCAACCGGCCTGGTCGCCGATCTGCACCGTGTACTGGCCTTCGCAGAGGCCGCTGGCCGTCGAATCCGTTGACACCGGCGGCGTCCAGGTGAACACATAGCCCGGGATACCGCCGGAGAGGGACAAGCCGATCGTGCCGTCACAGGCGTTCGCGCACGACGCATCCCCGACCGTGGGCACGGCCGTGATGCCGCTCGGCGTGCCGATGATGAATTGTACCGTTGTGTCGCAACCGAGGCTGTCCGTGAGCGTCACCGTGCCGGGGCCGGGACAGAGGCCGATGGCGTTCGCCGTGCCCTGCCCATCATCGGGCTCCGGGGTCCAGACGATCCCCACGGTGCCCGTGCCACCCGTGAACGCCACCGTGGCCGTACCGTCGCACACCGCGCCGCAGCCCGCCATCGTGGTGGTCACCGTGGGCACGATGGCCGGCGGTTCAGCGATGGTGAAGCCGATCACGGTGTCGCAGCCGAGGCTGTCGGTGATGATGAGCGTGTACGCGCCGGGGCAGAGCTGCGTCGCGTTCCCGCTGCCCTGGCCCGTGATGGTGCCGGGGCCCCAGACGAACTCATAGCCGGGTGTTCCGCCCGTGACAGCGCTGATGGCTTCTCCCGAGCAGATGCCGTCGCATCCGGCGTCCACGGTGATCAATCCCGCGTCCACGGGATCGGGCTCGGTGATGGTGAACTGGATGGTGGTGTCGCAGCCCGCTGAGTCGCTCACAATCACGGTATAGCCGCCTGCACAGAGGCCCAGCGCCGCGTTGCCGCCCGACCCGTTGGACCAGCTGTACGTGAAGCCGCCCGACCCGCCAGTGGGGGCCAGTATGATGCTCCCGTCGCACGCGCCGCTGCACGTCACGTTGGTGACCGTGGCCACCGGATCGATCGGCGGCGGCGCGCTGATGGTGACGGTGAGGCTGGTGTCGCAGCCTGCCGTATCACTTACCGTCAGCTGGTAGTCTTGGGCACAGAGACCGGCGACGCCCGGCGTGGTCTGCCCACCCGGAGACCAGGCGAACCCCAGCACACCATTACCGCCGGACGCCACGGCCTCGGCGGAGCCGTCGCAGGCCCCGTCGCAACTTGCGTCCTGGCTGGTCACCTCGACGGTGATCGGCACCGGAGGCGCGATGATGAGCGTGCGGATCACCGTGCAGGGCACAGCGTCCTGCACCTGCACCGTGTACACACCGGGGCAAAGGCCCGTTACCGCGTTGGTGCTGTCGCCCACCGGAGAACCGGACCAGTCATAGGTATAGTCCGGCGTGCCGCCCGATACGGCGGCGTTCGCGCTTCCATCGCAATCGCCGGCACAGCTCACACCGGTCTGTGTGAGCGTCACCTCCAGTTGCGGCGGTTCGGTGATCTCCGTGGCCACCGTGGTGTCGCACCCGGCCGCGTCCGTGATCGTCACGGTCCAGATACCGGCGCACAGCACCGCGACGTTGGCCGTGCTGTCGCCCACGATCGGTGGGGGTGTCCACGCGTACATGTAGCCCGGCGTGCCGCCGGACGGATCGACCGTAATGGTACCGTTGCAGTATCCGTGACAGGTAACGTTGGTGGACGTGATGTTGGGCGAGATGGGCACGGGCCCATTGATGGTGAACTGGATCGTGGTGTCGCAGCCCGCCGCGTCCAGCACGTTCACCGTATAATTTCCCGCACATAGCTGGGTGGCGTTGGGCGTGCCCTGGCCGATGATGGCGCCCGGCTCCCAGGTGATGGTATAGCCCGGCGTGCCGCCACCGATGCTGAGCGAAGCGGTGCCGTCGCAGCCACCGGTGCAGGAGAGGTCCGTGGTGGTCAGTTGCAAGTCGAGGGCCGGAGCCGAGCTGACAGTGAAGGATACCAATGTGTCGCAGCCGGTCTGTGTATCGGTGATGAGCACCGTCCAGTCGCCCGCACACAGGCCCGTCACGGCCTGGGAACCGTCGCCAGTGGGTGATCCCGGTCCCCATTCGTAGGCAAAGGGACCCGCCACACCGGCCGGGGCCACGCTCGCGGAGCCATCGCACGCGCCGGCACAGGTGGCGTCCGTCACGGTGAGGTTCGGCACGATCGGCGGCGTGGTGGTGATGGTGAAGGCCATGGTGGTGTCACACCCGTTGAGGTCGCTGACATGCACCGTCCAGTTCCCGGCACAGAGGCCGGAGACGTCCGGGGTTCCATCACCCGCCGGAGCGCCGGGCTCCCATTCGAAGTCGTATCCGGGGGTTCCGCCGGTGATATCAACGTGCGCGGTGCCGCCGCAATCACCCGCGCACAGGCCGTCCGTGAAGGAGAGCGTGGCGACGAGCTGTTCCAGGTCGATGGTGAATGAGGTGTCGAATACGCAACCGTTGTCGTCGGTGAGTTGGAGAGTGTTGACGCCCGCGCACAACTGCGACGGGTTGGAGGAGCTTTCCGTCCCGCTGTTCCAGTCGTAGTCATAATTCATACCTGCACCGCCACCCGGGAAGGTGATGGCCGTGCCATTGCACACGTTGGCGCAGGTGGGCGGATTCAGACCGAAAAAGACCACGCCGAGCGGGGGCGGCGGCGAGATCAGCGCGCTGGCGAAACAGCCCACGTTCTGGCCCAGATCGGTCACGATCACCAGCTTGTTGCCCGCGCACAGGTTCACCCAGGGTAACGTTGTGCCATTGCTGGTGCCGGGCCCGCCCTGCCATTGGATGCTGAACGGCCCCACACCGTTGGTGACCGTTACGTTCACCGCACCATCGCACGCGCCATTACAACTGACACCGAACGTGTTATAGTTGCTCGTCACGAAGGCGTTCACCTGGAAGGGTGTCTGGCCCGCGCCGGTAGCGCAATTGGTGATGTTGCGGAATTGCTCCGCGTCGCGCGGTATACCGTGCCAATCCGTCAGCAGGCCGTCCACCAGGACCATGGCGCCGCCGTCATCGATCGTGGTCCGCACCCCGTCGATCGCCATCGAACCGGCGATCACGAAGGCGTTGCCCGTGGTGATGCGCTTGCGGCCGCGGCCTTCCGTACGGAATGATCCCGCCCGCACCACACCGTCGGACAGATGGAGCGCCCCCTCCTTCAGCACGAGCCGGGCACCATCGGCCAGCACGAGCGCGCTGCGCAGCTCCCAGGTGGCGGCGCCATCGAGAATGATATCACTGGCCAGGGGTATGCCATTCGTTCCCAAAGCCACGGTGCCGTCATCCGCCGAAAGGATCACATCGCCGGAGAAGCGCCAATCAATATCGCCTTGTGGGCGCAGCTCGCCACCGAGCATGACCGTGGCCGCTGGATCACCATCGAGGATGATCGTTCCCCGTTCCGCGTCCAGCACAAGATCATGGCAGCGCGCGTCCCCGTCCACACGCACGGTGAAGGCCCCTTCCGTGCCCGTGAACAGCGCGCTCTCCGAGGCCCGGGGCATGCCAGCCCCGCCCGGCCCGCCCGGCGTGAGCGACCAGTGGGCGGGGTCGCTCCAGTCCCCGCTTCCGCCCGTCCAGTAACGGGCCCGCTGCGCGGAGGCGTTCACGGAGAGGAGCGCGGCGCAGAGCAGGAGCGCCTGGTGGAGGGGGCGTTGTGGCGTCATTCGAACACGGGGCATCGCACGATGTCCCTGACAGGATCGGGACTGCCGCACGGATAGATGGCGAGGATCACCTCATGCGAGCCGGTACTTTTCCTGATCAGGCGGCTGGTCGTAATGTCGTAGCTGTATCCCAGGGCGAAATACTTGAGAAAAGGCACTTTGATCATGGCGGCGATCGCGTCCTGGTTGCGGTACGAGATGCCGATGCCCATCTTGCGCTTGTACTCGAGCATCATGTTGATGTCCATGGCGATGGGCGACCCTGGCGAGTATTTCAGCAGGGTACTGCCGACCAGGCCCATGCTGCGGTTCAGACGGATGCGGCGCCCGGCGCTCAGGAGGAAATGCCGGGTGAGCCGTGTGTTCTCCCCGAAGTTCTTCACCTTGTTGTTCAGCACCTGGTTCATGGACAGCCCCGCCCAGCCGTTCTTGCTGTAGAGCCAGATGCCCGGCCATACCTCCGGCCACACCATCACGCTGGCCCGGTTGTCCAGCAGCGGGTCGCCGGGCACCAGCGGGTCCAGTTCCCCGAGGTCCAGCTTGAACTGCTTGAGCCCGGCGAAGAAGCCCATGCTGATCATGTAGTCCTGCGACATCTGGATGTGGTAGGCGTAGGCCAGGTAGAGATGCGAATAGCCATAAGCACCGGCCTTGTCGCTCTCGACGAAGCCACCGATGCCGTGGCGGCTCTTCACGAAGGGCTTCTTCTTGTTGCGGATGGCCCCGTGCAAGCTGGCCCAGCCCGTGGAGGGCGATCCGGGGAAGCCGAGCCACTGCTTGCGGAAGCCGAGGCGCACGTCCAGGCAGTCCTTGCTCCCGGCCACCGCCGGGTTCACGCTGAACTGGTTGAATACGTACTGCGTGTACTGGGCGATCTGCTGCGCCCTCGCGCCCGTGGAGGCCAGGAACAGCGCGAGGCAGGCCAAGAGCAGCGGGCAACGAGGAAGGGATTCCGTGCGCGCCCTCATCAGTTCACGATGGAAAGGAAACCGGTGATGGGCTTGGCCACGCCTTCCAACCGGCTCAGTTCGATTACCCAATAATAGGTACCAGATGGCAGGCCCTCGCCGTTGAACGGTGTCTTGTAGCCCGTGTCCTTGAACACGCGTTGGCCCCACCGGTCGTAGATGGTGACCGTGGCCTGCGGGTGATCATGGATACCGGGTATTTCCCACACGTCGTTGAAGCCGTCGCCGTTTGGCGTGATGGTGTTGGGCGGCGACAGCGGGCGCTCCACGGTGATGATCACCGTGTCCGTATAGGAGCAGCCGTCGATCTCGGTGGTCACCGCGTAGCTGGTGGTCTCCTCGGGCTGCGCGATGGGGTCAGGGATGCCGTTGCCGCTGAGGCCCGCCAACGGCGACCAGTTGTACGTAGTGCCCCCAGTGGCCTGCAGCTGGGTGTTGGCACCCTGCACGATCGTCACGTCCTCGCCGGCGCTGAAATCCACGCCGATGATGTCGGCGCCCGGCCCACCCACGCTTATGGTGAAGGCGCACTCCGCCGCCAGCGTGGCACCGCCATCCATGACCCCGGCCACCACCACCCAATACTGCGTGTTGGGCAGCAGCTGATCGGTGGTGATCGTGAAGTCCGCGGAATCCTGCTGGCAATCGCCCACGGAGGTGAACGCACCCGGTGTGCAGTTGCCGTCCCCACTGAAGACCACCGCGCTCAGTTCGTTGTCCATCCCGGCCACGGGCGGGCACGCGATATCATTGATGGACACTTCGGCCGGCCCGCCCTGGCTGTTGGTGGTGAAGGTGTACCACACCACATGCTCGGTCGGGGGCGTGGTACAGAAGCCCGGCCAAAGGCTCGCCCCGGTATTGTCGCCAGTGCCCGTCGTACCCGCGCATACCACGATGGCATCACTGCAGTCATCGTTGGACGGCTGGGCGAGCGTGCCGGAGGTGCTCATCGCGAGCACCCCCATCAACAGTACCGGATGTCCGCGCAGGGATCGGGCCATGGATCGCCGAAAGTTGCGGGCATCCTTCCGTGGATCCGACGCTCCCTCCCCCTTTTTCTCACACGGCCCTGTTCACCCGAGGACTTTTCATGCCCTCACCACAATGGGAGGACCGGCCCGGCAACGAAAAACCGATCGGTGACCCCACCAGGAGTCGAACCTGGATCAAGAGTTTAGGAAACTCCTATTCTATCCATTGAACTATGGGGTCCGGATAGCCCGCCTTTCAGCGGGGGTGCGAAAGTAACCGGGGCACGGCACCTCGCTCGCTCTCCGCCCTCAACGCACCTCGCTCCCTGGCCGCAGGGCATATTGCGGCTGCACGAACACCAGCCTGCCGTCCGCGTCCTCTGCCATGAGCACCATGCCCTGGCTCTCCACCCCGCGCATCTTGCGAGGCTCCAGGTTGGCCACCAGCACCACATGCTGGCCCACCACCTGCTCCGGCGTGAAGTGCTGCGCGATGCCGCTGACCACGGTGCGCGGCCGTTCTTCGCCCAGGTCGATGGTGAGCTTCAAGAGCTTGTCGGCCTTGGGTACCTTTTCCGCGGTCGTGATGATGCCTGTGCGCAGGTCGAGCTTGGCGAAATCGTCGAAGGTGATGTTCGGCTTCGGTGCCGCAGCGGGCACAGGCGCGGTTTGTGCGGCCGTGGACTCTTGCGGCATATTGGCGCGCAGGCGGTCGATCTCGGGCTGGATCTCCGCGTCGGTGATGGGCTTGAAGAGGTGCTCCGGCCTGCCCAGCGGCGCACCGGGCGTGATGAGGTCCGCGCGCAAGGCATCGTCCCACTTCACCTGTCCGATACCGAGCATGCCGCGCAACTTCTCCGCCGTGAAGGGCAGGAAGGGTTCCAGCAGCACACTGAGCCCGGCCGTGATGCGCAGGCTGTTGTAGAGGATGGTGCGTACGCGGGCCGGGTCGGTCTTTTCCAGCTTCCACGGCTCGTTGTCCGAAAGATACTTGTTGCCGAGGCGGGCCAATTGCATCGCACTGGCCAGCGCATCGCGGAAACGGAAGCGGTCCACCTCTTCGGCCACCTTGGCGGGCAGCGCATTCACTTCGGCCCACAGCACGACGTCCTGCTCTTCGCCGCCAGCCGGTTGTGGTGTTTTGCCCTCGTAGTACTTGTGGCAGAGCACGAACACGCGCTGCACGAAATTGCCGAGGATGGCCACCAGCTCGTTGTTGTTGCGCTCCTGGAAGTCCTTCCACGTGAACTCGCTGTCCTTGAACTCGGGCAGGATACTGGCCAGCGCGTAGCGCAATTCGTCCTGGCGGCCGGGCCAGCGCTCGATGTACTCGTGCAGCCACACGGCCCAGTTGCGACTGGTGCTCAACTTCTGCCCTTCCAGGTTGAGGAACTCGTTGGCGGGCACGTTCTGCGGCAGGATGAAGCCGCCGTGCAGCTTCAGCAGCATCGGGAAGATGATGCAGTGGAACACGATGTTGTCCTTGCCGATGAAGTGCAGCAGCCGCGTGTCATCGGCCTTCCACCATTTCTCCCAATCGGTACCGTGATCCAGTGCCCATTGCTTGGTGGCGGTGATGTAGCCGATGGGCGCATCGAGCCACACATAGAGCACCTTGCCTTCAGCCCCGGGCAGCGGCACGGGCACGCCCCAATCGAGGTCGCGCGTCATGGCGCGGGGGCGCAGGCCCTCCTTCAACCAGCTGTTGCACTGGCCCAGCACCTGCGGCTTCCATTCGCCCGCGTCGTGCTGCTGCTCGCCATCGAGCACGCCCGTGTTGATCCACTCCTCCATCCACGCCTGGCTCCGGTCCATGGGCAGGTACCAATGCCTGGTGGGCCGCAGCACGGGCTTGCTGCCGCTCAGGGTGCTGCGCGGGTCCTTCAGGTCCTTGGGTGAAAGCGCGCTGCCGCACTTCTCGCACTGGTCGCCATAGGCATCGGGGTTGCCGCAGTTCGGGCAGGTGCCCTTGATGTAGCGATCGGCGAGGAATTGCCTGGCCTCATCGTCGTAGTACTGCTGCTCCTCCTGCTCGGTGAAGGCACCGTTGCGGTGCAGTTGCAGGAAGAAGTCCTGGCTGGTCTGCCGGTGCAGATCGGCGCTGGTGCGGTGGTAGATGTCGAAGCGGATGCCGAAGTCCGCGAAGGCCCGCCCCATCAGCGCGTGGTACTTGTCCACGATGGCGCGTGGTGTGGTGCCCTCCTTCATGGCGCGCATGGTGATGGCGGCGCCATGCTCGTCGCTGCCGCACACGAAGAGCACCTCCTTGCCGCGTGCGCGCAGGCAGCGCACGTAGATGTCGGCGGGCAGGTAGGCCCCCGCTATGTGCCCGATGTGCAGGGGGCCGTTGGCGTACGGAAGGGCGGCGGTGACGGTGGTGCGGGAGATCGCCTTCACGATGTCGAGAACTCGCGCGAAGTGCGCGAAAGGCGCGCAAGATAGCCGCGCATTTTCGCACCATGTCAGGAACTGTCCGGCCACCGGCACTGCGCCCGGGTGATACCATCGCCATCGTACCCACTGCCCGCGCGATCGCCCTGGATGAATTGAAGGACGGCATCGCCCTGGCGGAGCGCTGGGGCCTGAAAGTGCGACTCGCACCGAACATCGGGGAAAGGTGGTACCAGCAGGCGAGCACGGGGGAAGAGCGTGTGCATCATCTCGTTGAGGCCCTGCGCGATCCGGAGGTGCGTGCCGTCTGGTGCGCGCGCGGGGGCTACGGCACGGTGCACCTGATGGAATGGGACCTGTCCTTCCTGCGTGACGACCCGAAGTGGGTCATCGGTTTCAGCGACATCACCGTGCTGCATAACGCGCTGCATGCGATGGGCATTTCATCCTTACACGCGCAGATGCCATTCAGTATCGGGAACAAGACGCCGGAAACCGTGGAGACCTTTCGTGCCGCTCTGTTCGGAGAACCCTGGTCCATCGCCAGCACTTTCGATCCCGCGGCCCACGCGGCGGAGGCGGCCCGCATCGGCGCGCGCAACGGGGTACTGCTTCAAACACCCGGTGAATGCGAAGGTGTATTGGTGGGTGGGAATCTCTCTGTCCTGTATTCCTTGCGTGGTACGCCCTTCGATCTCGATCCCCGGGGAAAGATCCTCTTCCTCGAAGACCTCGATGAGCTTCTCTACCACATGGATCGCATGACCATGAACTTGAAGCTTGGCCGTTGGTTCCGGGATCTGGCGGGGCTTGTCGTGGGCGGCATGAGCGAAATGCGCAACAAGAACGAGCAGGATCCATTCGGGAAGACCGCGGAGCAGATCATCGCCGGGGCCGCCATGTATCATGGCTACCCCAAGTGCTTCCAATTCCCTGCGGGCCATATCGCCGACAACCGCGCGCTCATTCTGGGCCAAAAAGCGAAGCTCAGCGTCACCGCGGACGGTGCGACGCTGAGCTTCGGGGGGAACGGCGGGCCGTCCTGCAGCACGGCGGGAGGAGCCGAGGCCTAATTCCGTTCGAACTTGTTGAAATCCGCCGGGATCTCGAACAGCGCGGGCTTCTGCGCGCCCTTGGCGATGCGCGTTACCTGCAATTTGCTCACCTCGCTGCCATCGAGCTTCTGCTCTATGCCCAGCATGGGGAACACCCCGGCGGCATCGGGGATCTCCAGGAAGAACACCGCCTGCTCGTCCTTGCGGTTCAGCGTCTCGAGCAGGGGGATGAAGAAGTCGAACTTGTCGGCGGCCACCCAATAGGTGATGTTGCGGTCCTCGGGGCCGCTCTTTACCACCCATTTCTCGCACTTGTACCCGGCCAGGTCCTTCAGTTCGCCGGTCTTCTTCACCTCGGTCTTCACCTCTTTGGGCAGGCGCATGTTGGGCACGTCCATGTATAGCTTGCGGTCGGGGCTCAGGGCCGTTACCGTCCGGTCGCGCGTGTCCACCAGCATGATGCCCTGGGCATCTCCACGGGCGTTGATCTCCTCGATGCGGATGTGCTCACCCTTCACGAAGTACTTGTAGTTCGTGACCACGGGGCCGGTGGTCTTGGTGAACTCGATGACGCCCTCGAAGGACTGGGCCGTGGCGATGGCGCCGGCGCACAGGAGCAACGAGAGGGTAATGGCGGAACGCGTAGCGATGTTCATGATCGTGGGTCGTTCAGGTCGGAAAACGGAGGAAAGATCCTCAAATTCGGCCCCGGAACGGCACGGTGACCGATCAGGTTACACACAGGGCCGGGTTCCTTGACTGATGGCGGAGCACTTGCGCTTTGGGGCGGCCGGGGAACAACTGGCGTGCCAGTGGCTCGAAAGCCATGGTTTCGTGGTGCTCCACCGCAATTGGCGGCACGGGCGCGACGAGATCGATATCGTGGCGCGCGATGGGCGCTTCCTGGTGGTGGTGGAGGTGAAGACCCTGGCCAGCGATCGCTGGGGCCACCCCGAGCACGCCGTGGACCAGCGCAAGCAGGCCAAGCTGTTGCGCGCGGCCGACGCCCTGCTCGATGCCACCGACGAGGACCTGGAACTACGCTTCGACGTGATCGCCATCACGCACACACCCGGCGGGCCGGAGATCCTGCACATCCCGGACGCCTTCTACCCCACGCTCCATGAGTGAACGCGACGATCGCGGCCCGCGCGGCCGGAAACCCGGCGGTGCCCGCAAACCGGCCGGTCCCCGGGGCCCGAAAAAGAGCGCTGGCCCACGCGGCCCGCGCCGCGAGGATGATGGCCCCGGCGCGCGGCCCCGTGGTCCGCGCGGCCCGCGCAAGGAGGGCGGCGAACGGCCCTGGCGCGAGCGCTCCGAGGAGCGCAGCGATCGCCCGCGTGGCGGAAGCGGCCCGCGCCGCGATGGCCCGCCCAGGGGCGATGGACCGCGGCGCGAACGCGATGGCGGCAAAGCCGAACGGCCCGCCGGAAAGCGCCCCGCACGGCGCGACGATGACCGCGGCCCACGCTCCTCCGGTCCGCGCAAGCCGTGGAGCGACAAGCCCGCCAAACCGCGCCCCGAAAAGCCCTGGAAGCGCCAGAGCCAGGACGAGCGCACCTTCAAGGAGGGCGACCCGCTTACCCGGCGGCCGTTCAAGAAGGGCGAACGGAGCAACCGTTTCAGCCTGCCCAACCCCGCCAACGAGGGGCTCATCCGCCTGAACAAGTACCTGGCCAACGCCGGCGTGGGCAGCCGCCGCGAGGCCGATGAGTTGATCACCACCGGCGCCGTTACCGTGAACGGCGTGGTCGTTACCGAGCTGGGCACGAAGATCAAACCCACGGACACGGTACATTTCGGCGGGCAGAAGCTGAGCACCGAACAGAAGCGCTACGTGCTGCTGAACAAGCCCAAGGACACCATCACCACCACCGACGACCCGCGCGAGCGCCACACGGTGATGGACCTGATCGCCAAGGCCGCCACCGAGCGCCTGTACCCCGTGGGCCGCCTGGACCGCAACACCACCGGCGTGCTGCTGCTCACCAACGACGGCGACCTGGCCAAGAAGCTCACCCATCCCAGCCATGGCGCCGAGAAGATCTACCACGTAACGCTGGACAAGGCCGTGCAGGCCGCGCACCTGCGCGAGCTGGTCGACGGCGTGCATCTGGACGACGGCCCCGCCCACGCCGACGAGGCCGCGTACGTTAGCGCCGCCGCCACGCGCCGCGAGGTGGGTATCAAATTGCACATGGGCCGCAACCGCATCGTGCGCCGCATGTTCGAGCACCTCGGCTACGAGGTGGTGAAGCTGGACCGCGTGATGTTCGCCGGGCTCACCAAGAAGGACCTGCAGCGCGGCCACTGGCGCCACCTCAGCGAGAAAGAGGTCACCTTCCTGAAACGGGTACCCGATGCGCCCAAGAGCGGCAACAAGGAGCGCGGTGGTAAGCGGCTGCGAAGGAGCTACGGGAGCGAGTAGCCATACGGCGATCATCATACCTGTGAAGCGGGCTCGCGCGTGTACCACGTGATCCCCGCGCAACGGGCCTCATGATCCATTCAACCCGGTGCGACGCCGGGGTACGCTGTGCCCCAAGGGCGCGGCGGATCCATATCCGGATCTTTCACATATTTGTTCTGCTCCACAACAAAACCCAACGTCCGATGAACCACTACGAACAAGGATCGCGGCACCGCAACGGAGCCCCCCCCCCCGAACAGTCTACCATTTCGCAGGCATGTTATCGCGTTGATCACCACCGCGCTGGTCGCGAGCGCCGTGCAAGCGCAGGTCTGGGTGAATAAGGAATGGGTCCAGCTTACCGGGCTACCGGATACGTTGGCCTGGAGCGCCTCCGCACTGGAACTCGGTGGCAACGTGATCGTGGTGGGGAACACCCAGGTAACGCCGGGCGATCCCGATGTCCTGGTGACCAAGTACAGTTCCGGTGGTACCTTGCTCTGGCAACAGACCTTCGAGGGCACCGGGAATGGTCCGGACTACGGCACCGCCGTCGCCATCGCGCCGAGCGGCGATATCGTTGTGGCCGCCGCCGTCACGAACACCGGGAACAACATGGACATGGCCGTACTGAGGTATTCGTCCGGTGGCACCTTGCTGTGGAGTTCCTCGTGGAACGGCGCCGGGAACCAGATCGATGTGCCGACCTCCATCAAATTGCACAGCAACGCCGAGGCATACGTCGCCGGCACCTCGTACGCCTCGGCCATCGATCTGGACTTCGCGCTGGTCAAATTCTCCTACACGGGATCGGTCCTGTGGTCTTCCTATTATGACTACGCGGGCCTGATCGACGTGGCCACGGGTGTCGAACTCGACTCGATCGGCCAGCCCATCGTGACCGGGGCTTCGGCCGCCGCGATCGATACGTGGGACTTCGCGGCCCTGAAATTCGATGCCACGGACGGTGCCCCGCTCGATACGATACGGGTGAGCGCGCCCGGCGCCGGGATCGACCAGGCCACCGAGTTCCGCAAGGATCCGGCGGGCAACCTGTACATCACGGGCAGCCGCCAGCTGAACGCGCAGCGGGACATGCAGACCGTGAAACTCACCAACGCATTCGCCCTGGCCTGGGTGGCGAACTATGATGGTGGGAACGGTGACGACATCGCGCGGACCGTTGCATCGGACAACTCCGGCTCCGTGTATGTCGCCGGGCAGTCCGCCAACGCCTCGGGCGGCACGGACATGACCACGTGCAAGTACGATGCGAGCGGCAACCAGGTCTGGACCAAACGGATAACGCCCCAGCAGGCGGTCTGGCAGGCCGGTGCCCGTAAGATGGCCGTTACCACGGACGGTGGCGTGGTCATCTCGGGCACCATTTTCAACGGCACCAGCAAGGACCTGATCACCGTGAAGTATGATGCGGCCGGGAAGCTCCTGTGGACCAAGACCTACGACGGGCTCGACGGCTCCGAGGACGAGGCCCTTGGCCTCCTG
>Ga0138256_10004365_pt1 | contig 15046 bp, 10 predicted proteins | sample KNB2016incub_MG_FD_105486 | JGI IMG/M metagenome (GOLD analysis project Ga0138256, IMG submission 105486) | Active sludge microbial communities from wastewater in Klosterneuburg, Austria - KNB2014incub_MG | ecosystem: Engineered > WWTP > Activated sludge > Unclassified | place: Austria... | reverse complement strand
GGTTTTGCCGAAGCAGTCTCCCCATACCGGGAGATTGCTTCCCTTCGACAGGCTCAGGACAGGCGTCGGGACCCCGAAAAAACATCGGGGCAGGCGAGCAAGAGCCCTCCTCGCAACGACATGTCTGAGCAGTTACGTTGTTTCAGGGTTTTTACAAACAAAAAATCCCGGGCTGATTGCCCGGGATTTTTTTACTGATGACCTGCGGTTGAGCGCGTTTCGTCGCAGTTGTACCGCCCGCCAACCGCGTACGTCCGACTGATATTACGCACTTGAAATTGATTTGGTTCTCGTAATGCGACATTCATGTCGCTCTTGTGAAAGAGAATACCAGCGCGGTATGCTTGGCAAACCGCGCTGGTATTCTTCTTACATCAACTGTTGCTGAGGTTCAGACTTCTCTTCATCCATCATCGACGCGCCCGCTTTTTTCATATCTTCGGCTGAGATGCGCGCCACCGATGCGACATAATCGCCCTCTTGCGGCTTGATGAGGTGCACGCCTTTTGTGGCGCGTCCCGCCGTCTTCACCGTCTTGTTCTTGATGCGGATCGTCTGCCCGTTGGCGGTCATGATCGTGAGATCGTCATCCTGTTGAACGACACGCGCCGAGACGATCTTCCCGATCTCTTTCAATGCTTTATTGTCGATCGTGGCAATTCCGCCGGTGGCGCGTCCCTTGGGAGAATATTCTTTCAGCGGAGTCTGTTTGCCGAACCCGCCGCTAGTGACGACAAGAAGCGAGCCGTCTTTTTCGACGACATCCATGCTGGTGACCGCGTCGTCTTTCTTGAGTTTGATTGCTGTCACGCCTGCGGCCTGCCTCCCCATCGAGCGGATCTTGGTTTCGTTGTAGCGAAGCGCCTGCCCGTTTTGGGTGACGAAGATGAGATCATCCTTGCCGCTGGTGACCCTCGCCCAGCCCAAGTGGTCGCCATCCTCCAGGTTAAGGGCGATCAAGCCGGAAGGTCGGACAGACGCGAATTCTTCCATGACCACACGCTTGGTTTTGCCGCGCGCCGTCGCAAGCACGCAATATCCGTGAGCGGAGAAATCCGAAACAGCAATGGCGGCGGTGACGCGCTCGTCGGCATTCAATGCCAGCACGTTGACGAGCGGAATGCCCTTGGCGGTTCGATCGGCGTCGGGGATTTGGTAGACTTTTTCGCTGTACACTTTTCCCTTGTCGGAGAAGAACAACATCGAGTCGAGGCTACGCGCGGGGATGAGCGCGACAACTTCATCTTCCTCTTTCGTTTCGAATCCCTTCACGCCGCGCCCGCCGCGACTCTGCGAACGGAACGCCGAAGCCGCCACGCGTTTGATGTAACCGCGTTCGGTGAGACTGATAAGCACCGCCTCATCTTGAACGAGGTCGGCTTCACTGAGTGATTCTTTGGCTTCTGCGGCAATGCGCGTGCGACGGTCATCGCCATATTTTTCGGCGAGTTCGTTCAAGTCTGTTTGGATAAGGGCGAGAATCTTCTTGGGATGAGCAAGCAAATCTTCCAGATGCGCGATCTGTTCGGCAACTTGTTTGTGTTCCTCTTCGATCTTCCAGCGTTCAAGCGCGGCGAGACGGCGCAACTGCATATCGAGGATCGCTTGCGATTGCAGGTCGCTCAGCTTGAAGCGCTTCATCAAGTTTTGCTTTGCAACGTCGGCGTCTTCTGATTCACGGATGGTCTTGATGACTGCATCCAAATTGTTCAGCGCGATCAAATAGCCATCAAGGATGTGTTGCCGCGCGCGGGCTTTTGCCAAGTCAAAATTCGTGCGGCGGACAATGACCACCTGCCGATGTTCGATGAATATTTGCAAAGAGCGTTTCAGCGGCAAAGTGCGCGGTTCGCCATCCACAAGGGCGAGGACTTGCGCGCCGAATGTTGTCTGTAGCGATGTATATTTGTAAAGCTGGTTCAGAACTTTCTTCGGTTGCGCGCCACGTTTAAGTTCGATGACGATGTTCATGCCGCGCTGATCCGATCCGTCGCGCAGGTCGGAGATCTGGTCAATTTTGTCGTCGCGCACGAGTTCGGCAATGCGTTCGATCAACGTCGTCTTGTTAGCCTGATACGGAATCTCAGTAATCACAATTTCGTGCTTACCGCCCTTCCCCTCTTCGATGTGCGCCGTGCCACGGACGACAATGCGCCCCTTGCCAGTACCGTACATGGATTCAATTCCCTCTCGCCCGACGATGATGCCGCCTGTGGGGAAATCTGGTCCATGCACAAACTTCATCAAATCCTCAACAGGGATATCGTCCATTCTGTCGTGGTTGTCAATCAAATAGTTGATGGCGTTTACCAATTCATTCAGGTTGTGCGGCGGTATGTTCGTCGCCATGCCAACCGCAATGCCCGAAGTCCCGTTGAGGAGCATATTCGGCACGCGGGCAGGCAAAACAAGCGGCTCTTCGAGAGAACCGTCGAAGTTGGGACCAAAATCAACCGTGTCTTTGTCTAAGTCAGCAAGCAGTTCCTCCGCTAGTTTTTGCAGACGAGCTTCGGTGTACCGCATCGCCGCGGGCGCGTCGCCATCAATCGAACCGAAGTTGCCCTGCCCATCCACCAGCAGATAACGCATGGAAAAATCCTGAGCCATGCGCGCCATGGTTTCGTAAATCGCCGAATCGCCATGAGGGTGGAATTTACCCAACACATCACCCACGATACGAGCAGACTTTTTATAGGAGGAGTTTGAGCGCACCCCCAACTCTTGCATCGCGAACAAAATACGCCGATGGACAGGTTTCAGCCCGTCGCGGGCGTCGGGAAGCGCGCGAGACACGATCACGCTCATGGCGTAATCGAGGTACGCCGAACGCATCTGAGCGTCTATATCTACTTGTTCGATATTTCCAGCGGAGGTAGTTTCTTCTGCCATTTTCATCTCGTAGAAAGGGATTTCGGCATAAAAAAGACACGAAGGACGAATTTCTGCGACTCCGCGTCTTAACTAATGAAAGGTATGCCTGATTTTTCTCTGATTATACCACTGCCCGACCTCAAAATTTCAGCGCGAAGAAGCACAAAGAACGCCAGGATTTATTAGGTTTTCTTAGAGAGTGTTTCTTCACTAATTTTTTTGACACGGACGGCACGGATTACACTGAAATTCACGGAAAAGAGCTTTTAAAAAATGGTTTTTCTCCGTGATGTCCGTGAAACTTGTACTGAGCCCGTCGAAGTATCCGTGTACAAAAAGAAGCTGACACAGACTTAAGAAACAGTCTCTTAGCGAGCTTTGCGGGCTTGGCGGTTCGAGAAGTTTTGAATGGGAACAAAAAAACCCGCCTCTCAGCGGATTTCAACTTGATTCTGTGCCGAAGGAGGGATTTGAACCCTCAAGAGATTGCTCTCACCACGCCCTGAACGTGGCGCGTCTGCCAGTTCCGCCACTTCGGCTTACTTGCGGGTGAATTTTATCTCAAAGGCGGGTTTTGTCAACGCAAGTTAACGAAAGGGCTATGGCTGTAGCAAAGTCGTTGTCCACGATAGAGCACAGGTACAAAGGCTTAACGCGAAAAGCGCGAAACAGACGAATTTCGCAAAAAACTTGCGTTTTTCGCTCTTTTCGCGGAATTCGCGTTGAAAGGTTTTGACTTTGCTATAACCATAACGAAAGGGCGCGCTAATAGTATATAGATGGGTTTCACCACAGGCGGAAAACCCTAACCACAGAGTCGCGGAAACACGGAGAAAAGCAATAAAAAAAACTCCGTGACTCTCTTCGTTTGGCGGGCAGTTGTCCTGCCGCCATCACAGTGCGACTGCGACGAAACAGGTCTCCGAACGTACAAGAAATGGAACAAAAGCCTGAGGCTCGGCGTCAAGTGAATTGCCTCGGCGCATTTGAGATGCAAATCCATTACAGTACCGTTAGGGGATGGAACTTTCAAAATGAAAAGAGGTTTAATCAGGCATAAGAGAAAGGAGTAGCCATGTTTATCGCCGCAGTTGTAGTCTGTTTGCTCTTGTTCGCGGCTCTCGCAGCCGCGGACCTGCTCGTCTCGAACATCAATTCAGATGAGTTGAGCAACATGGGTGTTGAGAAAAAGTAATGACAGGCGACGCCCATATCCCCTAGCCCGATGCGAAATCGAAAACGCGTCGGGCTATTTTGTTTAATAGACCTCTTGCATAAGTCTACGACATTGAGGCGCGATCAAATTCTTTGCCGCGGGTTTCAGGAATTCGCACAAATTTCGTAACTACTCAGCCTCGGAATATGTCGTTGCGAGGCGCTCTTGGTTTTGCCGAAGCAGTCTCCCCATACCGGGAGATTGCTTCCCTTCGGCAGGCTCAGGACAGGCGTCGGGACCCCGAAAAAACATCGGGGCAGGCGAGCAAGAGCCCTCCTCGCAACGACATGCCTGAGCAGTTACCAAATTTTTAGATAAATCGGGTCTTTACGAGTTGCGTGATGAACCGCCAGTTCCGGCGGCAGTTGCACTGCCGCCCGCCAGCAGTGCAACTGCTGGCGTAACAATCACGGCAATTCCCAGAGAGCCAATCAGGCTCTACCGTTTTTGACGGGAAACGCTTTTTCAAACACAAAGGGTTGCATTGACGGTTCGTCTTTCGCTCACCGTGTCGAAATGACACGACGGTCACAAAGGAAAAAACCAAGGAATCCAGACTTTTTCCCCCCTTTGTGTACTTTGCGTCATTTCGGCAGGCTCAATGCAAGCCTTCGTGGTGAAGCTCTGTCTCGTTAATTATGGGAGACTCATAAATCAGTGATAATCTGTGAGCCTTGCGCTGGGTCTGTCGAAGTATCCGTGGCTACAAGCGCTTTCGCAAGAGGTCTAATGGACTTCTTGCAAAAATCATCCGCTCCCCACAAAAACCTTACAAATCAGAGTTCTTTCATTCCAGTTTCGCCATCCCCGTGCTACAATGCCCGCAGATATTCGCCGAAAATAAAAGTATCATCGGGAGGGCTACTTATGCGCACATTCAAAAAATGGTTCTACGCACTTATCTGCGCGGGCTTCGTCACCGCCGCACTCGGAACTTCGCCTGCCTACGCCGCGAGCATCGTGGTAAATAGCGCCAGCGACGCCGTCGCCAACGATGGCTTCTGCACTCTGCGCGAAGCGATCACCAACGCCAACGCGGACAATCAATCTGGCTCGACCGATTGCGCGGCAGGCTCAGGCGCGGACGTGATCACCTTCGCCGCAGACTACACCATCACGCTCGGCAGTCAACTGCCTGCGATCACTTCGAACATCACCGTCAACGGCAACGGCGCGGCGAACACGCTGATTCAGGCGAATGCCGCGCCCAACACCGCCACCTACCGCGTACTGGAAATCAGCGCGGCGGGCAACCTAACGCTAGACGGCGTGACGGTTCGCCACGGACGTTGTAACGGCTCGTGCGCCACAGGTACAAATAACGGCGGCGGGATGTATAACAACGGGGGCAGTTCCACGCTGACGAACGTCACCTTCAGCGCCAACACAGCTAGTTTTGGCGGCGGGATGTATAACAACGGGGGCAGTTCCACGCTGACGAACGTCACCTTCAGCGCCAACACGGCTAGTACTAGAGGCGGCGGGATGTATAACGATGCCAGCAGTCCCGCGCTGACGAACGTCACCTTCACCGCCAACACGGCTCGTTTTAGCGGCGGCGGCGGCGGGATGTATAACTACAACAACAGCAGTCCCACGCTGACGAACGTCACCTTCAGCGCCAACACAGCTAGTTTGGGCGGCGGCGGCGGGATGTATAACGATGCCAGCAGTCCCGCGCTGACGAACGTCACCTTCAGCGCCAACACGGCTCGTTTTGGCGGCGGCGGGATGTATAACAACAACAGCAGTCCCACGCTCACAAACGTCACCTTCAGCGCTAACGCGGCTAGATACGGTGGCGGGATGTATAACTGGATTAGCAGTCCCACGCTGACGAACGTCACCTTCAGCGCCAACTCGACTAATTTGGAAGGCGGCGGGATGTATAACATCAACAGCAGTCCTACGCTGACGAACGTCACCTTCAGCGCCAACACGGCTACCTACGGCAGCGGGATGTATAACAACAACAGCAGTCCCACGCTGACGAACGTCACCTTCAGCGCCAACACGGCTACCGACTACGGCGGCGGGATGTATAACACCACCAGCAGTCCCACGCTCACAAACGTCACCTTCAGCGGCAACTCATCCCAGCAAGGCGGCGGGATGTATAACAACAGCAGCAGTCCCACGCTGACGAACGTCACCTTCAGCGCCAACACGGCTACCGACTACGGCGGCGGGATGTATAACAACAGCAGCAGTCCCACGCTCACAAACGTCACCTTCAGCGCCAACGCGGCTACCTCTGGCAACGGCGGCGGGATCTACAACACGTTCCTCAGCAGTCCCACGCTCACAAACGTGATCATCGCCAACTCCACCAGCGGCGGCGATTGCTACAACGCTTCCAGCTCACTGAACGCCGCCTCTTCCAACAACCTGATCGAAGACTCCGCCAACGCCTGCGGGCTGACGAACGGCTCCAACGGCAACATCCTCGGGCAAGCCCCAATGCTTGGCGCGCTGGCCGATAACGGCGGCTTCACCCAAACCTTCGCCCTGCCAGCAGGCTCGCCCGCAATTGACGCGGGCACGAACTGCTCTTCTACCGATCAACGCGGACTTTTCCGTCCGCAAGGATCAAGTTGCGATATCGGCGCGTATGAATACTCGTCTGATAGCGTCTTCCCAACCGTCGTCAGCGCCAACCTGCTCGCTTCTTACACCAACACGGGACCGAACAACTTCACCGTCACCTTCAGCGAGAACGTGGCAGACCATGCGGGCGACTCCAACCCCAACGACGTCACCAACCCCGTCAACTACCTGCTCGTGGAAGACGGCGCGAACAACGCCTTCGACACCGTCTCATGCGCGGGCGGCTTGGTCAGCGACGACGCGCAAGTCGCCGTCACGGGCGTCACCTATAACGCCGCGCTGTACACCTCCACCGTCACGCTCGGCGCCGCAGCGCCGCCTGGCTCGTATCGCCTGTTCGTCTGCGGCACCACTTCCATTATTGACCCCTCGCTCAACGAACTTAACAACGGACTCTCCGATTACACCTTCAACTTTGTGGTCACAACCGCTCCCCCCGCCGTCACCCCATCTTCAGGCGTTGACGCTTCCTCCCTGCCCTCGACGGGATTCGCCCCGAACCGAATCACCACGCTCCCAGCCCAGCCTGCCGAACTGACCTACAGCGCGATGGGCGATCTGTGGCTGGAGATTCCCGCGCTCAAGGTCAAGTCCGCTATCGTCGGCGTGCCGCAATCCAGCGATCGCGCCTGGAACGTGAACTGGCTCGGCAATAGCACAGGCTGGCTAAACGGCACCGCCTTCCCCACCTGGAACGGCAACTCCGTCCTCACCGCCCACGTCACCGATTCCAACGGCTTGCCTGGTCCCTTCGCCGCCATCAAAGGCTTGCAATACGGCGACCGCATCATCGTGCATCTGCTCGACCAGCAATACATCTACGAAGTGCGTGACACGCGCCTCTCGCGCCCCTCCTCGACCAGCTACGCCTTCCAGTCCCTGCAAGACCATTCCTACCTGACGCTGATCACCTGCCAGGGCTACGTCTCCTCTTCGGATAGTTACCTCTTTCGTAAAATCGTCCGCGCCGTGTTGGTGGAGGTGAAGTAGGTTTCAGGTTTCAGGTTTCAGGTTTCAGGTTTCAGGTTTCAGGTTTCAGGTTTCAGGTTTCAGGTTTCAGGTTTCAGGTTTCAGGTTTCAGGTTTCAGGTTAAGCGGATGTTGGGCAACGACCCAACATCCGCTTTTTTATCCGCGCGAAGCGGTCTGTTCACAACGTTCGCACATAGCGGAACTGCTTATAGCCTGGCGGGTCAGCGTTGATGGCAGAATCAACCGTCACGTGGAGCAAAGCTGGTTTGCCCGAATCAACCGCGCGCTGGAGAGAAGCGGGCAAGTCCTCCACCGCATCCACTTTTTCGGCGTAGCACCCCAGCCCTTGCGCGATCAAATCGTAGCGCGTCTCGCCCGAAAGATTCACGCCCTGTTGTTGCTCCGTTGGAATGCCGCCAAAATTATGCGCCGAGCGTTCCATGCCCCAGCCGTCGTCCACCGCCACCAGCACGATGATCGGCGCGTTCTCGCGCGCGGCGGTTTCCATCTCCATGATGTTGAAGCCCGCCGCGCCGTCGCCCGTGATGCAATAGACGGGGCGCTCAGGCGCGGCAAGTTTCGCGCCAATCGCAAACGGGATGCCCGTGCCGAGGTAGCCCATCTTGACCGAATACAAAAAACTGCGCGGCTCATAAATTTGGTTGAACGCCACGCCCCACAGCGTCGTGTTGCCGCCATCCAGCACGGTGACGGCGTTGCGCGGGAAAAAACTGCGCGCGTTGAACACCATCTGCCCAGGGTTAAGTCCGCGCGCGGGTTGCGCCATCAAAAATTGCATCCCGTTCGTCATCGTCTCCTGCGTCAACTCGCGGTAACGCATCAGGTCGGGCATTTCACTACGGGCGGCGGTCTTCGCTTTCACTTTGGATAAGATCGCCTTAAGCGCCGATTTCGCGTCGGCGACGATTCCCACATCCACAGGGCGATTCAACCCGATGGAAAGCGCGTCAGAATCGATTTGAATTGTTTTCTGTTTCCCAGGCATTCCCCACGCTGGAGGCGACCCCCAACCGTCATACTCGCCGAGCCGCGAACCGACGACAAGGACAACATCCGCTTCGTTTCGCGCCAGCGACGTGGCTTGCATATCGAAGAGGAAAAAATAATGCGGATGATCTTCAGGGATCGCGCCGCGCGCGCCCATGCTCGAACCCATGCCCGCCGCGAGATAATTTCCCAACTCCAAAAATTCAGCGGAGGCGTCTGCCCACAACACGCCCTTGCCCGCGTGCAAATACGGCTTCTTGGAATTCGCCAGCAACTCGGCGGCTTGCTCAATCCAGTCTGGGTCGCCCGCGCCCATATCCACTTTGCGATATTGCGCCGAGGGATACACAGGGACTTTCTCTTCGTCAATTTTCACGCTCATCAATTCATCGGGGATGGCGAGGAAGGCGGGGCCAGGTCTGCCCGTCAGCGCGGCGCGGAAAGCGGCGCGCACCATTTCGGGCAGTCGCTCAGGCTGACGAATCAACGCGCTGTATTTGGCGATCGGTTTCGCCATCTCGACGAGGTCAGTCGCCTGCCATGCGCCGCCGCGCTCAGGGTCGGTGGTGACTCGTCTGCGCGTGCAGGCAATCGCAAGGATCGGATGTCCCTCCGCGTAGGCGCTGGAAACGCCCGCCAGCATGTTCGCCGCGCCAGGTCCAGGCGAGCCGATGACCACGCTTGGCTTGCCGTTCGTGCGCGTGTATCCCTCCGCGAGATGAACCGCGCCTTCTTCGTGGCGGCAGTTGATGTGACGGATGCCATACCGCGCGGCGTGAGCAGTAAACGGGATGTGCGCCCCGTCAATGATGCCGAACATCATCTCGATGCCTTCGGCTTGCAAACATCTTGCCAGTAATTCTCCAACGGTTATTTCGGTCATAGAGCCTCCAAGATAATAATGTCGTTGCGAGGGCGCTCTTGCTTGCCCAATCATTTCTGGGTCGCCCGAAGCGCCCTCCTCGCAACGGCATGAAATTACAAAATCTTCTGTTCCCGCAACCAAACCTCCGTCCTGCGCATCCCCTCCTCTAAATCCACCTGCGGATGCCAGCCGAGCAGGTCGCGCGCTTTTTGATTCGAGACGGTGTTTTTCTTCGAGAGCATTTCCATCGCGCCGCGTCCGAGTTCGGTCTGTCTGCCGAGCAGTTTGAAGACGACGCGCCCAATCTCCGCAATCGCAATCGCAGACGCGGTGCCCATCACGCGCGGACTCCCCTTCCCCAACATCCGATAATAATGACCGAAAAAAGTTTCGCAGGTGACAGCCTGCTCGCCGCCGAGGATGAAAATTTGACCCGCGCCTTCGTCTTTTTCAGCCGAGAGCATGATGCCGTTCACGAGGTCGTCAATGTAAATCGCGCGGAAGATTCCTTTCCCATGCGCGGGCAGAAGGAACAAGCCTTTTTGAATCATCTGCGCGGGAATCACGGTCCACGGGCGGGAGCCTGGTCCATAAACATCGGCGGGGCGAATGATCGTGCAAGCGATCTCGCCTTTGGCATGTGCCGCAAGGACGACATGCTCGCTGGCGATTTTCGTATCCACATACGGGTTGCCCGTCGGCATCACAGGCGCAGACTCGTCGGCGCGATCCTCCACGTTGAAGCGCATGGCGGCAAGCGATGAAATGTGGAGGAAGCGTTTCGCCCGCGCGCGAATCGCCGCATCTAACACGCGCCGCGCGCCAAGCACGTTCACCCGCCACGCCTCTTCCCGCGCCACGTTGTTGGTCACAATCGCGGCGGTGTGGATGACCAGATCGCAACCATCCATCGCGGACTGCCACGCTTCAGGCTTCGACACATCGCCCGCGACGATATTCAAAGCGGAGTCGGCGCGAACGTCCAGCCCGCAAGCCTCCGCGCCAAGTCGGCGATATTGTTCCGCGAGCGCGCGCCCGACGAAACCTAACGCGCCAGTGATGAAGATTTTTTGATAACGGGTTGTTTTCATATTCACTCGCAAAATGAATTTTGCGTTACACGTTTCTCTCTTTCCGAATTTTTTCCAGCCGCCTCATGCCGCGCCGTTTCATGGATTCGTACAGCCAGAGCATGAGCGACGGGTTGGCGTGATTTAATTTCGTCAGCCAGCCGCGCCAGCGCGGGAGATTCATTTCCAGCGGTTTGTCGCGCATGGCTTTCCAGAAGGCTTTTTCGAGATCAAGAACCGTCAGCGTGACGCCGCTAAACGCGAGCGCCGCCTCCTCCCCCGCCGAGTCGAGGCGTTCAGTCAGCACGGGCGTATCCACCAGATCGGGCGAGATGGCCGTAACGGCGACTCCCAGTTTGCGCCATTCAATCGCGGTTGCAATCGAGGCGTTCCGCAGTCCGCCCTTCGCCGCGGAATACAGCGCGTTGCCAGGCGTTGGCGAAACTCCCGCCAGCGAAGCGACGTTGACGATGTGACCCGCCTTCTGTTTGAGCATCACTTCGCCGACGAGTTTCATCCCGATCAACGCGCCTTTGAGGTTGATGTCAATCACGCGGTCAATCGCGTCGAGGGGCTGGTCGCGCAAAAATAGCGGACGATTCGCGCCAGCGATGTTGAACAGATGGTCAATGCGCCCGAAGCGCTTCAGCGTCTCTTCGATGAGCGCCTGCCATTGTTCGGCTGAGCGGATATCGAGCGCGCGCAAAATAATTTGCTCGTTGGGCGCAAAGGCAGAGCGCAGTCCCTCCATATTTGAATCGGCGAGTACCAATTGATACTCGCCGATTTTCTTCGAGAGGACTTCCGCCCAATGTTTGCCGATTCCGCTGGCGGCGCCAGTGATGATGGCGACATGGGCGGTCATATTTTGACCTCTTGCATAAGAAGGTTTTGCTTAGCCACAGAGTCCACAGAGATCTCTGAGAAAATCTTTGCTCTTCTCTGCGTACTCTGTGTTCTCTGTGTTCTCTGTGTTCTCTGTGGCAAGAGACCTTTCAAAAGATATTTCTTACTTCAAGTTTGCCATCTCGCGGGCTTTCGCCTCGTTGACGCGGAGCATCAACACCCAGCCCGCGAAGAGGAATACGGCAATGGATAGAAGCGCGAGCCTGTGACCCGACTGTTCAGCCAACAACGCCGCCTGTTCCTGCGATTGATACCAGAGGGTCAACTCCGCCGCGAGCCAGCCGAAGATGGCGGGACCGATGAACGAGGATGTTCGTCCTGTTAGCGCGAAGAAACCGAAGAACTCGCCGCTCTTGCCAGGCGGGCTGAACGTGGCGACCATCGCGCGGCTGACGGATTGCACGCCCGCCATCGCCGCGCCGATGAACGCGCCGATGATGAAGAAGTGCGTCTGATTTTGGGCGAAATACATCGCGCCGATGCACGCCGCCATCAGGAAGATGGAAATCGTCAGCGCCTTCTTGCCGCCCAATTTATCTTGCAGGTTTCCGAAAATCAACGCGCCGACCACATTCGTGGCTTGCACAACGATGAAGAAGATGATCAAGCCCGTCTGCTCCAAGCCGAACAACACCGCGCCGAGAATCGCGGCAAAGTCGAGGGCGATAATCACGCCTTCGTTATAAATCAGATAAGCCAGCATGAACTTGAGGAATTCTTTGAATCCGCGCGCGGCTTTGATCGTCCCGCTCAGTTGCTTGAACGCAATGCTGATGTAGTTCTCGCCTGCGGGCAAGGCTTGCGGCTGGGCGCGCTCCTTCAGCCAGCGGAAGATTGGAATGGACGCGAGCGCAAAAAATATCGCGGTGACAATCAACGCGCTACGCACCACGAGCAAATCGCTCTTAGACATCAAAATCGGCGGAAGAATGAGGAGGAGGATGACAATGCCCCCCGCAGAGCCGATCGCCCAGCCCGTCCCCGCGATGCGCCCCGTCTCTTCGGGCGCGGCGATCTCAGGCAGGAGCGCGTCGTAGAAAACCTGCGCGGCGCGGTAGCCGAGTTCCGATAAAAGGAAGAAGAGGATCGCAATCGCAATCGTCCCTTTTTGGGTGAAGAATAATAAAGCGGTGAACACGACCGAAAGCGCGGTGAAAAAGAAGAGAAATTTTTTCTTCGCGCCCGAATAATCGGCAATCGCTCCCATGATCGGCGCGGCAATGGCGACGAGGATCATCGCAACCGAAATACTCAAGCCCCACAGGCGCGAGCCTTCCGCGCCGCCGACCACTTGATTCTTGAAGTATGTCGAATAGACCGCCAACAGCACGACCGAAGCGTAGGCCGAATTTCCGAAATCGTACAAGTACCACGCCATGCGCTCGCGCTTCGTGGATTTGACTTGCGGAACAGTGTCTGCCATCTTCACTTCCTCCTCGCCGATATGAAATTGTCTTACATTTCGCGCAAGTATATCATGGGGAAAAAAGACTTCCGAGGGCTTGAAAAATAAGGGCGCGCTAAAAGTATATAGATGGGTTTCACCACAGGAAGGAACCCCTAACCACGGAGACACGGAGAAAAGCAATTAAAAAAACTCCGCGACTCGGTGTCTCCGTGGTTAGTCTATTGAGCTACCTCCAACTTTTGAGTGCTCCCAAAAATAAGGGGGGTGGCGCTAGAGTGTGTGAAACCACAGAGCGCGCAGAGAATTTGAGATTTTCTCTCTATGGACTCAGTGATCTCTTTGGCGAAGAGAACTTTACACACACGTTTCGCCACTCCCAGAAATGAGAATCAATGTTGGGCTCCAAAACCGCAAGGTATAATCGGAGCATAGCGAATATGGACATCCAACCTCTCCACACAAAGATCGACAAGACCATCCAGTTGACTACGGGCGTTCTCGTGCTGGAAAGTTCGATCGGATACCCGCGCGGCGAATCCAACCTGTATCAGGTTGCCCCAAACGGAAAGATCCTCTGGAAAGCCGAAGCCCCGGAAGGCAACACCTATTTTTCGCGGGTCAAACTTAATGATGACGGCGAGACATTTTCCGCCTACACGGTACACGGTCACGCCTGCGAATTGGATCTGAGAACGGGGAAACTCATCAGCTTTACGAGTATCCAATGATCCGAGGCTTTCTCAACCAGCCGTGGTTTCTGTGGGCGGGGCTTGCCATGATCCTATCCATCGTGTGGGTCTTTGTGGGACCGCATACAAAAATGCCAGCCGCGCCGGGTTTTCGTTATTTCATCATCCGCTGGGGTCACGCGCTGACGTGGCTTCTGTTGGCGGTGAATTTCCTTCTGCGTGGGATGAATCCGTCGTTCAATGGAACAGCAAATTCGATCGCGGCGATAGGCGGATTGGCGTATCTGCTGTTTGTGGTAATGACGTTTGTTGTAAAATAAATTAGGACTTTCGCTTTTCCTGCTCTAAGGCGGTCTGCCTGCACTGAGCCGCAGGCAGACCGCCTACGAGCGAAAGTTCTGTAAATAAAATTGCTTCAGGAGTATCCCTTTGAAAATCATCGCATGTATCAAACAAGTCCCCGACTCGGAGGCGAAGATCAAAGCCGAGAACGGGCAGATCAACACAGGCGACTCGCCGCTGGTCATCAATCCGTTTGACGAGTACGCGGTGGAAGGCGCGCTTCAGCAGAAGGAAGCGACGAATGGCACAGTCACCGCGCTGTGCATCGGATCCGAATCCGCGAAGGAGGCGTTGAAGCACGCGCTTGCCATGGGCGCGGATAACGCAATCCTTGTTTCGGATCCATCGCTCAACAATATGGATACCGTTGGCGCGGCGCGCGTCCTTGCCGCGGCGATTCAAAAAATCGGCGACGTGGACATGGTCGTGTTCGGACGGCAAACTCTCGACAACGGCTCAGGACTCACATCCGCGCAGACCGCGCGCGCTTTGGGGTGGTCACTGCTGGGGTTGGCGGGGCAGATCAAAGTGCAGGAAAGAAGCGTGACTGTCGAGCGAGTCATTGAAGAGGGCAGGCAAACCGTCAAAGCGAATCTGCCCGCAGTCATCAGCGTTGTGCAAAGCATCGGCGAGCCGCGCTATCCGTCGTTCATGGGAATCCGCAAAGCGTCGAAAGCAGAAATCCCTGTGTGGTCGCTGAGCGATTTGGGAATTGCCGCGCCCGAGGCGATCATCAAACGCAGTGAGTTGATGAACCCGCCTGCGCGCGATACATCGGTTGAAATTATTTCTGGCGAAAGCCCCGCCGAGATCGCCGATAAACTTGCCGACAAACTCATCGCGGAGAAAGTGTTATGAAAATTTTTGTTTATGTTGATCATTTCAAAGGCGAGGCGCAAGCAACGTCGTGGGAGGCGTTGGGACTCGCAAAAAGTTTTGGCGCGACAACCGCTCTGGTTTTTGGATCGAGCGTTGATGATGTTGCAAAAGCCGCGTTGGAATATGGCGCGGATGAAGTCCTCGTTGCAGACGATTCTGCTCTTTTGGATTTTCGCGCTGAGACGTACGCTTCGACTCTTTCCGCGCTCGTCTC
>Ga0138256_10004364_pt1 | contig 15047 bp, 15 predicted proteins | sample KNB2016incub_MG_FD_105486 | JGI IMG/M metagenome (GOLD analysis project Ga0138256, IMG submission 105486) | Active sludge microbial communities from wastewater in Klosterneuburg, Austria - KNB2014incub_MG | ecosystem: Engineered > WWTP > Activated sludge > Unclassified | place: Austria... | reverse complement strand
CGTGATCAGGCGTTCAAGGTCGCGGATGTCGTTGCCCGCACCGGCGCGCGCACCGAAGGCCGGGCCGCCGATATAGACGGCGTCGGCGCCATGGTTGACGGCCTCGATTCCGATGTCGGCATCGCGCGCGGGGGACAGTAGTTCGATCTGGTGGGGCAGCAGGGACATGGGGTGGAATTATCCGCGCCCCTGCCGGGCGCGCTGGCGGCAGGCTTTGGCAGAAGGTATCAGCCGCGCGTGGCCATGGCCTCGCCCATGCGGATGGGCCGGGTGCTGGCCCAGTCCGGTGCAAACTGCAGGGGCCCCTGGGGCAGCATCATTACCACGGTGGAGCCCAGCAGGAAACGCCCCATTTCTTCGCCCTGGCGCAGCTCGATGTTCTGGTCGAGGTAATCCCAGGCGCGCAAGTGGCCAGGGCGTGGTGGGTTGACCATGCCATGCCACACCGTGACCATGCTGCCCACAATGGTGGCACCCACCAGCACCATCACAAAGGGACCCTGTGGGCCTTCAAACACGCACACCACACGCTCGTTGCGCGCAAACAGGCCGGGCACGCCCCGCGCGGTGGTGGGGTTGACGGAAAACAGCTCCCCTGGCACATGCACCATGCGCTGCAGGCGCCCGGTGCAGGGCATGTGGATGCGGTGGTAGTCGCGCGGGCTCAGGTACAACGTGGCGAAATGCCCGTTGCGAAAGCGCTCGGCCAGAGCCGCGTCGCCCCCCACCAGCGCGGTGGCGGAGTAACGGTGGCCCTTGGCCTGGAAGATCTGACCGTCCTCAATGGGGCCGAGCTGGCTGATCGCGCCATCCACAGGGCAAATCCAGTCCGCGTCAGCCAGCTGCCGAGCGCCTGGGCGCAGCGGCCGGGTGAAGAACTCGTTGAAGCTGGTGTAGCTGGCCGGATCGGGGTTGGCCGCTTCAGCCATGTTCACACCGTAGCGGGCCACGAAGCGGCGGATCAGCGCGGTGGTCAGTGCGCCTGCCTTGGCCGAGGCGACCCTGCCCGCAACAGCGGTCAAGGCCTGCTTTGGCAGCAGGTACTGGGGCAGTACGGCAAGGCGATCGGACACGGCATGAGGTGGAGAGTGGGGCAAGCCGACCATTCTATCGGCGCTGATAGTCAACAAGACCGCATCGCGGTACAATCGACAGGCTCATGCACGGCGCACTGCCTGTCCATTGAAGCCGTCTCTCCCGGCATTCTTCCCGAACTGCGCCCCGGGTGCAGCGAAATCCACCGCCCGCACTACCTGTTGCGCCTGACCTCAAGGACGGGCACCACATTCTGTGGGAAACCGCAATTTCGAAGGCGCTGAAGACGGACTGAATTGTTATTTTGAGATTGAGAACATGGCCAAAGAAGAACTGATTGAAATGCAGGGCAGCGTGACGGAAGTGTTGCCCGATTCGCGTTTCCGCGTGACGCTGGACAACGGTCACCAACTGATTGCCTACACCGGTGGCAAGATGCGCAAACACCACATCCGCATCCTGGCGGGTGACAAGGTTTCGCTGGAGCTGTCTCCCTATGACCTGAGCAAGGGCCGCATCACGTTCCGGCACCTGGCAGGGCGCGGCCCAGGCCCCGGGCAGACCTCGAGCCGCTGATTGCGTGCCAGCGTTTCTGACCCGTTGGCAAAAAACGTCTCTGGATTCCAGAAATGCATGGGTTTCTCAGGGTAGAATACTAGCTGTCGGAGCGTAGCGCAGCCTGGTAGCGCATCTGCTTTGGGAGCAGAGGGTCGCGAGTTCGAATCCCGCCGCTCCGACCATTGATCAGAGGACTTGCAACACTGTGTTGCAAGTCCTTTTTTGTTTTCCGGGGCGTTGTGCTGGCCCTCCCTCGCCATTGGCTCTGGGCGGGTATGCCGACAATGGCATGATTGCCGATCCCTCGTCTGTGCAAACCTCTTTTGTGAATTCAGAATCCACTTCACTTTCTGGTCAAACGGTACCGGGCGGCATGCGTTTTGATGGAATTGATGCCCTTCGTGGCCTGGCGATGGTGTGGATGACCGTCTTCCATTTCTGCTTCGACCTGAGTCATTTCGGCCATTGGCCGCAGGATTTCCGCCACGACCCGTTCTGGATCGTGCAGCGCACTGCCATCGTGAGTCTGTTTCTGTTTTGTGCGGGAATGGGGCAGGCAGCCGCATTGCACCAGGGGCAGGACTGGCATCGCTTCGGGCGGCGCTGGATGCAGATTGCAGCGTGCGCGCTGCTGGTCACGGCGGGGTCCTATGCCATGTTCCCGCGCAGCTTCATCTATTTTGGCGTGCTGCATGGCATGGCCGTCATGCTGGTGTTGGCCCGGCTGACGGCTTCCTGGGGGCACTGGCTTTGGCTGGCCGGTGGCGTTGCCGTGGTTTTGCCTACGGTGGCCCAATGGGCGTTGTCGGGGCCGCTGTCTGACATGGCGGTGCATTTCAATGCCCGCTCCCTCAACTGGCTGGGATTGGTGGAACGCAAGCCCTACACCGAGGACTATGTGCCTGTTCTTCCCTGGCTGGGCGTCATGTGGTGGGGGCTTGCCAGTGGAATGGTGCTGATGCGCCGCCAGCCGCCTTTGCTGGGGGCTGCGTTACCGTTACCTGTGAGAAAACTTGCGGTGCTGGGCCGTTGGAGTCTGAGCTACTACATGCTGCACCAGCCCGTGATGATTGGCCTGCTGCTTGCTGCAGGATGGATGGCGGGCAGCAGCGGTTGAATGAACAAGAGGCGAGCCCAAGAAAAAACGCGGCCGGGGCCGCGTTTTTGCATTCAGATTGCGCAAAGCGCTTATTCGACCTTGGCCTTGGTGCGCAGTTCTTCCTGGAACTTGGCAAGCTTTTGCTGTTGCAATTGCTGTGCAACCTGGGGCTTGACCTCTTCGAGCTTGGGTAGCTTGGCTTCGCGCACGTCGTCCAGGCGAATGACGTGCCATCCGAACTGGCTCTTGACGGGTGTCTGCGTGAACTTGCCCTTTTCCAGCTTGATCATGGCCTCGGTGAATTCGGGAACATAGCCGCTGGGGTTGGCCCAATCGAGGTCTCCGCCCTTTGCGCCCGATCCAGGATCCTTTGACTGCTTCTTGGCGATTTCCTCGAACTTGCCGGACTTCTTGAGCGAAGCAATGATGGCCTTGGCCTCTTCTTCCTTCTCCACCAGGATGTGGCTGGCGCGGTATTCCTTGCCACTGTTGGCTGCGACGAACTTGTCGTACTCGGCCTGGATTTCTGCGTCGGTGACCGGGTTGTTCTTTTGCTGGTCTGCAAACAGCTCGCGGATGAGGATGGTCTGGCGTGCCAGCTCCATCTGCGTCTTGTAGTCTGCGGAAGACTCCAGGCCGCGCTTTTGCGCCTCCTGCATGAAGATTTCGCGGGCGATCACTTCTTCCTTGATCTGGCCTTCCATGTCGGCCGTGACCTGGCGGCCCGAACGCTCGACTTGTTGCTTGAGAACCTCGGCCCGTTCCTTGGGAATGGCCTTGCCATTGACGATGGCGAGATTCTGGGCGGACACAGGCAGGGCAACGGCGCCCATCAGGGTGGCGGCCACGAGGCCGGACAAGAGCTGTTTCTTCATTCGAAATCCAAAAAAAGAGAGTGTTTTGCCGTCTGGCGGCAACTAGGAGCCTGTTCCCGAGGGCGTTCAGAGAATATCAATGGCAAGGGCGTGTGCTCCCCGGTCAATGAATTCTTGCAGCGCATCATACACAAGGCGGTGCTGGCGTACGCGGGTCAAACCGGTAAACAAAGGTGACGCAATGCGCACACGGAAATGCGTGCCAAAACCGGTGCCGTTGGCACCTGGGTGTCCATCGTGCTGCCAGCTTTCGTCGAGCACTTCCAGTGCGCTGGGTTGGAGGCGCTCGCGCAGGCGCAGTTCCATGTCTTTTGCAGTGATGGCGTCGGTAGTCATGCTAGAGGGTCCTTTGCGTTGTCGGTGTCCTTGATATAGCGGCTCAGGTACAAGGCCTGGGCCACGACGAAGACCAGCATCAGCCCCAGACCGCCAAACAGTTTGAAGTTGACCCAGGTATCGGTGTCAAAGTGGTATGCAACCCAGAGGTTGAGTACGCCCATGACGGCGAAAAAGCCGGTCCAGCTCCAGTTCATGGCCCGCCAGGCGACGTCGGGCAGTTCAAGCTGCCCCCCCATCAGGCTCTTGAGCAGATTTTTTCGCAACAGCAGGCCCACCAGCAGCGCGCCGCCCATCAGCCAGTACAGCACCGTGGGTTTCCATTTGATGAAGGTGTCGTTCTGCGCCAGCAGGGTGGCGCCGCCGAACAGCACGATCACCCCAAGGCTGAGCCACTGCATGGGTTCGACCTTGCCATGCTTGGCACGCAGATAGGCGATCTGCGCGATGGTGGCCACAATGGCCACACCTGTGGCTGCATAGATGCCCCAGACCTTGAAGGCAACAAAGAACAGGATGATGGGGAAGAAGTCGATCAGCAGTTTCATGGCGTGGCTTAGGGGGCCTTTTCAGGCGTGTCAGGAGTGAAATCGAGCGACGCGGAGTTCATGCAGTAGCGCAGTCCCGTGGAGGTGGGTCCGTCGTTGAAGACATGGCCCAGGTGCGCCCCGCATTGTGCACAAACGGTTTCAGTGCGCAGCATGCCATGGCTGCGGTCGGGGATTTCCTTGATGGCACCGGGAACCGCCTGCGAAAAACTGGGCCAGCCGCAACCGGCGTCAAACTTGGTGGTGGCGTCAAACAACTTGCCGCCGCAGCAGATGCAGTGGTAGCTGCCGTCTGCCCAGTGTGCCTCGAACCTGCCCGTGAAGGGGCGCTCGGTGGCAGCGTGGCGTGTGACCTGAAAGGCGACGGGTTCAGCACCTTTCTCCTGCAGCAGGGCTTGCCATTGGGCGTCGGATTTCTGGATGGGGTAACTCATGATGAACAGCTGATGGAGATGTGTCGGGCCCAGTCCGGCGGGAAGTCCGCATAAGCCTCGAAGCCGGGCTGCTCGTCGAACGGGCGCTCCAGCAAGGTTTGGAGTGCATGCACTTCCGAACAATTTCCTTCTTGGGCTGCACGGATTGCCTGTTCGCCCAGGTGGTTGCGCAGCACGTAGCGGGGATTGTTTTTTAGCATCAAATCGGTCTCTGTCGCTCTATTCGTATGTGTTTGATGCTTCGAAAATGATAGCATCCAGTGGTCAAAACCGGCCCGATCGGCAAACAGGTCGCGCACTGGCTCAAGGTTTCCGCAGGCCATGGCCTGCGCAAGCCGGCGCCAGAAGATGGTGTAGTCCACGGCGTTGTCGGCCATCAGGTGCAGGATGCTGTCGATCACGGCGTCATCGCCATCGTGCGCCGTGGTCAGGCCCAGCTTGGCGCGCATGCGGGCCATGAACTCGGCCGGGAAGATCGCCTTGAACGACTCCAGTGCGGACATGGCAATGGCCGGGTCGCCAATCAGCGGCTGCAGCGCCTGGCCCAGACGGAAGAGGTTCCAGTACACCACCGGGGGCTGCTGCCTGAAGGCGTAGCGGCCGTGGTGGTCGCTGTGGTTGCAGATATGGTCGGGGTCGAACGCGTCGAGAAACTGGAACGGACCGTAGTCGATGGTCAGCCCCAGGATGCTCATGTTGTCGGTGTTGAGCACGCCATGACAAAAGCCCACGGCCTGCCACTGCGCCACCAGGGCGGCAGTGCGCTCGCTCACGGCCTGCAGCAGCGCCGCGTAGCGGTTGCCGTCAAAGCCTACACCGTCCTGGCACATGGGGTAGTGGCGCTCAATCACATAGTCGGCCAGCTGGCGCAGTTCGTCCAGTTGCCCGCGGGCGGCGAAATGCTCGAAATGGCCGAAACGGATGAAGCTCGGGGCTACGCGGGTGACCACAGCGGCGGTCTCCATAGCCTCGCGGCGCACCGGCTCGGGTGAGCCCGTGATGCACAACGCCCGCGTGGTGGGTATGCCCAGCGCGTGCATGGCCTCGCTGCAGAGGTATTCGCGGATGCTCGAGCGCAGCACGGCGCGCCCGTCACCCATGCGCGAATAGGGCGTCAGGCCGCTGCCCTTGAGCTGCAGCTCCATCGGGCCCTGGGGTGTTTGCAGCTCGCCCAGCAGCAGTGCCCGGCCATCGCCAAGCTGCCCAGCCCACACGCCAAACTGGTGCCCGCTGTACACACTGGCCAAGGGCTCGCTCCCGGGCAGGGTGGTGTTGCCGCTGAAGGCGTGCAGGGCCGTGTTGGACGCCAACCAGTCGGTGTCCAGGCCGAGTTCGTGGGCCAGGGTAGCGTTGGTACCCACCCAGTGCGGCGCAGGCAGGGGCAGGGGCTGCTGGCGCGTGTAAAACGCCGGGCCCAGCGCGGCAAAGCTGTTGCGCCAGTCCAGGCCGCATTCTCCTGGCACCGGGCGTTTGGCAGGCAGATTCATGCGGACATTGTCATGCAGTCCCCAAGGCACGTGGGTTGCAGGGCTATACCGGCGGCGCAGTAGCTGAGGGATGGCCTGGCAAGCCCTCAGCCGGTGCGGCAGACACTTCAACCCGTGGCCGCAAGGTGCGCACTGAGCGCCTCGTCATCCACGATGGCCACACGCCCAAAATCCAGTGACACGATACCTGCCGTCTCCAGCGAGCGCAGCACGCGGTTGACCGTCTGGCGCGACAGGCCCGCGAGTTGGCCGATTTCGTCCTGCGTGAGGTTGAGCCTGCGCGTGCTGCGCCAGAAGATGCGGCTGAGGTACAGCGCCACGCGGTGCTCGGGCGAGCGCATGCGACCAGCTTCAATGATCGTCATGGCCTGGCCCAGCCGAAGGTTCAGGTGCTGCACAAGGAACTGGTTGAACGCCAGGCTGGTTTCACGCAGGGTGGCAAACAGGTCCAGGGGCAGGCATAAAAGCTGGGTGGGGCGCAGGGCGACCACATCGTACTTGCGCGGCTCGGGCTTCATGGCAGAGCCCTCGCCGAACCATTCGCCATCCGGGATACCGATGAACGCCGACGCACGCTGTTGTGCGGCAGCCGGGCTGCGCAGCATGACCAGACCTGCGAGCACGGCATGCCAGCCCTCGACCGCCGTGCCGGCGGGCAGCATCACTTCGCCCTTGGCGCCCTCGGTGGCGTACACGCCGGCGCGCAACTGTTCCTGCAGGTCCAGCGGCAGGCTGGCGAACCAGGGCTGGAAGGTGATGAAGCGCTCCGTGAGAGAGGTGGTGCCAAACATGGCCCGATTGTCACCCCGCAACGCCCGTAGTCTTCGGGAAAACCCGTGGCAAATGTCAGACAAACGACATCTGTTGGACTTTGCTGCCGGGCCCATCACACTGCAGCGCAGGCTCCGCTGATCAATTTTTGGCAGCGGCACGCCGGTGAATGGGAGCACTGGATGCTGAACAAACGGGTCTTTCTGGGAGCAATGGGTGCGGCCGCGCTGGCACCCTGGGGTTTGGCGCACGCCGGCCCGGGCGTGACAGACGGCGAGGTCGTGCTCGGCCAGTCACTGGACCTGAGCGGCCCGCTGGCCGAGATGGCGCCAGACATGGTGAACGCCACCAAGGTGTGCTTCGATGCCGTCAACGCCCAGGGCGGCGTGCATGGCCGGCGCATCCGCGTTGTCACGCTGGACGATGGTTACAAGCCCGACAACACCGTGAAGAACGTGGGCAAACTGATTTCCGAAGATGGTGTTTTTGCCTTGTGCAACCTGACGGGTACGGCCAACGTGGCAGCCATTCTGCCGATGTTGACCAAGGAAAACCCGCCGGTGCCACTGATCTCGCCCTTCACCGGTGCCGACCTGGTGCGTGCTCCGGGGCTCGACCATGTGTTCAACATCCGCGCCAGCTACGGCGACGAGGCAGAAAAGCTGGTGCAGCACCTCACCACCCTTGGTGTGCCACGCATTGCGGTGCTGTGGGTGAACAACGGTTTTGGCAAGGATGGTCTCGCCGGAGTGCGCAAATCGATGGAAAAGCGGGGGCAGAAGCTCCATTCGGATGCCTCCATCCAGTCCGACTCGTCCGACGTGCAGCAGGCCGTGGGCAAGCTCGTTGCGAGCGAACCCGACGCCATCATCATGATCACCGCGGGTGCCCCCACGGTCTCGTTCATCAAGGCCTATCGCAAGCTCACCCGTGGCGCGCGCTTCTACACCCTGTCCGTGATGGGAACCCAGGCCACGCTGCGCGCCCTGGGGGCCGACGGGGTGGGCGTGGTGGTTACTTCGGTGGTGCCCTTTCCGTGGAGCCAGAGCATGCCGCTGGCGCGTGAATACCGCGCGGCATTGCAGAAGGGCGGTTTCGAGAGTAGCGTGTCGTTCATCGGGCTGGAGGCCTACCTGAACGCCAGGGTGCTGGTAGAGGGGCTGCGCCGCGCAGGCAAGGACCTGACGCGCGCACGGTTTCTGCAAGCGCTCGAATCCCTGCATCACTTCGATCTGGGCGGGTTTGAAGTGGACTATGGCAAGGGCGTGCGCCAAGGGTCGCGTTTTGTGGATCTGACCATCATCGGCAAGGGTGAGAGATTCACCCGCTAGGATGGTACGGTTTTGTTTTCAGGCATTGTTAAAGGAGCACACATGCTGGGTTTGATGCAGAGTCAGCCATTGCTGATTTCCTCGTTGATTGAGTTTGCCGAACGTCACCATGGGGACGGCGAAATCGTTTCACGCCGTGTGGAAGGCGATATCCACCGCTACACCTACAAGGACCTGGCCGCGCGCTCGCGCAAGCTGGCCAATGCGCTGGACCGCGAGGGCTTGCAGTTCAGCGACCGCGTGGCTTCGTTGGCCTGGAACGGCTACCGCCATATGGAGATGTATTTCGGCGTGAGCGGATCGGGCCGTGTGCTGCACACCATCAACCCGCGCCTGCACCCTGAGCAGATTGCGTGGATCATGAACCACGCCGAAGACCAGATCCTGTGCTTCGACCTGAGCTTCCTGCCCTTGGTGCAGGCCGTACATGCCAAGTGCCCCACAGTGAAAAAGTGGGTGGCCCTGTGCGATGCCGACAAGCTGCCCGCTGACAGCGGTGTTCCCGGCCTGACCAGCTACGAAACCTGGATTGGCGCGCAGTCGTCCGACTACGCCTGGCCGGTGTTCGACGAAAACACCGCCTCGAGCATGTGCTACACCAGCGGCACCACGGGCAACCCCAAAGCCGCCCTGTACAGCCACCGCTCGACCACGCTGCACGCCTACGCGGCGGCGCTGCCCGATGTGATGTGCCTCTCAGCACGCGACGCCGTGCTGCCCGTGGTGCCCATGTTCCATGTCAATGCCTGGGGCATCCCGTACTCGGCGGCGCTCACCGGCTGCAAGCTGGTGTACCCCGGCCCGGCCATGGACGGCAAGTCGATTTATGAACTGATCGAGGCCGAGAAGGTGACCTACGCTGCCGGCGTGCCCACGGTGTGGCAGATGATGCTGAGCCACATGAAGCCGGCCGGCCTGAAATTCAGTTCGCTGCGCCGCACGGTGATTGGCGGCTCTGCCTGCCCGCCGGCCATGATCACCGCCTTCCAGGAAGAGTACGGCGTGGAAGTGCTGCACGCCTGGGGCATGACCGAAATGAGCCCGCTGGGCACGCTGTGCACGCTCAAGAACAAGCAACTCGGGCTGTCTGCTGACGAGCAGATGAAGGTGCGCCAGAAGCAGGGACGCGCCATCTACGGCGTGGACATGAAAATCGTTGACGGCGAAGGCAAGGAATTGCCTTGGGACGGCAAGACCTATGGCGACCTGCTGGTGCGTGGCCCCTGGGTTCTCGACACCTACTACAAGGGTGAGAGCCCCCTCGTCAAGGACGCACAGGGCCGCGGCTGGTTCCCCACGGGCGACGTGGCCACCATTGATGCGGACGGCTTCATGCAGATCACCGACCGCAGCAAGGACGTGATCAAGTCGGGCGGCGAGTGGATCAGCTCCATCGACATTGAAAACATCGCCATGGCGCACCCGGCCATCGCCATGGCAGCCTGCATCGGCATGCCGCACCCCAAGTGGGATGAGCGCCCGATCGTGGCAGTGACCCGCAAGCCCGGTGCTGAAGTCACCCGCGAGGAACTGCTGCACTTCTATGAAGGCAAGACGGCCAAGTGGCAAATCCCGGATGACGTGGTGTTTGTGGACGCCATTCCGCTGGGTGCCACTGGCAAGATGCTCAAGACACGGCTGCGCGAGCAGCTCAAGGATTACAAGCTTCCGGGCCTGTAATGAACGCAGCTGCGGCGCAGGGGGCGCCGCAGCAGTCGCGTGTGTGATAGGGGCTAGGGGCAATCCCTGAGCGATGACGCACCGCAACACTGTACGCTGCGAATGTTGATTTAACTGGAGACTGAAAAATGAAATTTGCTATCAAGGCTGTAGCTGCTTCCGTAATCCTGGCGAGCGCTGGCGGCGCTTTTGCTCAAAAAGGCGAGACCGTCAAGATTGCCTGGCTCGACCCGCTGTCCGGCCTGATGGCGGCCGTGGGAACGAACCAGCTCAAGAGCTTCCAATTCATTGCCGAGGAGTTCAACAAGAAGAACGCTGCCGGCGTGAAGTTCGAGATCATCGGTATCGACAACAAGCTCAGCCCCCAGGAAACCTCCAGTGCGCTGCGCTCGGCCATGGACCAGGGCGCACGCTATGTGGTGCAGGGCAACGGCTCCGGCCCTGCGCTGGCCATCATGGACGCGCTGGAAAAGCACAATGCCCGCAACCCTGGCAAGGAAGTGGTGTTCCTGAACTACGCCGCCGTGGACCCGGACCTGACCAACAGCAAGTGCAGCTACTGGCACTTCCGCCTCGATGCAGACACCTCCATGAAAATGGAAGCGCTGACCACCTACATGAAGGACCTTCCTGAAGTCAAGAAGGTCTACCTGATCAACCAGAATTACTCGCACGGCCACCAGGTTTCCAAGTTCGCCAAGGAAATCATGAAGCGCAAGCGCCCCGACGTGCAGTTTGTCGGCGACGACCTGCACCCCCTGGCGCAGGTGCGCGACTTCTCGCCCTACATTGCCAAGATCAAGGCTTCGGGCGCCGACAGCGTGATCACCGGCAACTGGGGTTCCGACCTGGCGCTGCTGATCAAGGCCGCCAACGATGCGGGCCTGAACAACGTCAACTTCTACACCTACTACGGCTCCGTCACCGGCAGCCCCACCGCCATGGGCGCCGCTGCTGCCGGCCGCGTCTACATGGTGGCCTATGCCCACATGAACCTGCCCGGCCCGCTGAACCAGATCGTGGTGGACTACAAGAAGAAGTTTGGCGATGACATGTACACCGGCGCGGTCTACCACGCCTTCACCATGTTGACTGAGGCTTTTGCCAAGACCAAGTCCACCGACCCCGTGAAGGTGGCTGCGGCCATGGAAGGCATGAAGTTCAAGAGCTTCAATGGCGAAGTCGAAATGCGCAAGACCGACCACCAGCTGCAACAGGGCCTGTTCATCTCCAAATGGGAAAAGGCAGGCGGCAAGAACCCGCTGGACTCCGAAAGCACGGGCTACACCTTCGTTCCCGTGAAGTACTACGAGCCCTACGTGGCCAGCACGCCCACGTCCTGCCAGATGAAGCGTCCTTCCTGAGTCTGTCTGAGCCATCGCAGGAGGCCCGACACCCCTCGGGCCTCCTTTTTTGATTTTGAAATGCAGAATTTCAATGAATCTTGAATTTTTCGTGATCTCCACGCTCAACGGCGTGAGCTATGGTCTGCTGCTGTTCATGCTCAGCTCCGGCCTCACCCTCATCTTCAGCATGATGGGTGTGCTCAACTTTGCACACACCAGCTTCTACATGCTGGGTGCCTACTTTGCCTACACCATCTCCAGTGTGGTGGGCTTCTGGCCGGCGCTGGTGCTGGCGCCCCTGGCCGTTGGTGCGCTGGGCGCGCTTTTCGAGCGTTACAGCCTGCGCCGCGTGCACAAGTTCGGCCACGTTCCCGAGCTGCTGGTGACGTTTGGCCTGTCCTATCTCATTCTGGAATTGGTGCAGCTCATCTGGGGCCGCTCCACAGTGCCTTACGGGCTGCCAGAACAACTGCAGGGGCCCCTGTTCACCCTGTATGGCACGCAGTTCCCCAAATCGCGCTCGTTCGTCATGCTGGTGGCCATGCTCATGCTGGTGGCCGTCTGGCTGCTGCTTACGCGCACCCGCATTGGCCTGGTGATTCAGGCTGCGCTCAAGCACCCCGAGATGGTGCAGGCGCTGGGCCACAACGTGCCGCGCGTCTTCATGCTGGTGTTTGGTGGCGGTTGCGCGCTGGCGGGGTTGGCCGGCGTGATTGGTGGCAACACCTACGTCACAGAGCCCGCCATGGCGGCTTCGGTCGGCTCCATCATCTTCGTCGTGGTGGTGGTGGGCGGCATGGGTTCGCTGGCGGGGGCCTTCCTGGCCTCGCTGCTCATCGGCCTGGTGCAGACCTTTGCCGTGGCCATCGACCATTCGCTGGCCACCGGCCTGCAGGCCCTGGGCATGACGGTGACCGAAGAAACCTTTGGCTGGCCGCTGCTCAAACTCACCGTTTCGCAGGTGGCTCCCATCCTGCCGTACCTGTTCCTGGTACTGATCCTGATCTTCCGCCCCAAGGGCCTTCTGGGCACGCGGGAGGACTGAAGCCATGACCACCACAACCACCACCACGTCGTATTACCGGTTCAAACCCTGGAACGTGGGCCGCATCGTCATCTGGGGTCTTTTCGCGCTGATGCTCATTGTTGCGCCCATGCTGTTCAAGAGCAGCCTGGCTCTGACCATGCTCTCGCAGATCGGCTACCTCATCATCATCTGCCTGAGCTACAACATGCTGCTGGGGCAGGGCGGCATGCTCAGCTTCGGGCATGCGGTTTATACCGGGCTCGGCTCATTCATTGCCATCCATGCCATGAACCTGGCCAGCAAGGGCTCGATGCCCATTCCGCTGGTGCTGATTCCCCTGGTAGGCGGTGTGGCGGGCATGTTGTTTGCCGTGCTGCTGGGCTACGTGACCACCAAAAAGGCCGGCACCACCTTTGCCATGATCACCATGGGCATTGGTGAACTGGTGGCCTCGATGGCCCTCATGTTCCCCGAGTTTTTTGGCGGCGAGGGCGGCATCACCACCGACCGCGTCTACGGCGGCTCGTTCCTCGGCATCACGTTCGGCCCGGCCATTCAGGTGTATTACCTGATCGCGGCGTATTGTTTCATCTGTACCGCAGCCATGTTCGCCTTCACGGGTACGCCGCTGGGGCGCATTTTGAACGCCGTGCGAGACAACCCCGAGCGCGTGGAGTTCATTGGCTACAACACGCAGCGTGTGCGCTACTTCGCCTTCATCATCGCGGGCTTCTTTGCCGGCATTGGCGGGGGGCTGACGGCCATCAACTTCGAAATCATCACCGCTGCCGACAGCGTGAGCGTGATCCGTTCTGGCGGCTACCTGCTGTTCACCTTCCTGGGCGGCGCCACGTTCTTCTTCGGCCCCATCATCGGTGCCGTGCTGCTGGTATTTGCCTCGGTGCTGCTGTCCGAGTTGTCCAAGGCCTGGTTGCTGTACCTGGGTCTGGTGTTCCTGTTCATGGTGATGTTTGCGCCCGGTGGTGTAGCCAGCCTGATCATGATGAACCTGCGATTGGCCAAATTCGGCAAGCTCAGGGCACTGTGGCCGTCGTACCTCGCTTTGGGCGGTACGGGCCTGGTCGCCGTGCTGGGCGCTGCCTGCATGGTCGAAATGACCTACCACCTGCAGCTCAATGCGGCACTGGGCCCGGAAATGAGCTTCATGGGAGCAGCCCTCAACGCAACGTCGCTGGCCAGCTGGTTTGGAGCCGGTTTTGTGCTGCTGACAGGGCTGGGGCTGTTTGAGCTGTGCCGGCGCCAGTTTGTGCGCCAGTGGGGACATATCCAGGAAGAAATCGAGCATGAAATCAAGCGTGGGGAGGCGCTGTGAACATGGCGCATGACGCGACTTATGCACTGGAGCTGCGCGACCTGCGCAAGAGCTTCGGCAAGACAGAGATCATTCGGGGTGCCAACCTGGCGGTCAAGGCGGGCGAACGCGTGGCCATCATCGGCCCCAACGGTGCGGGCAAGTCCACGCTGTTCAATCTGATCAGCGGGCGCTTCGCGCCCACCAGCGGCGAGGTGATTCTCAACGGTCATCGCATCGACGGCAAAAAACCCTTTGAAATCAACCGCATGGGGCTGAGCCGGAGCTTTCAGATCACCAACATCTTCCCCAACCTCAGCGTGTTCGAGAACCTGCGCTGCGGTGTGCTCTGGAGCATGGGCTACAAGTACACCTTCCTGCGCTTTCTTTCGGGGCTGGACGACGCCAACGAGCGTGCCAAGCAGCTCATGGAAATGATCAAGCTGGAAAAAAAACGCGACACGCTGGCCGTCAACCTGACCTACGCCGAGCAGCGTGCGCTGGAGATCGGCATCACCATTGCCGGGGGCGCCAACGTCATCCTGCTCGATGAGCCCACCGCCGGCATGAGCCGCAGTGAGACCACGCGCTTCATCCACCTCATCAAGGAAGTGACCGAAGGGCGCACCCTGCTGACGGTGGAGCACGACATGGGCGTGGTCTTCGGCCTGGCTGACAGAATCGCTGTGGTGGTGTACGGTGAGGTGATCGCTTTCGACACCCCCGACAAGGTGCGCGCCAATCCGCGCGTGCAGGAGGCCTACCTGGGCTCTGCGGTCGCCGATGCGCAGGCCGGAGGACATTGACATGCTGCATCTTGAAAACATTCATGCCTACTATGGCAAGAGCCATGTGCTGCACGGTGTCTCGTTCGACGTGCAGCCCGGCGAAATCGTCGCCCTGCTGGGCCGCAACGGCTCGGGCCGCTCCACCACGGCCAAGGCCATCATGGGCCTGGTGGACTGGGAGGGTACGCTGCAATGGAAGGGCCAGAGCCTTGGCGGCAAGAAGGCCTACGAAATTGCCCATCTGGGCTTGGGCTATGTGCCCGAAAGCCGCGACGTGTTTCCCAACCTCACGGTGCACCAGAACCTGCTGCTGGGCCAGAAAGGCAGCGGCAAGGGCAGCCGCTGGTCGTTTGACGACATGTATGCCCTGTTCCCGCGCCTGCACGAACGCCGCAACATCGAGGCGGGCGTGATGTCGGG
>Ga0138256_10004362_pt1 | contig 15049 bp, 13 predicted proteins | sample KNB2016incub_MG_FD_105486 | JGI IMG/M metagenome (GOLD analysis project Ga0138256, IMG submission 105486) | Active sludge microbial communities from wastewater in Klosterneuburg, Austria - KNB2014incub_MG | ecosystem: Engineered > WWTP > Activated sludge > Unclassified | place: Austria... | reverse complement strand
GGCAAGATGGTGCTGCAGCAAGAAGAGGATGGTGGTGAAGATGAGGAAGGCGAGGACGAAGATGATGAGGATGCATCGGATGGTGGTGAAGTAGAAGCTCAATCTACAGGTGAGGATGAAGATGAAGATGAAGATGAAGATTAATTGTCTTTTAGGTTTACAGAAAAACAAAAAATGTTAAAATCGTCATCATATTTTGGCATTAACTTCTTAGCTTAACAAATGTTGAAATATATTTAAGAATTGAGTAGGCCCGCCAATGGCGGGCTTTTTATTACGTTGAAGTTTTATACGTGCAATATGCTGAATCATTTCCCAAAGCCTGATGTTGATTATCCACATAGAAATCGAGATTATTTTATTGCAAGCTTTACATTCTTCTGTGTTGCGGTGAGCTTGGTAATTGATGGAAGCGCAAGTCCTGAAACCCAAAAGCAGTTAGGTGTTATAGCTTGGATATTTCTGACAGGACTACTGGTCGGTGAGAATAGAGAAGTAAGAATGCAAGTTGTTGTTGCCGTTGCATTTGCTACAGCCGGTGAGCATTTTGCTTCAATTTATATGGAAGGATACACCTATCGATTTGGAAATGTGCCCCCTTATGTCCCGCCTGGTCATGGAATGGTATATTTGACAGCTGTTGCACTTGCACGCTCAAGACTTTTCTTGATGAATGCTAGAAAACTGGCTATTTTTGTTATTGTGATTGGTGGTTTGTGGTCACTGTGGGGTATTAGTGGCATACCTGAACAAGGTGATCAGGTTGGTGCATTTTTATTCTGTATTTTTGTAATTTGCTTATTCAAAGGTCGATCACCTATGGTTTATCTGGGAGCCTTTTTTATTTGTACGTGGCTTGAAATCATTGGTACAGCAGCTGGAACGTGGAAATGGGCATCAATTGAACCTGTTTTTAATTGGACCCAAGGAAATCCTCCCAGTGGTGTTGCCGCGTGGTATTGCTTGGTTGATGCGGTAGCCATTGGTTCCTCACCAAAAATTCTGTATGGTTTGCAAAAAATGAATAACTGGTATAAAACATCACTTAGTAAATAATCACTTACCCATAAAATATTTTCAAGTATGAGTTAACTTAATAAAGTTGGAATTTTTCTCAAACATAATCACTTAGAAGGGATATTTGTGACTATTGTTCGTTTGCCAGATGGATCTGAGCGTATTTTTGATTACCCTGTAACTGTGCTAGATGTTGCTACTGCGATTGGACCGGGACTTGCTCGCGCAGCAATTGCTGGGAAAATTAATGGAAAACTTACTGATTTATATTGCCAAATTAATGGAGATAGCGAACTCTCGATCATTACAGATAAAGATACCGAAGGATTGGAAATTATCCGGCATTCATGTGCGCATTTGTTAGCTCACGCGGTAAAAGAACTTTTTCCTGAAGCGCAAGTTACTATTGGACCAGTAATTGGTGATGGATTTTATTATGATTTTTCTTATAAGCGACCATTTACTCCAGAAGATTTGAGTGCGATTGAAAAACGCATGCTTGAAATTAGTAAACGGGACTTGAAAATAGAACGAAAAGTTCTGGGGCGTACCGAAGCTATCAATTTTTTTAAACAGCAAGGTGAATACTATAAAGCACAGATAATTGAGTCCATACCGGGAGATCAAGAACTGTCACTTTATTCCCAGGGTAATTTTACAGATCTTTGTCGAGGGCCGCATGTTCCAGTAACTTCAAAGATAAAGATTTTTAAACTCATGAAGGTAGCAGGAGCTTATTGGCGGGGCGATTCGAATAATGAAATGCTTCAGCGAATTTATGGAACTGCTTGGACAAACAGCGATGATCAGAAAAACTACTTGCTTCGTTTAGAAGAAGCAGAGAAAAGAGATCATCGGAAGCTTGGAAAACAACTTAATCTATTTCATACACAAGATGAAGCGCCTGGCATGGTATTCTGGCATCCCAAAGGGTGGGTATTGTGGCAACAAATAGAGCAGTATATGAGGAATATACTGAATCAAAGTGGCTACCAGGAAATAAGAACCCCGCAGATACTAGATAAAGATTTGTGGGTGCGATCAGGGCATTGGGAGAACTTTCGTGAGAATATGTTCACCACCAATTCGGATGAGCGTGATTTCGCAATAAAACCAATGAACTGTCCCGGTCACGTACAGATATTTAATCAGGGGTTGAGAAGTTATCGCGAACTTCCTGTTAGATTGGCTGAATTTGGCTCATGTCATCGAAATGAAGCATCAGGGGCCTTGCACGGTATTATGCGTGTACGTGCATTTACTCAGGATGATGCTCATATTTTCTGTACGGAAGACCAAATACAAGATGAAGTTGTGAAATTTATCGATTTATTGAAAATTGTCTATTCAGATTTTGGTTTTAAGGAACTTTTGGTTAAACTTTCTACACGCCCACTAAAGCGTGTCGGATCAGAAGCACAGTGGGATGAATCTGAAGCGGCGCTTGAAGCGGCACTGAATGAAGCTAAGCTTGAATGGGAGCTGCAGCCTGGAGAAGGCGCATTTTATGGTCCAAAAATTGAATTTTCATTAAAGGATTGTATTGGCCGAGTATGGCAATGTGGCACACTTCAGCTGGATTTTTCTATGCCAGAACGTTTGAGCGCCGAGTATGTTGCAGAAGATAATTCACGACAAGTCCCAGTGATGCTGCATAGAGCTATTCTGGGATCTCTGGAGAGATTTATTGGTATATTGATAGAAAACTATGCAGGTGCTTTGCCTCTGTGGTTATCACCTGAGCAGGTTGTTGTATTGAATATTTCTCGCACACAGATTGATTATGCACAGGAAGTGACTGCTCAGTTAAAACAACATGGTATTAGAGTCAGCTTAGACTTGAGAAATGAGAAGATAACCTATAAAATTCGCGAGCATAGCCTGCAGAAGCTTCCCTATCAAATTATAGTTGGAGATGAAGAAGTACGAACAAATATGGTTGCGGTTCGTGATCGTGCAGGTGAGAATCTTGGTCAAATGACATGCCAAGCTTTTCTGGAACGTCTTAAAGAAGAAATTTCTTTAAAAATATAATTGATTTCTTTATTAAACTAATCTTGGAGAATTTACCATAGCTCAGGAAAAATCAGTGCGCATCAATGAAGAAATCGATGTGCCAGAGGTACGCTTAATCGGAGTAAATGGAGAGCAGGTCGGTATTGTTACACTTGCTGGTGCAATAACCTTAGCGGATGAAGCAGGGGTAGATCTGGTTGAAATCGCACCAACAGCGCAACCGCCTGTTTGTCGGTTGATGGATTATGGTAAGTTTCGCTATCAGGAAAGTAAGAAAAAACACGATGCGAAATTAAAACAGAAGCAAGTTCAGATAAAAGAAATTAAATTTAGACCTAATACGGATGAAGGTGATTACAATATAAAATTAAGAAACTTAACTAATTTTCTCAATGAAGGGGATAAAGTTAAGGTAACATTGCGTTTCCGTGGACGTGAAATGGCACATCAGGAATTTGGTATGCGCTTATTAGAACGCGTGAGAGGTGATTTAGAGTCTTTTGCAATTGTGGAACAATTTCCAAAAATGGAAGGGCGGCAGATGGTCATGGTATTGTCGCCTAAAAAGAAGGATATTAAAACTGATAAATCAAAAGCAGCAGAGGAGGATTCATCAGTATCAACATAGTCAGATTAGTTGTTTACAAAGCTTTTTGTTATAAATTGAGTGAAAAAAATAAGTGATCTCTAGGTTTGGAAAGTTTTTCAATTATGAAAACACCTGGTTTCATGTTAAATGAGGAGTAGTTATGCCCAAAATGAAAACTAAAAGTGGTGCGGCAAAGCGCTTTAAGTTTAGGGCTAGTGGGAGTATTAAACGCTCACAAGCTTTCAAACGCCATATTTTGACTAAAAAAACGACTAAAAATAAGCGCCAATTACGTGGTATTGCAGCTGTTCATTCCACCAATACAGCATCTATTCACGCTATGATGCCGTACGCATAAGGGAGAGCTATCATGCCAAGAGTAAAACGTGGTGTAACCGCTCATGCGCGGCACAAGAAAATATTAGATCTGGCTAAAGGCTATCGTGGACGTCGGAAGAATGTTTATCGCATAGCTAAACAAGCCGTTATGAAGGCCGGACAATATGCGTACCGAGATCGTCGGCAACGTAAAAGACAGTTTCGCGCTTTATGGATTGCACGTATCAATGCAGCAGCTCGTGAATTCGGATTGTCGTACAGTGTATTTATGAACGGTCTCAGGAAAGCAAGTATTGAAGTAGATAGAAAAGTTCTGGCTGATTTGGCTGTATTCGATAAGAGTGCTTTTGAAAAAATAGTGCACCAAGCAAAATCCAGTCTAGCTACATAATTGGTTGAAAAAATGAGGTACTGGGAGGTCGGGTAAAGCCTGAGCCTCCCTTTTTCTTGTGGAATTAATCGACATGGTACCGATTCTTTAATCTGAGATGCTGAATTTACATGAGAAACTTGGAAGAAATTATTATTGAAGCAACAAGCCTGATGGACGGTATTGAAGATCCTGTGGAATTGGAAAATGTGAAGGCGCGTTATCTCGGTAAGACTGGCGTGCTTACTGAATTACTCAAAGGATTAGGAAAGCTTTCTGTCGAAGAGCGTCCTGCCATGGGAAATCAAATAAATGAAGCAAAAAATCGATTAGAAGCAACACTTAAATACCGTCGGAATGTGATTCAAGCAAAGGAGCTGGAAGCTAAGTTAACTGAGGAGGCTTTGGATGTTACTTTGCCGGGCAGAGGAATGGGAATCAGTGGGTTGCATCCGGTAACACAAACTTTAATGCGTATTGAAGCACTATTTCATTCGATCGGTTTTAATGTGGCTTCGGGTCCTGAAATCGAAACTGATTTTTATAATTTTACTGCTTTAAATATTCAAGAGAATCACCCTGCCCGAGCGATGCATGATACATTCTATATTGATAATGGCAACTTGCTTCGCACACATACATCGCCGGTCCAAATTCACTATATGCAGGATAACCAACCACCAATAAAAGTAATTGCGCCAGGTCGGGTTTATCGATGCGATTCTGACGTGACTCACACGCCAATGTTTCATCAGGTGGAAGGTTTATGGATTGATGAAGATGCCAATTTTGCTGCTTTAAAAGGGATTCTGGCTAATTTCATGGCTCATTTTTTTGAGCGTGATGATCTACCTGTAAGATTCCGACCATCTTTTTTCCCATTTACTGAGCCTTCTGCTGAGATGGATATCGGCTGTGTAATGTGCGATGGGAAAGGCTGTCGCATCTGTAGCCATACAGGTTGGTTGGAAGTGCTCGGATGTGGAATGGTTCATCCAAATGTACTAAAGCATGTAGAAATTGATAGTGAACAATACATTGGGTTCGCTTTCGGTATGGGAGTGGAACGTTTGGCAATGCTCAAATATGGCGTTAATGATTTAAGACTGTTTTTTGAAAATGATTTGCGCTTTCTTAAACAATTTAATTGAAGCTGATTAGCTTACCTATTTTAAGTAACAGCAGATTCTCATGAAATTCTCTGAAAACTGGTTACGCAGCTTTGTTAATCCTCTCCTCTCAAGTGATGAGCTTGCACATGTGCTAACGATGGCAGGAATTGAAGTTGAAAGCGTTGAACCGGTATCGGCGGCTTTTGATAAAGTTGTTGTGGCTGAAGTTGTCTCAGTCGAGAAGCATCCAGCAGCAGACCGGCTTAAAGTGTGCAATGTAAGGACGGAAAAATCAGCGGAAAATTTATTGCAAATTGTTTGTGGTGCATCCAATGTAAGCACTGGCGTGAAAGTGCCATGTGCATTAACTGGAGCAAATTTACCGGGTTTTACTATCAAAAAAACGAAGTTGCGTGGCATTGATTCAGCAGGCATGTTGTGTTCAGCTAAAGAATTGGGCATCAGTGAAGCGGCTGATGGTTTGCTATTACTTCCCGCTGATGCTCCGGTAGGAACAGATTTTCGTGGTTATTATGGACTTGAAGATCGCATTTTTACATTAAAACTAACACCTAATCGCGCTGATTGTCTCGGCGTAATCGGTGTAGCACGAGAAGTTGCGGCTATAACAGCAGCCGAATTGCTTTTGCCAGAGACAAATTCTGTTTCCAGCCAAACTGAAGATATGTTAGCGGTGCAGGTAATTGCCTCTGATGCTTGTCCGTTGTATTGCGGCCGGATAATGCATGGCATTAATCTCGATGTGTTAACGCCATTATGGTTGACACAACGATTGGAACGTAGCGGAATCCGGTCTATTAATCCAGTAGTCGATATTACTAACTATGTATTGCTGGAAACCGGACAGCCCATGCATGCTTTTAATCTGGACAAGATTGCCGGAACTATTCAGGTTCGCTACGCGCTATCGCATGAAAGCATACAATTGCTAAACGGCAGTAAAGTAGATTTAAATCCAGAAATGCTGTTGATTGCAGATGAGCATAGACCACTTGCTTTAGCCGGGATTATGGGTGGACTGGATAGTGGTGTGACGCCAGGCACGGCAGACATCTTTCTCGAAAGTGCATTTTTCAGTCCGAATGCAATCAGTGGTAAATCATTTCAACTTGGATTCAGTTCTGATTCTGCTTATCGTTTTGAACGTGGTGTAGACTTTGCTGCGACTAGGGATGCATTGGAACGCGCTACTTACCTGATACAAACCGTCTGCGGTGGTCAGGCTGGCCCAGTGACTGAAGTAACACATAAATTACCGCAGCGGGCCGTTGTTGATGTGCGTATTAGTCGGATAAAACGAATATTGGGTATTGACGTCAACAAACAGCAAGTAAGTGATTATTTTAAGCGCCTGGGATTTGAATTTTCAGTGAAAGTAGATACTTTTAATGTAAGGTCCCCATCCTACCGTTTCGATTTGGCGATAGAAGAGGATTTTATAGAAGAGCTGGCGCGCATTTATGGTTATGATCACATACCCACTCTGTTCCCGCGCGCAATTATGGCGATGTTGCCAGCATCCGAAACTGGGCGTTCTCCGATGGAGATAAAGCAATTATTAGTAGCTCGTGATTATCAGGAAGTTATTAACTATGCTTTTGTGGATGCGGATTGGGAGCTTAATTTTGTCAATAATAGGACGCCAATTACATTAAAGAATCCAATTGCGAGTCAAATGAGTGTAATGCGAAGTACGTTGATAGGCGGATTGATATCCAATTTGCAATTTAATTTAAACCGAAAACAAACCAGAGTCCGTTTATTCGAAATGGGTTGCTGCTTTGTAAGAAATGATGAAAGTGACTGTAAGCAAGTAGAAAGAGTTGCAGGTCTCAATTATGGGGATGTTGTACCTGAGCAATGGGGGGTATCTGCGAGAAGTGTTGATTTTTATGATATCAAAGCAGATGTAGAGGTTTTATGCGATGGAAGGACTATTCATTTCGAGAAATTTCTCCATCCGGCATTGCACCCCGGTAAATCAGCACAAATCTGTATCGAAGACAAATCAATTGGGTGGTTGGGCGAGTTGCATCCCCGTTGGCAGAAGAAGTATGGGTTGCAAAAAAATACGATATTATTTGAAATAAGTTTAGAGGCCATAATACCTAAATCCTTATCTGTTGCTAAGGAAATTCCTAAGTTTCCACCGGTTCAGCGTGATATCGCAATAATTGTTGATAATGATATTAGCGTACATTCACTTTTAGTCTGTTTGTTTGCAGAAAAATCGGCAATTGTGTTAGATATTTCATTATTCGATATTTATCGTGGCAAAGGTATGGAGAAAACCAAAAAAAGTCTTGCATTCCGTGTGTTATTGCAAGATACTGAAAAAACATTGACTGATGAAGAGGCGGACTCTGCAGTGCAAAACTTAATAGAAGTTTTGAAAAATAAATTTGGTGCAACTTTACGTAATTGAACCTTGCTTTGGTATTTACATCGACTGATGGTTGTTGGGATTTAATATTTAATTTGATTTATTCTTTAAAGAATTAATTATGAGATAAGCTATTAGTTTGTTTTATTAAAAGTGCTACTTTTGAATGAATCTAAATATTTTTAGTTAAGTGCTGCAAAAATTAATAACGGGATGGAGTGAAGTATGGCATTAACAAAAGCTGAATTGGCAGATTTATTGTTTGAGAATGTAGGGCTTAACAAACGTGAGGCAAAGGATATGGTTGAGTCTTTTTTTGAAGAAGTACGTACAGCTCTACAAAATGGAGAAGGAGTTAAACTTTCAGGTTATGGTAATTTTCAATTGCGCGCTAAACCGCAACGTCCAGGCCGAAACCCTAAAACAGGAGAAGAAATTCCGATTACTGCGCGCCGCGTAGTAACGTTTCATGCCAGTCAGAAGTTAAAAGCATTGGTTGAGAAGAATTATCATGGAAAACAGGAAAGTAAATAATTCCCCGCTACCAATTCCGGCCAAACGGTATTTCACAATCGGAGAAGTGGGTATTCTATGTGGCGTTAAGCCGCATGTATTACGTTATTGGGAACAAGAGTTTACGCAATTAAAACCTGTAAAACGACGTGGTAATCGTCGTTATTATCAGCATCAAGAAGTGTTGTTGATAAGGCGTATCAGAGAATTGCTTTACGACCAAGGATTTACAATCAATGGGGCGCGTAATCGTTTGGACCATAACGAAAATAACTCGTCTCCGATAAAAGAAGTTATTGTTAACACGATAACCTCAACAGCAGATTTAAGTAATGTTCGGCGTGAAATTAAAAGTATTTTGTCGCAATTGCTTTCTTAAAGAGAATGTTTTTCAGTAATAGTTTCTGAAGTTTTTGGGTATTTTGTTTGTTATAATTTACTGTTCGGGGCGTAGCGCAGCCTGGTAGCGTACTTGCATGGGGTGCAAGTGGTCGGAGGTTCGAATCCTCTCGCCCCGACCATTTGATTTATACTCTTATAGATAAGATTGGTGCTGAGTCTAATGTGCAGGAATGTTTTTTTTCATCCGGTGGCTGTCATAACTTATGAGCGCCTCTAAAAATTCAAGGTTCTAAACAGAACGAGGCGCGAGCAAAAAATGGTGACGCAGCATATGACTGATATGTAAGGAAATATTTTTTGTGAGCAACAAAGTGTTGTGAAGAAATTTGGATTTTTAGAGGTGCCCTTATAAAAATGCGCATATTGCTTAGTAATGATGATGGATATTTTGCGCCTGGTCTTGCATGTCTTGCTGAGGTACTTTCAGAAATTGCGGAAATCATAGTCGTCGCACCCGAAAGGGATCGCAGCGGATCCAGTAATTCGTTAACGTTAGATCGTCCGCTAAGCTTACATAAATCCCAAAATGGTTTTTATTATGTCAATGGAACACCTACAGACTGTGTCCATCTGGCAGTGACCGGTATGCTTGATGAAATGCCGGACATGATAATTTCCGGCGTGAATAGTGGCGCTAATATGGGTGATGATACGATTTATTCAGGCACTGTTGCTGCTGCTACAGAAGGTTTTTTACTGGGAATTCCTTCACTGGCTGTTTCATTGGTTGGTGCATCGGATGAAAATTACTTAGCGGCAGCGCGTGTAGCAGCTGATATGGTCATTCGTTTCAAAGAAGATGAGATTCAGAGTCCGGTTTTGTTGAATATTAATGTGCCGGATATCGAATATCAGAAACTTGAGGGGACAGAGGTAACCCGTCTGGGAAGGCGCCATAAAGCAGAGCCGGTGATCAAGTCGAAAAGTCCCCGTGGCGAAATCCTGTATTGGGTTGGTGCAGCAGGAGCTGCACAAGATGCGGGAAAGGGTACGGATTTTTATGCAGTTCAGCATAATCGAGTTTCGGTAACCCCGCTACAGATTGATCTAACACGATACGATCAGTTGGATCTCATAACAAGATGGCTTGATATTTAGATAGGTACTTGTTATGTTCGAGTGATTTGAATTTTATGGATACTAATTGGTGAATGTTCGTCATTCTGGAATTGGTATGACTTCTCAGCGAACACGTATGCGAATGATTGAACGTTTACGTGCACAAGGAATTTCTGATGAAGTGATTTTATCAGTTATAGGTACAATTCCTCGTCATATTTTTGTTGAAGAAGCTCTGGCCAGCCGAGCCTATGAAGATGTTTCTTTGCCCATAAATTACGGACAAACTATATCTAGCCCATGGATTGTTGCGCGCATGAGTGAGCTATTACGTGCGAACTCTAATCTAGATAAAGTATTGGAAATTGGTACGGGTTGTGGTTATCAGACCGCTGTGCTGGCGCAGATAGCTCAAAAAGTTTATTCGATAGAACGTATTGGGCCATTATTAACACGCACCAGAATTCGCCTGCAGGAATTGCAAATCAGAAATGTTTATTTAAAACATGCAGATGGTTTGTTAGGTCTTGCGGAAGCAGGGCCGTTTGATGGTATTATCATGACAGCAGTGACAACCCATGTCCCTCTTTCGTTAGTGGAACAATTGGTGGTGGGAGGCAGGATGGTTTTCCCCAAAGGTACTCAGAAACAGAATTTGTGTATTATCGAGCGGAATTCCCAAGGTTATACTGAAACTGTACTGGAAGAGGTGAATTTTGTACCCTTACTAGCAGGGGTTGTAAAAAAATAGTAGCGCAGGGAACATTAAAATGACAAATGATGCAATGATCAGGCTGGTTGCTATCGATATCTGTAAATATATCGCAATGCTATTTATTTCTTTATCAAGGCGGTCACAATCATTACCTTATAATTGTTATTTGCTGTTCGCCTTTTTTTTGCTTGTTGGATGCAGTACAACACAGCCGCCAGTGCCTGTAGTCGATAGTGTAAAAAGCGGCTCATCAAGACCAGTAAAACCATTCGAATCAAACAATCCAGATAATAATTTTTATATCGTGCAAAAAGGGGATACGTTGTACGGTATTGCACTTAATCATGGCATCGATTTTAAGAAACTGGCAGAGTGGAATGATATTTCTGACCCAAGGACTATTAGACCGGGACAGAGAATTAGTTTGTCAATCCCCGCTAGAGATACAAAACCTGAGTTGTTTGCTTTGCCCCAGCAACCAATAGCAACGACAATTGATCCGGTCATAAATTCAGCTGATCCAGAAAATGCAATTCAGGAAAGTGTCAATGCCGGTGACGTTAAAACAAGCCCTAAGGCGCTTAAATTGCCTTTCTCAGAGCAGAATGCGGCTCAATTACAATACGCAACAAAGGAACCACTACCAGCGGAACAATCTTCTCCAGTTTCCTCGACTGCAATTGAAAAAAATATGAAAATTGAAGTGGCTCCTCAACCTGAACCATCAATATCGGATAAGCTGGTAAATCATTCTGGTTCCAAGTGGATATGGCCGACAACAGGGAAACTTCTATCATCTTTTTCTAAAAATTCAAAAGGGTTAAAGATATCGGGGCAGGCAGGACAACCGATTCTGGCATCCGCTGCAGGTGAGGTGGTTTATAGTGGTCATGGTTTGCGCGGCTATGGGAACCTGATTATTATCAAGCATGACAATATATTCCTCAGCGCATATGCGCATAATAGTAGGCTTCTGGTCAAAGAAGGCGAGGCCGTGATCAAAGGGCAGCAAATTGCAGAAATGGGAAATACAGACACAGATACAATCCAGTTACATTTTGAAATACGAAAACATGGCAAGCCAGTTGATCCATTGGATTATTTGCCTCATCAATCATAACAAACATCAGATAAATAAGTTTTAGAAAAGCGGATAATCCTTTCAACAGCGTATCTGCCTTTATTAGACTTGTTTGTCTATTTCCTACTCGGTAGACGAGCATCGCATATACTTCAAAGCTTCTGTCGTATGCTTGGTTGCAACATCTGCATGCCCCTGCTTTACATACGAGAGGCTTCCTTCAAATGCTTAATTGACTCGTTCATGTGTTTGGCATGCTTCGGCATACTCTTGTTCAGAAGCTTATGCATTTATGTATGTTTCATGTCTTCGGCAGCATGATGATTTGAATTGGATGTAATTGCAGGAGAACTAAGGCAGAGCACTAATACAGATCGCAAAAATATATGTTGTTTGTTTGATTTTCATAATGTTACCCCCCGAACGGCTGCTTGAAAAATCACCAACGGATGATACTCATTGCCTAAGTGTCCAAGTTCATTCTTATTGATCGCACTATGTTATGCGGCAATTTAGAAACCTGTCGAACATAAGGTCAATCTGCTGCGCCAAGGGGAAAACGATTCATATTTCCTCAGTTTTTCATTGCATAGTCTTGCTATGCGCTTCTAAATTGCGGAAATCTTCGCTCGTTCTGAGAACGCAGTAAAGACACAGATATGGATTGCCATATCGGTTTATCTCTTGGTTTCCATCGTGAAAAAGAGGCTCAATACCGAGACATCACTTTACACAACTCTACAGATTTTGAGCCTGACTCTTTTCTAAAAAATACCTATCGATCAATTGGTTAAAAATGAAGAGGTGCAAATGGACACACCAGAAAATTATAATAATGATAAGAAATAATATAATCAATGTATTGATTGGTAGATTTTTAGTTTGTAAGTTATTTTGTCGCCCACCGAACCAGCAAAGTCAAATTTCTAAATCAAATTGACCAGCTGTAAAACTTCAGAATTTGGCACGAGCGTTTTAGATAAGTGATTAATGACGGAGCTTATCTTCTTGTCCATTAAAAAATAACAGGGATTACGTATATAATGCCGCATTAATTGACTAGAGAAACTATTTTATTGCAGGTTCTGAGATTCTATTTCATTCCTGTGGATGTATTTATCTTACTTATGCGCCCAATTTTAAAATCCAGTAAATTAACAAATGTTTGTTATGACATTCGTGGGCCTGTGCTCGAGCGTGCCCGACAGATGGAAGAAGAAGGTCATCACATTATTAAGCTGAACATTGGTAATCCGGCTACGTTTGGTTTTGATGTGCCAGAGGAAATCCTGCAAGATGTCATTCGTAATTTGTCGGATGCTTCAGGCTATTGCGATTCCAAAGGTTTATTTGCAGCTCGCAAAGCGATCATGCATTACACCCAGGAAAAGCAGATTAAGAATGTACAATTGGATGATATTTTCATTGGTAACGGGGTATCGGAACTGGTCGTTTTGACGATGCAGGCGTTGCTAGATAATGGCGATGAAGTGCTGATACCTATGCCCGATTATCCCCTATGGACTGCTGCAGTGGTCCTCTCGGGAGGTAAGGCAAGGCATTATCTGTGTGACGAAGCATCGGGCTGGTTACCTGATCTGGATGATATCCGCGCCAAAATTACACCCAGAACACGTGCAATTGTCATCATCAATCCGAATAATCCTACTGGCGCGCTGTATCCGGAAGAATTATTGCTGGAGATTATTGAAATTGCTCGCCAGCATCAATTGATCATTTATGCCGACGAGATTTATGACAAGATTTTGTACGAGGAAGCAATCCATACGTCAATTGCTTCATTGGCTGATGATGTATTGTTTGTAACGTTTAATGGATTATCAAAAAATTACCGTGCAGCGGGTTTTCGTTCTGGTTGGGCTGTTGTTTCGGGTGAAAAGAATCACGCGCGCGATTACATTTCAGGGTTGAATATGCTGGCCTCTATGCGATTATGCGCCAATGTACCCTCGCAGTTTGGCATTCAAACCGCATTGGGCGGTTATCAGAGTATTTATGATTTGACACTGCCAACTGGCCGACTGATGCGACAGCGTGATGTGGCCTGGAAATTATTGACAGATATTCCCGGCGTAAGCTGTTTTAAACCACAAGCGGCTTTGTATTTGTTTCCGTGTTTGGACCCTGAAATTTATCCTGTTGAGGATGATCAGAAATTTGTACTGGATCTTTTGTTGGAAGAAAAGGTTTTGTTGGTTCAGGGCAGCGGTTTTAATTGGCGGCACTCAGATCACTTTCGCGTGGTATTCCTGCCCAATGTGGATGATCTGACGGAAGCGATGGGGCGCATTGCGCATTATCTTCAGCGTTATCGGAAACGCCACGGGACATAGTTCGGGAATTTTTTGACTATTTATTTCTCGACGGCTGGCTCATATAATCCGGTAACCGGTTATTCAATCAGTTTTTTTAACTTTTAAATTTTATGAAACCTATCAATATTGGTTTATTAGGAATTGGTACTGTGGGCGGGGGTACGTACACCGTTCTTAAACGCAATCAGGAAGAAATAGCTCGTCGTGCGGGTCGTGAAATTAAAGTCAAAATGATTGCCGACCGGGATTTGGATCGGGCGCGTAGTTTTGCGGATCAGGATGTGATTGTGACCGATAATGCGCATGAGGTTACTACCCATCCTGATATCGATATTGTGGTGGAACTGATCGGCGGCCAGACGATTGCCAAGGATTTGATACTGGAAGCGATTGCGCACGGTAAACATGTCGTGACGGCTAATAAAGCCCTGCTGGCGAACCATGGAACCGAAATATTTGCAGCAGCGCGAGCAAAAGGCGTGATGGTAGCTTTTGAAGCGGCTGTGGCGGGCGGGATCCCAATTATCAAAGCGCTGCGTGAAGGATTGACCGCAAATCGTATTACCTGGATTGCCGGTATTATCAACGGCACTTCAAATTTTATTTTGTCGGAAATGCGCGATAAGGGGTTATCCTTTGAGCAGGTTTTAGCGGAGGCGCAAAAATTGGGTTATGCCGAATCGGACCCCACGTATGACATTGAAGGCATTGATGCAGCGCATAAAATTACATTAATGTCAGCGATTGCATTCGGTATCCCGGTGCAATTCAGTAAGGTTTATACCGAAGGAATTACCAAGCTGACCGGTGAAGATATTCGCTATGCCGAAGAACTCGGTTACCGGATCAAACTGTTGGGAATTACCAAACGCGTGGAAAAAGGCATTGAACTGCGCGTGCACCCCACTTTAATTCCGGTGCGCCGTTTAATTGCCAATGTTGAAGGCGTGATGAATGCCATTGTCGTCAAGGGAGACGCTGTTGGCGCGACACTCTACTACGGTGCCGGAGCGGGTGCTGAGCCGACCGCCAGTTCGGTGATTGCTGATCTGGTGGATGTGACGCGCATGCAAACCGCTGACCCGATGCATCGGGT
>Ga0138256_10004360_pt1 | contig 15051 bp, 11 predicted proteins | sample KNB2016incub_MG_FD_105486 | JGI IMG/M metagenome (GOLD analysis project Ga0138256, IMG submission 105486) | Active sludge microbial communities from wastewater in Klosterneuburg, Austria - KNB2014incub_MG | ecosystem: Engineered > WWTP > Activated sludge > Unclassified | place: Austria... | reverse complement strand
TTTCCACCTATTGGCAAAACCACAATATGGTCCTTATCATAACCCAAATTCTTTGTCTGCATATAATTCATTTGCTGCAAAATGATAACCGTGTAAATGATCAGGAATATGGATATGCCAAACTGTACAACGATCAGGCTTTTGCGAAGCATGTTATTTCCGCCGGTGAAATTGAATCCCTTTTTAAGCACCCCTATGACCTGGGTACCTGACAAGACCAATGCAGGATACAGACCTGCAAAAAAACTCACCAGGATACAGAACACCATCAATGCAATGATTGGCACAGGCTGCAACAACACATCTGCCGTGAACTGTTTACCGGTAACCAGGTTGAAATATGGGATCAAAAATATACCCAGCAAAAAGGCAAATATTGCGGCTGTAAATGTGATCACCGATGACTCGCCTATGAATTGCATAAATACCTGTTTCCTGGAAGCGCCCATCACTTTCCGCATGCCAATCTCACCACTGCGGCCTGCTGATTGGGCGGTTGCAAGATTTGTATAATTGGCACAGGCTATGATCAGTATCATCAGGGCAATCACCAAAAACATATAGATATAGGTAATGCTGCCGTTGGGTTCAAAACCGGCGAGTGAAGAATATAAATGTACTTTAACCAGTGGCTCCAGGTGATAAGCAAGGTAATTATTGCCATCCAGGCGGGCTTCTTTTCTCACTGCACCAGTTTTCATGTAATTGTTGATCTGCTGCTGTAGACCTGCAATGCTGTTTTTATCCTTCAGTAAAAAATAAGTTACCCAGTTGGCATTCCACCAGGTTTCTTCCTTAACCCCATTGGATAAATTCAGAAACTGTGTTACAAAATCAAATTTAAGCTGCGAGTTCTGCGGCGCGTCCTCACATACGGCAGAAACAGTCATATCCCTTCCAATAACATTAAGTGTTTTATTGATTGCATTTTCATTTCCAAAATATTTCCTGGCCATTGATCTGGTAAGCACGATCTTATCCGTCGCATCCAGGGCTGTAGCTGCATTGCCGTCAACCAGTTTAAATGAAAACACTTTAAAGAAAGGATCATCAGCAAAAAGAATACGTGGCTCATCAAAAACCTTATCACCCTGTTTTATCACACTGCTGCTGATATATGTACGTACATACGCTTCAATGGCCGGGAAAGTTCTTTTGAATTGCGGGCCAACTTTAGTTCCGGTACTGGCTACGGTATTTACCGTTCCGGAATGGCTGTATTCCATGGTGGCACGCACTATCCGGCCAGCATTTGCATTAAATTTATCGTAACCGAGTTCATGATTTATGTACACGCCAATCAACAGGCAGGCAGCAAGCCCTACTGTCAATCCAAAAATATTGATGGCAGAATAGAGTTTATTCTTACGCAGGTTACGCAAAGCAGTTCTTAAATAATTTTTAAACATAGCTTCAGTTTTATTCTGTTCTTAAACTCTTCACCGGGTTTGCATTGGCTGCCCTGATCGCCTGCAAACTGATGGTAACAAATGCTATGACTGCAGCAATGATCCCGGCCAGTAAAAAAATCCACCAGCTGATATGAATGCGGTAGGCAAAATCCTGCAGCCATTTATGCATCACGTACCAGGCCAGCGGCGTTGCTATCACAATGGCGATTACAACCAGTTTTAAAAAGTCTTTCGACAATAAGGCAACAATGCCTGCAACACTTGCACCCAAAACTTTTCGAACACCAATTTCCTTGATGCGTTGCTCTGCACTGAATGTAGCCAGTCCAAACAGGCCCAGGCAGCAGATCAGGATAGCGATCAAAGTGAAATAAGAAACAATAGAAGATAACCGGGTTTCTGCTTCATAATTTTTTTGAAAATCATCATCCAGGAAACTGTATTCAAAAGGTTCCTGTGGGTTTAGTGAGTGCCAGGTTGTTTCCAATGTTTTTAAAAGGCTACCCATATCTCCCGGCTTTGCATGCACCACCATATAATTAAACTGGTTGTGGCTGCTGCTGAGCTGGTAACCATAGGGGGTTATCGGCAAATGCAGGTCTTCAAAATGAAAATCTTTTAGCACACCAACTATTTCAAATCCGTATTGCTGTCCCTGGTAATCGAAATACACTTTTTTATTTACAGCATCCTGTGCAGAAGCAAAGCCCACTTCTTTTACTGCAGTTTCATTTAATATCATGCGGTAATTTGTATCTGCAGGAAACTCCTCTGAAAATAAACGCCCGGTAACCGGTTTCATATTTAAAGTTTTCAGGTAACCGGCATCCACCCAGTTCATACGGGTACGCTTTGCATCATTCATGGTTTGGCCTTCTTTGTAAATTAAATTATCAGAAGGGTTGAAAATGCCCGGGTTGTATAACGAAGCTCCCACAGATCTTATCTGCGATAGTTTTGTCAGTTCATTTTTATAGGAAGCATACATATTTTTTGCAGTTCCGCTACGCAGAGGAATAATAACCTGTCTTTCTTTTTCAAAGCCAAGATCTGCCGAGCGCAGGTAATGCATCTGGTTTGTGATAACCACGGAAGCAATGATGAGTACAACAGAAATAATAAATTGAAATACAACCAATCCTTTTCTTAACGATACCGCTGCCAGCGAATTGGATAATCTTCCCTTTAAAACGCTGATTGGTTTAAAAGAAGATAAATAGAATGCAGGATAACTGCCTGCAAATAAACCGGTAATTACAGACAGTAAAAAAAATACTGCAATAATTAAACTATCCTGCGAAAAAGACAGGGAAAGATTTTTTCCGGACACAGAGTTAAAGGCAGGCAACAACAATTCAGTAAGCGTAAAGGCAAATACAAAAGCTATCAAACTCATGAATACTGATTCGCCAAGAAACTGGCGTACCAGTGATCCTTTTTCAGCTCCCAGTACTTTGCGGATACCTACTTCTGCACTACGTTTGGAAGAACGTGCCGTGGAAAGGTTCATAAAATTGATACAGGCTATCAACAAAGTAAAAAATGCAATGGAAGCAAGAATATATAAATAGGTCTTACTTCCCGACGGTGTAACATTTTTGTCCATTCCCGAACGCAGGTGTATATCTTTCAGCGCTGTTAAAAATTGTTTTTTGCCATAGCCCTGTGCCTTCAGGTCCTTACCGGCATATTTGTCAATAAAAGCAGGGAATTTAGCCTGCAGGTTTTTAATATCACTACCGGGCTTTAGCTGCAGGTAGCTGAAAAACATATTATTATTTGCAAAGTTGGCCCCATTCTCTTTTATGTATTCTTCAATATCTCCGCCCTTGACAGACAAAAAGAACCTGCCGTCAATATGTGATGGTTTGTCATAGGGTTTAAAAACACCGGTCACTAAAAAATCGTTATCTCCATTTGTACTGCTGCTGATATGTACCAGTTTATTTAATGCCGGCTGATCACCAAATAATTTTTTGGCTATTTCTTCAGACAGTACAACTGTTTTGGGTTCATTGAGCGCTGTAACCGGGTTACCTTCAGTAAAATGATAAGTAAACATCCTGAAGAATGTGGAATCGGCCAGATAACCTTTCGTCTCGTAAAAAGATCTGGGTTCGCCATTCTTTTCTTTGTATTGCATCAGTGTTTTGTCTTCTGCAAAGAGGCCCATCAACCTTGCAGTCTGCTCCACTTCCGGAAATTCCATTTGCATGGCCTGTACCATAGGTGCAGGCGTATTCGGCATATGCATTTCCTCGCCCTGCTTGATAAAAGTAGTTCCAAGCTGGTAGATCTGATCTCCCTTATGCTGGTACCTGTCGTAACTGATCTCATTCAAAATGTATAAGGTGATCAGCATACAACTGGCAAGCCCTACCGACAAACCAAAAATATTAATGAAAGAAAAGATCTTGTTTTTCTTCAGGTTGTTCCAGGCTATTTTAAAATATGTTTTTATCATGGCTATACTTTTATTCGGTTCGTAATGACTTTACTGGATTTGCAACAGCCGCCCTGATGGCCTGGAAACTTACTGTCATTAAGGTAATTGCAAGAGCAGCCAGTGCAGCCACCGCAAATACCTGCCAGCTAATTTTTATTCTGTAATCATAATTAGTAAGCCAGTTATCCAGGTAATACCAGGCGATGGGTGCAGCAATAAGGCAGGAAAGAAGAACCAATACAAAAAACTCTGTAGAAAGTAAACGCCATAAATTCAGCACGCTTGCACCAAGCACTTTGCGAATGCCAATTTCCTTGGTTCGCTGTTCGGCAACAAAACTTGCCATACCAAATAAACCCAGGCAGGAAATAAAAATGGCGAGGATAGCAAAATAAGAAGCCAGTTTGCCCACACGTTCTTCAGCCCTGAACTTATTTCCAAATTCTTCATCAACAAATTTATAATCAAACGGTACGTTAGGTGTATATTTTTTCAAATGCTGTTCAATGCCGGCTAAAGATTGTTTTACATTTTTCTGCGGATCCAGTTTAAGGATGAGGTTATACAAGTCATCAAACTTACCTATATGGTACAAAGTGGGACGAACCGGGTAAAACGGCGATTCCTGCATGATGTCATTAACAATACCAATGATGGTGAACGGCTCATCATTCCATTTCAACACGGCGCCTACCGGGTCTTTAATACCTAAAAACTTAGCTGCCGATTCATTAATGATAAAGGCAGAAGAGTCGGTTGCAAAATCCCTTGAGAAATCGCGGCCTTCTATAATTGTCCAATTCACTGCTTTACCAAATTCATAGGTCACGCTGTTGTTAGGGAAATCCACAGCAAGATTGGGGTCCTTGCCTTCCCATTCAAAACCTCCATTTGTATTCCATACCTGTGTTAGCGGGCTGTTGGATGCTGCCATTTCTTCAATAGCGCCTGAATTTTTCAGCCCTGTTCTTACCGTTTCAAAATGATCCTGTATTTCCTTCTCCATACCCAGGTTGATCAAACCGTTCCGGGTATAACCGATCGGCCTGTTTTTAGCATGCTGTATCTGCTGGTAAACGATGATGGTTCCAATGATCAGCATAATGGAAACAGTAAACTGCATTACTACCAGGATCTTACGGGGAACAGATGCATACCTGCCCACACGAAAAGTTCCTTTCAATACTTTCAATGGCTGGAAAGAAGAAAGGTAAAGTGCAGGATAACTTCCGGAAAGCAATCCTGTAATTAAAATAAATACAAGGCTAAAAAGCCAAAACAGCGGGCTGGCCCAGGCGATCTCGATCTTTTTACCGGCAATATCATTAAACAAAGGCAATAATAAGGCTACTAAAAGCAAAGACAATACAAAAGACAACACCACCACTACATAAGATTCTGCAAAAAACTGGTTTACCAGTTGCCAGCGTAAAGATCCCAATGTTTTGCGGATACCAACTTCCTTTGCCCGCTTTTCACTTCGTGCAGTAGCAAGATTCATAAAATTAATGCAGGCAAGCATGAGTACAAATATGCCAATGATACCAAACATCCACACATATTGAATGTTTCCGCCGGTATTCACACCATTCTTAAACTGGTTATTCAAATTCCATTTGCTCATAGGCTGCAAAAAAACCACCCATTGATATTTCGTTTCTTCCTTTGATACATTATTCAATTTAGCATTCCTGATCTTTGCAGAAACCTTTGCCATATCAGCATTGTCTGCGATCTGCACAAATGTTTGACTGAAATTACTTCCCCAGGGTTCTTCAATTTGTTTAGCCCAGGGGTTCTGCACCAACCACAGATCCCAGGGCATCATAATTTTAATTTCCCGGAAAGAAGTATTATCAGGAAGGTCTTCGTAAACACCTGTAACCTTTACATCAAGGGTCCTGTCAAATTTTATTACTTTATTGATGGGGTCTTCTTTACCAAAGACGGCTTGGGCAGCCGATTCGGAAAGCATGATGGAATAAGGATCCTTCAATCCCGCTCTTGTTCCCTTCAGCATTTTAAGTGTAAGCATTTCGGGGGCATCCGGCTCAAAATAGTTGCCTGTTTTGGTGAAATTTTTATCCCCCACAGTAAGTAAATGACTTCCGGTCCATGATGACTGAACCACATATTTAAAATTGCTTCCGTATTTACTCCGCAACTCTGGTCCCATCACCGCGGGGTTTGACACCTGTGTTTCTACCTTGCCATTGAAGTTTGCATGCTGCATTACCTGTGCGATACGGCCGTAATGCTGATGGTATTTGTCAAATGTAAGTTCATCGTATACCCATAAACCGATCAGTGTAGCTACCGCCATACCAACAGCCAGCCCGCCAATATTAATGGCGCTGTAACCTTTACTCCTCCAAAGGTTACGAAAAGCGATCTTAAAATAATTTTTAATCATGGCTATACTTTAAATGGATACCTGTTTTTCATGGCGTTGATAAAACCGGCAATGTTTTAAAATCCGGCTTTTACAACATAATATTTTCAATCACCGCCTGGCCGTCCAGCATGCGGATGATCCGGTGGCTGTACCGGGCATCATGCTCTGAGTGTGTGACCATGATGACGGTGGTTCCTTTTTCATTCAGATCGGTAAGCAACTGCATTACTTCATTACCATTTGATGAATCCAGGTTACCGGTAGGTTCATCAGCCAGTATCAGTTTGGGATTGTTAACCACGGCCCTGGCAACCGCAACACGCTGCTGCTGTCCTCCCGAAAGCTGCTGCGGGTAATGATTGCGGCGATGCATGATCTGCATCTTATCCAGCACTTCCTCCACCCTTTTCTTTCTTTCGCCTGCTTTAATGCCGGTATATATCAACGGCAGTTCCACGTTCTCAAAAACGGTCAGTTCATCAATTAAATTGAAACTCTGGAAAACAAACCCGATGTTGCGTTTCCGCAGGTCGGCCCTTTTGCGTTCATTGAACCGGGCTACTTCAATTCCGTTAAAGACAAAACTGCCTGCATCGGCATCATCCAGTAAACCCAGGATATTCAGCAATGTGGATTTGCCACAACCGGATGGCCCCATAATAGCCACAAACTCCCCTTCCTTCACTTCGATGGAAAGTTTATTCAAAGCAACGGTTTCTACTTCTTCTGTACGGTAGATCTTTTCTAATTCAGAAATCTTTATCATGGTTATCTTTTAATTTTTTAAAAAATATTTTCAATCAATATATAAGTGGGTTTACCAGCAGAAAAAGAGACGGGTCTGCTTCTTCCAGGTGATCTGTTTCTGCACTTTTAAAATCATTTTTCAATATGGATTTGCATGCTGCTGTCTTAGTGCCACAGGCTTTCAGGTTACCGTTATTGATGGCATTAAAAAACAGGCCGGCAATAAAAAGGACAAACAGTACAATAAAATGCTTTCTCATAGCTGCAATATTAATTGATGAACGAAAATGTTTTATTCTTTTTTCAATACCAGTTCCTGCATATTCCCGTAATTTTCATAACTGGATGTAACCACTTTATCGCCCGGCTTCAGACCCTGTATCACTTCATAGTAATCGGGGTTTTGACGACCAAGCTGGATATCGATCCTGTAAGCGACCTGGCCGTTTTCAGACAGTTTGAATATCCAGTTACCACCGGTTTGCTGGTAAAACCCGCCTTTGGGCAACAACAGGGCCGTGGTTTCATCACTCAGTGCCAGTCTTATCTGTAAGGTTTGGCCACGGCGTATTCCGGGTGGTATGGAATCATTGAATTGCATATCTACCTGGAACCTTCCGTTGGTAACCTGCGTAAATACTTTTTTAATGGTAAGCCGGTATGATTTACCGGCAACAGAAGCTTCACCCATCAGCCCGATGAAGATCCTTGAAATATAATGTTCATCAATATCCACCCTTACCTTAAACCCGCTCATCACATCGATCTGGCCTAAACGCTCACCTTTGTTCTTCGACTGACCGATCTCCGCATCCAGTGAGGTGAGCTGTCCGTCAACCGGTGCCCTTACGATCAGGTCGCCCACTTTTTTGCGCATAACCTGCAGGGCATTTTGTGTTCGGGCAAAAGATTGCCTTGCCTGTTCCTGTTCTTCCCGGGTTGAAACAGTATCCTTTTTCAAAACCTGGTCAGCCAGGTTTTTCTTTTGCACCTGGTAATTGTAATTATTCTCCGACTGCTTAAATTCCTGGGAACCGATCACTTTTTGTTCGTACAGTTTTTTATTAAGTTTATAGATGCGTTCAGCTTCTTTCAGTGAATTATCAACATCGGTAAGCTGGTTTAATTTGCCGATCGTATTTTGCTGCGCTGCATTCCGGGAAATCTGCATTTGCGTAAGCAGGTTAAAAACAGAGGTCTCCTGGTTAACCAGGCTCAATTCAAGATCAGTGTTGCTGAGCCGCAGGATGGGCTGGTCTTTTTTCATGATGGCGCCATCCTCAACAAATTTTTCTTCAACCCGGCCACCTTCCAGTGCATCAAGATAAATGGTTGTGATGGGTAAAATGACTCCGTTAACAGGGATGAATTCCTGAAAAGTTCCCTGCCTGATCTCACTGATGGTTATCCGGTCGGTGTTGACATTCAGCCTTGATTTTCCGCTCGTAAAATACCAACTGGCAAAAATGAGCGCCAGTACACCTGCAATTCCGCCAATAAGCATGATGCGCTTTTTATTCCAGCCTTTTTTTTCAATGACCCTGTCCATATCCTTTTTATTTTTCTTTTCAGTTGATTTGATGACCCTATACTATATATATGTCTTCCATTTGCCTTTTTTAACATAGAAAGCTGTGCCAGAATCTACCCGATTGATTATCAAATTCTTAACTGCAACCTGCCGATCGATCTGTACGGTATTGATACAGTAAGTGTTCGTTTTTGATACAGTTTTTTCACCATTGCCATTTTAAATATTTTTAAAAATACCTTCTTTGTACCCTTGCTTTTTGCCGGCGCTGGATATACCACAGGTCGGCGGTGCTTAAGATCCGGTTCCGGCATTTTGAATACCCGGTTGCCAGCACTTCTTTTACATCTGTTGTGAGGTTTATAACAATTTCCTGGCTGAGCGGTGTTAATAAACGTGTTGTCTTAATTTTCATGGCTTTGCTTTTTAAACTTTAGAAAAAATGTTTTTCAATTTCTTCTTTATACAAAGCTGTGCCAAAATCTAAATGGCTGTTTTTCAATACGCTGAAAAAATCAGCCTGCATATAACTGTACGGTTTTGATACAACCGGTATCCGTTTTTGATACAATGCTGAAATCAATAAAATTTTTTTAAGTGAATGGATAATAAATGTTTTTAAATATGGTATACTTGTGGGAGATTAATAAACCGTGATCATGAACTTAAAAAATGCGAACATATTGGTTATTGATGATGATACAGATGTACTCACAGCAGTGAAGTTGTTGCTGAAGACCGAAGCAAAAGAAGTGGTAACAGAAAAAAACCCGGAGATGCTTCAGTCATTGCTGGCATCAAAAAAGTTCGACATTGTGTTGCTCGACATGAATTTTAAAAGCAGCATCAACACCGGTAATGAAGGGATTTTCTGGTTAAAAAAAATAAAGGAACTGGATGAACACCTGTCGGTGATCATGATCACGGCCTACGGTGATATTGATCTTGCTGTTCGTTCACTGAAAGAAGGTGCGGCTGATTTCATTGTAAAGCCCTGGCACAATGAAAAACTCCTGGAAGCCATCAAAGGAATTTTAAAGTCGAAAGAAAAAACGGCTGCTGGTGTTCCCGTTAACCATGCTTCAAAACTGGGCCCGGAAATGATCGGCGATTCGGATGTGATGAAAGATATATTCTTCAAGATCGAGAAAATTGCACCAACCGATGCCAACATTTTTATCCTGGGTGAGAATGGAACCGGGAAAGACCTGATCGCCAAGGCCATTCATGAACATTCCCTGCGGGCAGATAAACCATTTATAAAAGTAGATGTGGGTGCATTGACGGAAACGCTTTTCGAAAGTGAACTTTTCGGGCATACCAAAGGTTCCTTTACCGGTGCAGCCGAAGGAAGGGCAGGCAGATTTGAAGCCGCAAACGGAGGTACTTTATTTTTAGATGAGATCGGTAATATATCCATGCACCAGCAGGCAAAATTGCTGAGTGTTTTACAAAACAGGCAGGTATCCCGGGTGGGCAGCAATGAAGCAATACCTGTTGATATACGCCTGATATGCGCCACCAACCTGCCGCTTGCAGAACTGGCCAATGAAACCCGTTTCCGGAAAGACCTGATCTACCGGATCAATACAGTAGAGATACTGGTTCCTCCATTACGTAAACGCGAAAACGATATTATATTACTGGCCAAACATTTTGCGCAGATATATGCCGCTAAATATTTAAAACCCGTGCCTGCATTTGATGCAAAAGCCATCGACAAACTGAAGCATTATCATTTTCCGGGCAATGTGCGGGAACTGCAGTACACCATGGAACGGGCCGTCATCATGTCGGAAGGGGAAACCCTTACTGCTGCCGATCTTATATTTTCACCGATTGAAACTGCCGTGCAGGAAGCTGCTGAAACCAGGAATATGAACCTGGGTGTTGTGGAAAAAAATACCATTCTCCGGGTTATTGAAAAACACCATGGCAATATTTCGAAAGCGGCCAAAGAACTGGGTATTACCCGTACCGCTTTATACCGGAGACTTAGTAAATATGAACTATGAACCATCAACCATGAACCATGAACTCTTAACCATCAACTCTTAAATGAACTTTAAAAAATACGACTGGAGTTTACTGATCCGCATCGCATTGCTCTTTGCAACCATGTGCGTTGCGGCATGGCTGCTGGTTAAAGGATTATTTATTTTGTTGGCACTTGCCCTGGCTGCTGTTACCGGGCAGGTGATAGAATTGTACCGGTTTACCAATAAAAGTAAAGACGAGCTGGAACAGTTCGTTGAATCGGTTCACTACCGTGACTTTTCGCGCCACTTCGATGAAAAAAATGCACCGGTTGCCGTACAGCCCATGCGCAAAGGGTTCAACGAGATCAACAGCACATTCAAGATCATCAGTAAAGAAAGGGAAACACAATATCAATACCTGCAAAAGATCCTGGAACTGGTGGATACCGGGATACTTTCGTACGACAATAAGGGGGGAGATATCATGTGGATGAATGAATCGCTGAAGCAGTTGCTGAATATCCCTTACCTGAAAACCATTCACTCCCTGGAAAAAAGAGATGAGGCACTGCACCGGGAGATCATTGCCCTGAAACCGGGAGAAGGCAAAGTCGTATCCATTACAACTGACAAAACCAGTTTAAAGGTATTGCTGTCTGCCACTGCATTTCAAACAGATGGAAAGCTGTATAAACTGATCGCTTTTCAAAATATCAATGAAGCACTGGATGAAACGGAATCAAAAGCCTGGCAAAAACTTTTGAGCGTAATGACACACGAGATCATGAATTCCGTTGCTCCCATTTCTTCACTGGCCGACACGTTGAAGAGCCGCCTTCAGTTATCCTTAAAGGACCTGAATAACAATTCAGGTTCACTGGATGACCTGGAACTGGGTATTGATACCATTAAACGGAGAAGTGAAGGATTGCTGAAATTTGCGGAAACCTATCGAAACCTGAATAAGATCACCAACCTTAACCTGAAAAAAATATATGTGCGTGATATGTTCGAAAACCTGCATCGCCTGATGCAGCCCACTTTCGGGCAAAAGAATATTGAACTGGAAATTATTTTAAAAGACCCCGACCTGGTACTCGAAGCTGATACCGATCTTATTGAACAGGTATTGATCAACCTGATACTAAATGCCGCCGATGCGGTAAAAGAAGTTGCCGCCCCACGCATACTGCTTTCGGCATATATTACACCCAATAACAAAACAGTTATTAAAGTGGCTGATAACGGTATTGGCATTTCTGCCGAACTGATGGAGAAGATATTTATACCATTCTTCAGTACCCGTAAAACCGGCAGCGGTATCGGTTTAAGTTTATGCAAACAGATCATGATGCTGCACAAAGGCAATATCAAAGTGCAAAGCGTGGAAGGCGAAGGCACTGCCTTTTCACTTTTGTTTTAATATGCTTAGTGACAGCCGGACCAGGTAAACCTGGAAATGGTACCACGTAGAAACAGCGTAAACTTAGGATTACACAACTTGTAGGGCATTTGGCGTGGATAGCTTACCTATGTGTTTTTCTATTGTGTTCTATGTTCCTATGTGGTTCATAAAAATCGAATTGAGTAATCCCGATAGTCACTTTTGCTTTTGTTAAAACTGGAAGTAAATAAACGAACTGCCGCTTTCCTGGCTCCAGATCAGCAACAGTATCAAAACTGCCCAAAATATCCCCAACAGCCACCAGGGCATTTTTTCTCCGATCACCAAAACTTTTGTATCCCGCATGATCCAGTGAAAAGCAACCAGGAAAAATGTGACAGTTAACACTTTAATGATACTCAGCGTGGTAAGCAGGGCTTCCGCATTTGGCACATTGTAAAACATGGCATTTAAAAGCTGCCATGCCGAACCAAAATCGGGGGCACGAAAGAAAACCCAGGTTACATTGATAAAAAAGAAGGTAACCATGGCGTACATGAAATTGCGGAAAGTTTTTGCCTTCAGGTCCCTGGGGAGAACACCGAGTACGCCAATTTCGGCAGATGGTACCGCGGTCATTGGAACCTGCTTTTTTTTGCTGAAGTCCTGTATTATTTTTTCACCCCATAAATAAGCGCCATGCAATCCGCCCCAAACTACAAAGGTCCAGCTGGCGCCGTGCCATAGCCCCCCGATCAGCATGGTCAGCATTAAATTGATGTATGTTCGGAATTTGCCGTTGCGGTTACCCCCGAGCGGTATGTATAAATAATCACGTAACCAGGATGACAGGGTAATATGCCATCTTCGCCAGAAATCTGAAAATCCGATCGCTGCATAAGGATATAAAAAATTCTCCGGCAGTATAAATCCCAAACAGGCCGCTACACCTATGGCACAGGTTGAGTAGCCGGCAAAATCAAAAAATATCTGGCCCGAAAATGCAAATACCCCCGTCCAGGCATCCAGTGTATGCAAAACCTGTTTTGCATTAAACACATCATTGGCAGACTGGGCGAGCAAACTGTCAGCCAGCACAACTTTCATAAATAATCCCAGGGTAACCAACAACAAACCCTGTATGATTTGCTTTTGGGTTGCCTGCCGCGGTGTTTCAAACTGTGGCACCAGCTGGGGCGGACGGACAATTGGCCCGGCAACCAGGTGCGGAAAGAAGGTAACAAACAGCGAAAAATCAAGCATGGATTTAACCGGCTTGCTTTTTCGTTTATACATATCGATGGTATAACACAATGTGGTGAATGTATAAAAGGAAATACCCGCCGGTAAAATGATATTCGGTTTTGCAGGATGAAAATCCATGCCTAATCCATTTACCAGGAGCGTAAAATTCTCCAGTAAAAAAGTACCATACTTAAAAAAACAAAGCATGCCCAGGTTACCGATAAGGCTCAAAACAAGTAATAATTTTCTTTTGTATTTATTCTCCTGGTTATACAATGCCCTGCCTACAAAAAAATCCACCACAGTAGAAAGCCACAGCAATAATATGAAAGGAGGATTCCAGGCTGCATAAAAAACATAGCTGGCCAGTAAGAGATTTATCTTTTTTACTTTCCACGAAAAAGGAAGGTTATGCAGGATGAGCATAACAATAAAAAACGCAATGAATGTATAGGAGTTAAAAACCATAAAACAGGAAGTTTACTGGTAATAAATTATGGTACCGGTTGAATTGTTTTTGAAAATTTCCATCCCATTTCCGCATGCATTATGTTGATGAAATGTTTTGTGAATATCACTGCATCCGGCTGGCTTAAATGCGAAAATTCGGGGCATTGAAAATTTGCAATGGCCGGGTAATCGGCAAAATGAATACCCGGTGAATTGGTGCCAGCCAATAATCTATTCCAATATTTTTCACGGGGAAAGACTTTGCTTTCACCCATTAAAAAAGGGCCGCTGGACGGGGTACGTACAAACAAAATTTGTCCGCCCCTTGCTTTTATCTTATCGGTGCAGGATTTAACATGAGCAAATATGGAGTCTAATTTGCTGCCGGAAACCGGTGGTTCATTGCTTAACCGGCTAAAAAACATCCAGATGCCCTTAACCTTGTTTTGTTCAACGGTATCTGCTACAAAACTTTCCGTCATGTATTCCTGCCTGTTATACTTTACCCTGCCAAAACCCGGTGGGAAGAGTGGGAATTCAAATACACCCTGCCTGTTGGGAATACGCAGGTTTGATAAATGCGCATTGAGTGATAACCATTCTTTATTCAGGAATACCAGGTTATTTTCGAGGGGTTTGTTCAAAACAAAACTGGCCTTTTGTGCCGGAGTCCATTCCTTATAATACTTAAGATTTTTCAGCGGCGTTTCAACAAAAGGTGGTGCTGTAGAAAAAAAGAGCCCCTCGGTTACATCAATGACCAGTTTGCCGGAAAAGCGTTTATCATTAGCCAGGTCTTCCAGGATAGGCACAGGAGAACTGCCTACACAGGCCAGTTGTATGGCATGATCGCCGGTAATTTGCTCCCAGGTTGGAATATCCAGGTCGAACTTGATACGGGATGACCCGATGAATACCGTTGACCTGTCAGCAGGTTCATATACCATCTTCCTTTTATCTGACCAAAGGGCAGGATTGTCATCAAAGGCTGTATCAAAGCCCCTGCTGCGTACATAAAGTTCCCAGCACAGTAAGGTACCTATAACCAGTACCAGTGCAAGAATACCTGCTTTGGCAAAATGACGATTATTCATTTTTTAAAAAATTTATGACCCAATATGTATAAAAAGAAATGAAAGTTAAAAGCAAATCAGTTTGGCCAGGTTCATTTACCTTGATCCCCCTTAAAGAAGCGGCATTGCGGAAAATTCGTTCAGGCGGACTAAAGATATATAGCATAATCTGTATTTCATAACATTTCTGCATAAAATATATATCTCATATAAAGCATTTTGAAAAGGAACCAAAACGGGAAAGCGTAACCTCAGTAGAATAACAACTACAACAATATTGTTTGATCACTATACAGCAATGAATTATTCTGCTGTAATTTTACACAAACCCGTATACCTGTATTTAAATAATATAAACAATATACCTGGCAACAGGTACTGTACCTTAT
>Ga0138256_10004359_pt1 | contig 15051 bp, 10 predicted proteins | sample KNB2016incub_MG_FD_105486 | JGI IMG/M metagenome (GOLD analysis project Ga0138256, IMG submission 105486) | Active sludge microbial communities from wastewater in Klosterneuburg, Austria - KNB2014incub_MG | ecosystem: Engineered > WWTP > Activated sludge > Unclassified | place: Austria... | reverse complement strand
CCGGCGAAGGATGTCGATGGCTTCCATCCCGTCAACGTGGGCAAGCTGCTGACCGGCGAGAAGGACGGCTTTGCTCCGTGCACGCCGGCGGGGGTGCAGGAACTGCTGGTGCGCTACGGCGTGTCGACCACGGGAAAGGACGTCGTGATCGTGGGTCGCAGCAACATCGTGGGAAAGCCGATGGCGGCCCTGTTGATGCAGCAGGGAGCCGGCGGCGATTGCACGGTGACCGTGTGCCATTCGCGCACGCGCGACCTCGCCGCACATACCCGGCGTGCCGACATCGTCATCGCCGCGCTCGGGCGCCCGGAGTCGATCACCGGTGACATGATTCGGCCGGGCGCGGTCGTCATCGACGTGGGAATTTCGCGTGTCGCGGATCCGTCGGCGGCTCGTGGGTACCGGTTGGCCGGGGACGTGCATTTCGAGAGCGCGGCGCAGGTCGCGTCGTTCATCACCCCGGTCCCGGGCGGTGTCGGGCCGATGACGATCGCCATGCTGCTCAAGAACACCGTCCGGGCGGCGCGACAGGCCGGCGCGTGACACCGGCCCGGCGGCCGCGCGGCGCCGCGAGGCCGTTGCGCGAGGCGGCGGCGCAGGACGCGCCCGACCTCTTTGCTGCTGGCGGCGATGCGGTGTCCGGGCGTCAGGCGGCGGCGCCGTCGACGCGTGCGGCTGTGCGTGACGATGTCGGGCGTGACGCGGACGCGGAATTCGGCGCGGACGTGCTCCCGGTCGCGCCTGGTGAGAGTCCCGGGTCGGCGGTGTCGGTCGCGACCATCACGCAGACGGTGAAGGACGTCCTCGAAGGGGCCTTTCCGCCGCTGTGGGTCCGCGGAGAAGTGAGCGACTTCAAGCAGCACCGCAACGGACACTGGTACTTCTCGCTGCGCGACCAGGAGGCGTCGTTGAGGTGCGTGGTCTGGTCGCGTGACACCCGTCGCATTCCCGCAGCCCCCGACGAGGGCATGACGGTCGTGGCGTTAGGCCAGGTCACGGTGTACGCGGCGCGCGGCGACCTGCAGTTCACCGTCCGGGCGATGGACGCCGTCGGCGACGGGCTGTGGCGCAAGGCCTTCGAGCAGGCGCGCGCGCGCCTCGAACGCGACGGCCTGCTCGATCCGGCCCGCAAGCGCGCGCTGCCGTTCCTTCCACGCCGCATCGCGGTCATCACGAGCCGCGACGGGGCGGCGTTGCACGACATCATCTCGGTCACGCGCCGGCGCAATCCGCTGGTGGAGCTGGTGCTGATCCCGGCGGCGGTGCAGGGCGAGGGGGCGCCGGCGTCGCTTTGTGCGGCGCTCGACCGGCTGGAGGCGTGGGGAGGGGCCGACGTGGCGATCATCGGGCGCGGCGGGGGATCACGCGAGGACCTGTGGGCCTTCAACGACGAGACGGTTGCACGGCGAGTGGCGGCCTGCAGCATCCCGATCATCTCGGCGGTGGGGCACGAGGTGGACGTGAGCCTCTGCGACCTGGTCGCCGATTGGCGCGCTCCCACCCCGTCGGCGGCGGCCGAGCGCGCCGTTCCCGTGCTCGACGACCTGCGGCGTGAAGTGCGCACCCTTGCCCGACAGCTGCACACTGCGGCGCACGAGTGCGTGCGCGAGGGACGTCGGCGGCTGGAACAGGGATCGCGGCGACTGGCCCAGGATGCGCGCCGTCTCGTCGAGCGTCGCCGGCTCGGGCTGGAGGGACTGGCCGGGCAGCTACACGCCCTGTCGCCGCTCGCGACGATGTCGCGCGGCTTCGTGGCGGCCACGACGCCGGCCGGGCGCCTCATTGCCTCGGCAGGGGCCGTGGCGGCGGGTGATGAGGTGCACCTGCGCTTCCGCGACGGGACGGCGGTGACGCAGGTGCAGTCGGTGATGCTCCACGCAAGTGGCACGGGTGGTGAGGCGGTCGATGCGGACTCAGTGAACGGGCAGGAGTAAATGGCGACTTTCGAGGAGGTCCTCGCGCGCCTGGAGGCGATCGTCGAGGAAATGAGCGGTGAGGAGCTGCCGCTGGATCGCGCGCTGGCGCTGTTCGAGGAAGGGATCGAGCATTTGCGCCTGGCGACGCACGAACTGGGGCGCGCCGAGGCGGCGGTGAAGGTGCTCGCCGAGCGCGCCAATGGTGTTTTGGAGGCGGCTGACCTTGGTGGCTGACACGATGCACGCGCTGTCCACGGAGCGTACCGCGATCGACGCCGCGCTGCTGCGGCTGTGTGACGAGACGGCGGGATCGTTCACCCCCGCGGTGGCCGAGGCGGTGCGGTACTCGCTGCTCGGCGAGGGGAAGCGGCTGCGCGGCTGTCTCCTGCTGCATGCGTATCGTGCCTGCGGCGGCGGCGCCGATGCGACGGCGCTGGCGGCGGCGGTGGAAGTGGTGCACGCGTACTCGCTCGTGCACGACGACCTGCCGTGCATGGACGACGACGACGTGCGTCGCGGCCGGCCGACGGTGCACAAGGTGTATTCGGTCGCGATCGCGACGGCGGCCGGGCTGGCAATGGTCCCGCTCGCGGCCCAGGCGGCGTTCCGCGCGGCGCGCGGGTTGACCCTCTCCGACGCTGAGGCTGGCGCGATTGTCCGGACCCTCATGCGGGCCTCGGGCGGGGGCGGGATGATCGGGGGGCAGCTGCTCGACCTCGAGGCCGAGGGACGTACGCTGGGGCTGGAGGAGCTCGAGCGCATCCATCAAGGCAAGACGGGGGCGCTGATCGAGGTATCGGTGCGGCTCGGCGCCATGGCGGCGCGAGCGCCCGCCGATCAGGTCGAGGCGCTGGGGCGCTACGGTGCGCGGCTCGGGCTCGCCTTTCAGATCGCCGACGATGTGCTCGACGTGACGGCGACGACAGACGAACTGGGGAAGACGGCCGGGCGCGACGTCGCCCTGCGCAAGAGCACCTATCCCGCGCTGCTGGGGATTGCCGGGGCACGCGAACGCGCCGACGCGTTGATCGAGGAGGCGCTGTCGGCGCTGCGTCGGGCGGCCGTGAACTCGGAGGTGTTGGAGGCGCTGGCGCGTTACGCGGTGGAGCGTCGCTCCTGACGGATGCCGCGCACCTGATGGCGGTTTAGGGCGCCGCGCGGCGCTCGATGTCGCCGGGAACTTCCCCCGCTGCCGGTCTTACTACACCTTCCCGCCATGTCAATTCTGGACCGAGTCGATTCTCCTGCCGATCTTCGGCGCCTCACGCGTGACGAGCTGCGCACGCTGGCGGCGGAGATGCGTGCGCGCCTCATCGACGTCTGCTCGCGGACGGGCGGGCACATCGGCGCCGGGCTCGGCGTCGTGGAGCTGTCCATCGCGCTGCACTACGTCTTCGAGACCCCGCGGGACCAGCTCGTCTGGGACGTGGGGCACCAGGGCTATCCGCACAAGCTGCTGACCGGGCGCAACGCCCGGATGGAGACGCTGCGGCAGGAGGGCGGGCTGTCGGGATTCCTCAAGCGCAGCGAGAGTCCGTACGACACCTTCGGGGCCGGCCATGCCGCGACGTCGATCTCGGCCGCGTTAGGTATCGCGGCGGGACGCGACATCCAGGGAGACGATTACAAGGTCGTGGCCATCATCGGCGACGGATCCCTCACCAGCGGGCTGGCCTACGAGGCGCTCAACAACGCCGGGCACTCGGACCGCGACGTGGTCGTGATCCTCAACGACAACGAGATGTCGATCGCCCCCAACGTCGGGGCGATGTCGCGCTACCTGACGCAGGTGCAGCGCAACCCGCTCTACAATCGCGTGCGCGACAAGATCGGCGAATTCGTCGAGACGCACGACGCCCTCAACACGCTGGTGCGGAAGTGGGAGGAGAGCGTCAAGTCGTTCCTGACACCTGGCGTGTTGTTCGAGGAGCTCGGGTTCCGCTACTTCGGCCCGCTGGACGGCCACGACCTCGATGTCCTGATCGACACCCTCGAAGTGGTGCGTGACCGCGGCGGGCCCCGCCTGGTCCATGTGGTCACCCAGAAGGGGCGCGGCTTTCCGGCCGGCGAACACGTGGAGAAGTGGCACGCGCTGCCACCGGGACACGATCCTGCCACCGGGAAACAGCGCACCGCCGCCAGCGGCAACCCCAACTACACGGCGGTGTTCGGCGCGGGGCTGAGCGCGTTGATGGACGAACGCGGCGATGTCGTGGCCATCACCGCCGCCATGCCCAGCGGCACCGGGACCGGGGGCGTGGCCACGGCGCATCCGTCGCGGTTCTTCGACGTCGGCATCGCCGAAGGACATGCCGTGACCTTCGCCGCGGGGATGGCCACACGCGGGCTGCGCCCGGTGGTGGCCATCTACTCCACCTTCCTGCAGCGGGCCTACGACAACCTGATCCACGACGTGGCGCTGCAGTCGCTGCCAGTCGTGTTCTGCATGGACCGGGCGGGGCTGGTCGGCGAGGACGGCGAAACCCACATGGGGCTCTACGATATCGCGTACATGCTGGCCGTCCCGAACATGACCGTCACGGCCCCGAAAGACGGGACGGAGATGCTCGCGCTCGTGCGGGCGGGGGTCGAGCACGAGGGCGGGCCGTTCTGCCTGCGCTATCCACGGGACGTGGCCCCCGACCTGGTGCCGCCGATGCGCGACATCGCGCCGACCCCGCACGCCACGTGGGAGGTGCTGCGCACGGGACACGACGACATCGCGATCCTCGCCGTGGGCACCATGGTCGCGCCGGCACTGGCCGCCGCGGCCACGTTAGGCGAGGAGGGGCTCGACGTGACGGTCGTCAACTGCCGGTACCTCAAGCCGCACGACGACGTCACACTCGCGGCCATCCTCGGCGGGCACAAGTCGCTCCTGGTCGTGGAAGAGGGGACGGTGGTGAACGGGTTCGGCGCCTACCTCGCGCGCATCGTCGAGCAGCAGGAACCCGGCGTGCGCGTTGTGGCGCACGGCGTGCCGGACCGCATCATCGTGTCGGCGTCCCGACGCCGGCAGTTGTCGCTCTGCGGGCTCGACGCCGCTGGCATCGCCGACCGCGTGCGCGCGCTGCGCGAGACCGAGGCGATCGCCGGGTGATACACATCGGCGTTGTCGGTCACCGCGGGTACGACGACCTGCTCCCGCTGCTCGAGACGCTGCGCCGGCTGTCGCCGACGCTCGGCGTGGCGCTCGTCCTCGAGCCGGAGCTGGCCGCGCTGGCCCCCGAACTCCCGCTGCTGCACGACCTGGCGGGGATCGACGCCCTGCTTTCGCTCGGGGGCGACGGCACGCTCCTGCGCGCGGCGCGCTTGCTGGGCGGTCGCGAGGTGCCGATCCTGGGCATCAACCTTGGGCGCCTCGGCTTCCTCACGGCGTGCGGGCCCGACGACGCGGCGACGGCGCTGCGACGGTTTGTCGCGGGCGACTACGTCTCCGACGCGCGCATGGCCCTCGAAGCCGTCGTGACCAACGATGGAGAGGAGGAAGCGAGCTGGCACGCGCTCAACGACGTGGTGCTGAAGCAGGGGGGCAAGGCACGCGTCATGCGCCTGCACGTGGAGGTGAACGGCGAGGAAATCGCCCAGTTCGCCGCCGATGGCGTGGTGATCGCCACCCCGACCGGGTCGACCGCGTACGCGCTCTCCGTCGGCGGGCCGGTGGTCGACCCGGCGCTCGAGTCGATCCTGCTCGCGCCCATCTCAGCCCACTCGCTGTACATCCGTCCGCTCGTGCTCCCGCCGTCGGCGGAGGTCGTGGTGAGCGTCGAGGATGATGACAGCGATCAATTGGTAACGATCGACGGGCAGATCGGGTCAACGTTCGGGAGCCGGCAGCGCCTCACCGTGCGACGCGCCGAGCGGGTCGTCCGCCTCGTTCGCTTTCCCGAGATGACGTTCTTCGAGCGCATGCGACGCAAGCTGGGGTGGAGCGCCACCGGCGACGCGGCGCGCTAGCCGCATGCTGGTCGCCCCATGCTGACAGAACTGCGGATTCGCAACGTCGCCATCCTCGAGTCGGTTGCCCTCCCGCTTCGTGCCGGCTTCAACGTGCTCTCCGGCGAAACGGGGGCCGGGAAGTCGATCATCGTCGAGGCGCTCGGCCTCCTGCTCGGCGAGCGCGGCCACGCGGACCTCGTGCGCGCGGGGACCGACAAGGCCAGCGTGGAGGGGGTGTTCGACGTCAGTGCCCAACCCGAGCTGATATCCGCGCTCGATGCGCGCGGCGTCGATGTCGAGGAGGGCGTCGTCATCCTGCGCCGCGAGATTTCCAGCGCCGGGCGCAGCCGAGCCTGGGTCAACGGCTCGGCGGTCACCAGCGGCGCGCTGGCCGAGGTTGGGCGAGCCCTGGTCAACATCCACGGGCAGCACGAATCGCAGACACTGCTCAATCCCGAGGTGCAGCGAGCGGTGCTCGATGCCTTCGGCGGCGCCACGGCGCAGGCCGAGCGGGTGGCGTCCGCGTTCGCGGCCGCCAGCGACGTGCGCGCCCAGATGTCTTCGCTCGCGAGTCGCCGGGCGGCGGCGGAAAAGCGCGCCGACTACCTCCGCCACGTCGTGAAGGAGTTGGCCGAGGCGGTGCTCGTGGTTGGTGAGGACACTCGACTGGAGGAGGAAGTCCGGCGACTGTCGCACGTGGCAGAACTGCGGGTGCACGCCGCGCACCTGCGCGAGGCGATCGATGGCGAGGAGGCGGGGGCGCTGCTGGCGCTGGGCGCGGCCCAGCGCGCGTTAGGCGCCGCTGCCCGGCTCGACCCGGCGCTCGATCGGCTGCAGGCCATCCTCGACGCGGCCTTCGCCGAGCTGGACGAACTCGCCCGTGCCGTGCGGGACTACGATACCCAGCTCGACACCGATCCCGGGCGGCTCCAGGAACTCGAGGCGCGTCGCGACGTGATCTTTCGCCTCACGCGGAAGTACGGCGGCACCGTGGACTCCGCGCTGGAGACGCTGCGCGAGGCGCGCGAGGAACTCGACCTGGTCGATACTGCCGCACTGGACCTCGGGGCGCTCAGCCAGCGTGAGGCGGAGCTCTCGGCGGCGGTCACGCGCGAGGCCCAGCGGTTGAGCGCGGCGCGTGGCCAGGCGGCGCGAGCGCTGGAGCGGGCGGTGGACGCCATCTTCCCCGATCTGGGACTCGCGGACGGTCACCTCACCGTCGCCCTCACCCCGCGCGACGAGGTGGCGGCGAGCGGCGCGGAAGAGGTCGAATATCGGGTGGCCCTCAACGTGGGATTGGAGTCCCGGGCACTGGCCCGCGTTGCGTCTGGCGGAGAGCTGGCGCGGGTCATGCTGGCACTCAAGACGATCCTCGCACGGCTCGACGGCGTTCCCACCCTCGTGTTCGACGAGGTGGACGCGGGGATCGGCGGGCGCGTCGGGCTGTGCGTGGGCGACACGATGCGGCGCGTCGCCGCCCATCACCAGGTCTTCGCCATCACCCACCTGCCGCAGATCGCCGCCCGCGCGCACCATCACATCGTGGTGAGCAAGGGAGCGCGCGGCGGGATCACGACGGCCGACCTGCGTGTCGTAGAGGGCGATGCACGGGTGACCGAGGTGGCGCGCATGCTGGGCGGCGACTCCGAAAGCGAGGCGAGCCGGGCGCACGCGCACGAGCTGCTGGAGAACGCGGCCGTCGACGCGTCGGCCGGGGCTTCAACCGCTGCAGGTGCAGGCACCGGCCGTCCCGCTCGGCCGCGCGGGAGAAGCGCGAAGCGTTAGGCATTCTGGCCTCGGGTTCGCCGTGGCCGCGGGCGTGGCGAGCGCGTTTGGTCGGTGCACACCAGTCGAACCGAGGGCACGCTGCGACGGCGCGCCCCATGCGCGCCCCATGCGCGCCCCATGCGCGCTGCATGCGCGCCGCATGCGCGCCCCCTGAGGGTTAGCGCGCCGATCCGGCGCGCGGGGTCGGACGCGCCTCGGGAGCGGCGAACAGCGGGATGTAGAGGCGGAGGCCGATCGCGTGCGTGAACTGCTTGATCGCCAGTCCCGAGCCGCTCAGCGACTGACCCAGCACGTAGCTTACCTCCAGGGGGCGTCGTGCCCGACCGCGATAGTAGGCCGCCATCGTCGAGTACGTGAAGCCGGCGACCACGCGTTGCTCGGTGCGCGCGGTGCCGACGTTGAGCACCGCGGCATCGAGCGTCGTCGCCTGGCCCGACAGGTCGGTCACCGGGAATTGGCCGGCGTACACATCCTCGCCCTTGTTGTACACGCTGTAGGTGGCACTGAACATGAGGGCATCGCTCAGGCTGAACCGCGGCGAGACCTCGCCAACGAAGTAGTCGCCCAGGTCGCGGCTGACAAACTGGCGACGATAGGCCGCAGGGAAGGGCGCGTTCGGGGTGTCGGGGATGCGAAGGAATTGGTCGTCGGCCTGCTGGATACCGTATCGCCCGACGATCGACACCCATGCGCGCTGGCCGAACAGGACGTCGGCAAAGAGTCGACCCTCGAGGTCGTCCTGGGCATCACCGGTCCCCACATCGGCGAAATCGTCGGCGGACTGGTACTGCGCCTTTCCCAGCCGGTAGGCGCCGCCCACGGCGAGGCGGACCTTCACGCCGCGCACGTCGACTCGCTGCGGCGGCTGCGCCCCGAGTCCGTCGTACAGCAGGAACTTGGCGCCGATCTCGACGTCGCCGATGTGCGAACGCTCCACGGTGGCGAGTGGGGCAGCGCCAATCCCGAAGTCGGGGTCGGAGATGATCGTGTTGAAGTCGGCCAGGCCCATCAACGGGGCGCCCACCGGCGCTGCGGAGATCCAGCCGGCTCGCCCCGTGGGCGCTCCCAGCAGCGAGAGGAAGTCGGCCGAAAGCGCGGTGAGGCGGGCGGCCACGCTCAGCTGCAACGCCGACCCATGGACGGGGGCGTAGCGGGAGCCCTCGCCCTCGCGCGTGCCGTACACGGTGCCGACGGCGGTGGCGACTGCCGCTCCGCTCGCCGCCAGCTGCATTGCCCGCGCCCGGTCGGCGTTGATCGCCGTGCACTCGGGCGCCGCGCTCCCCTGACAGCTCGTCAGCGCCCCCTGCAATCGGGTGACCGCCTCGCCCAGCTGGGTGGTCACCAGCAGATTCTGCGCGCGCGCCCCCGCCAGGGCGCGTGCCGGATTGATCCCGATCGTCCCTCCGGTGCGGTCAGGATTGGGGTTCACCGTGACCTCGTTGCGCGTCTTCACGTAGGGCACCAGCACGCCGACGGTCAGTCGCCGGGTCACGCCGTACTCGAGCGTGATCGGGGTCGTGACGCTGGAATAGTCGAAGTCGACACGCAGTCGGCCCAGCGTACTCGGGTTCAGGGTGTTGCCGGTGAGCGTCTGCAGCGCACTCGTCAGCGGCCGCAGCGGCTCGAACCGGGACGGAGTGAGCGAATCGACGTCGAAGTCGATCGCGAGTCGTTCGGGGACGCCCTTCTTTCGCCCGTTCAACCCGTCGCTGAAGCGTTCGTTGGCGCGCCCCCACGTGGGCTGCACGCCGATCCGGAACAGGCCGCGGGGCACGACTGTGGCGTCGTCGGCGGGGCCCAGGATGCGCTGCGCCGCCGCCGCATGCGGCTGCAGGACGAGGATCGCGAACAGGGCCGTCGCCAGAGCGGCGGTCCGACGGCGACGTTTGAGCTGTAGGTTCGACAAGGTAAGTTGCTAGACCTGAAGAAGTCCGCCCTGCACCCCTCGCCATCGTGGCGCGCGGGCCCGGGAGCCGGGTCATCGAAAGTAACCGTACCGTGAACGATTCGCCGATCCCACCCATCCCGTGGCAGATCACGGGCAACCACTGGATCTCGCTACCGTGCATCCATCCGGTGGATGGTGCCATCCACGCGGTGGGAACGCTCCACCGCGGGGCGCGCGCCGCCGTGGAGTTTGCCGGGGGGGAGCAGTTTGCGTCGGGACAGGAACCGGCGCTCGCCCGCCCGGTGCTGGCGATCGACGGCGTCACGGTCGATTGGAGTAGTACCTCGCTGGCGTGGGAGCGTGCCTACGGCTGGCTGCCGACCTTCACCGCGACGCTGGGAACGCTGGTCGTCCGCGCCACGGTCTTTGCGCCGTATGGGAAGGATGCCGACACCGCGGGGGCCGTGTACGCCTTCGCCTTCGAGAATCGGGCCCAGCAGGACGTGCGGTTGAGCGTCGGGCTGGAGGGCACGCTCGGCTACCGCCAGCTCCGCGTGCGGACGGCACGCCCCTTTCCCGACGCGCATTCGGTGCGACGGGGCTCGACCGACGCCGTGATCCTGGAGGGGGGCGCCGTCCCGGGGCTCGTCGCGCTCGCCATCGGCGCAGACGGCGACGCGACGATCGACGTCTCCGAGTCCGGCAGTTACGCCATGCGTCGCGACGTGCGGGTCCCCCCGGCGGGGGTGGCGGAGGCCGCGTTCTTCCTCGCGGTCGGGCCGGAAGGGGATGGAGCCGAGGCCACGGCGGGTGTCATGCGGCGCCGCGGCTGGCGCTACCTGCTGGCCGCGACGCGCGACGCGCTCCGGGCGCTGGAGCAGAGCACGGGGCACGAGGCGATCGATGCCATCATCAATCGCAACCTGCTCTTCGCCTACTTCTATGGTGTGGGGCGCGCCCTCGACGACGCCCATTTCTACCTCGTGCGCACCCGGGTGCCGTGGCACTCGCGGGGGGTGAGCCTGCGCGAGTGGGAGGCCCTCATGTGGACCATTCCCGCGGTGCAGCTGGCGGATGCCCCGCTGGCGCGCGAACTCCTGCTGCGCGTCTGTGAATTGCACGGGTATTCGCCAGGGGTCGGCGTGCGCTACCTGGACGGCACGCTGTTCGAGCCCGGATTCTCGCTCGAAGGGGCGGGGGCGTATGCGATCGCGATCGACCGGTACATCCGCGAGTCGGGCGACGAGCAGATCGTGGAGGAGCCGGTCATCGCCGATACGCTGTACGGTTCGCACGAGGACATCAGTGCGCGCCGACACGAAACAATACCGCTCTTCTCGACGGAGATCACGCCCGCCGGGCGACCCGCCGCCTTTCCGTACACGCTGCACGGCAACGCGGTCGCGGCCCAGGCCATGGACGTCTTCCGGCGCACCCTGGACGAGGAGACCGCGCGCGCCATCGAGGACCCCGAGGCGGTGCGCGCGGCGCTGCAGCGGCACTTCGCCGGCGAGCGCGATGGCAAGTCGATCCTGATGTCGGCGGTGAACCTGACCGGTGAGGCGGTGGCCGACGACGATCCGGGCGCGTCGGTCGTCTGGTTGCCGTTGTACGAGACGCTCGATCGGCGCGATTCGGCCTATCGACGCACGGTCCGCACGATCGACCTGGAGCCCCGGGTCCTCGCCCAGCAGATCGCCCGCCTCCTGGGTCCCGACGCCAAGGATGTGATGCAGTGGCTGCGCCGCGCCCCCCTGCACAACGGGTTGGCCGCGGAACGTGTGGACGTGGATGGCCATGCCACCGCGAACGGCGGCGATGCCTCGCTGGCTGGGTTGCTCGCGTACACGCTCTGGTACGCGGTCCACGCCCTCGGCGTCGCCCCGTGAGCCGCGCCGCCGTCGAGACGCTGTACACCCTCGCCTACGGGCGGCGTCCGACGGTGGTGGCCTCGGCCCCGGGCCGGGTCAACCTGATCGGGGAGCACCTGGACTACAACGGCGGAGCCGTGCTGCCGATCGCGATCGCCCAACGCACGTGGGTGGCCATGGGACGGTCGCACGGCGACGCGTCGCGCGCCGTGTCGCGGGAGCGCGGCGAGGTGGGGACGTGGGCGCACGGGACGGCGAAGGCGAGCGGCGATTGGTGGGACTACGTCGCGGGGGCGCTCGAGTCCGCCGCATCGTTAGGCGCGGCGCGCGCCGACCGCAATGTGGCGGTGGTGAGCGACATCCCCATGGGTGCCGGGCTGTCGTCGTCGGCGGCGCTGGAGGTGGCCACCGTGCTGGCGGCCCTCGCCCTCGATGAACTGCCCGTGTCCGCCGCCCGCGACGACCGCGCGGCGACGCCGTCGCGTTCCATGCTGGATGTGGCCCGGGCCGCGCACCGGGCGGAGCATGACTTCGTGGGGGTGTCGTGCGGCATCATGGACCAGTACGCGAGCGCACTGTGCCAGGCCGGCCATTCGTTGCACCTGCAGTGTGACACCGGCGTCTTTCGCCACGTCCCGCTGGATCGTGGTGTGCTGATCGTGGATACCGGGGCCTCGCGCGCGCTGCGGACGTCGGCGTACAACACGCGCCGTGCCGAGTGCGATGCGGCGCTGGCCATCCTGCGGTCGCGCGATCCAGGGGTCGCGTCGCTGGCGCACGTGACGCACGCGCAACTGGCCGAGGCGTCGCTCCCCGCCCCGCTCGACCGGCGGGCCCGGCACGTCGTGAGCGAGTCCGCGCGCGTTGTCGAATTCGTGCGGCTCTGCGAGGGGGAGCAGGATCATCTCCGGATGGGGGGGCTCCTGAATGCCTCGCACCGATCGCTGCGCGACGACTACGAATGCTCGTCGCCCGAGCTGGATTGGGTCGTCGAGCACAGCGTGGCGCGCCTCGGCATCGACGGGGCGCGGCTGACGGGGGCCGGATGGGGAGGGTGCGCCATCGTCGTCGGTGACCCGGATGCGCTGGCGGCGTTCGCCCCCGAACTCGAGGAGTCGTTCGCGCTGTCGTGGGACCGTGCGCCGCGAACGTGGCTCACGACGCCTCAGGATGGGGCGCGCGTGGAGGAATAGCGTCGCGCGCTCGCGCCGTGTGCGCTCGCGCCGTGTGCGCTCGCGCCGTGTGCGCTCGCGCCGTGTGCGCTCGCTCCTTGTGCGCTCGCGCCGTGTGTTCGCGTGGCGCGGGGCGCAACGTATGTCGCAGGTGCGGCTGCCTTGTTGGCGACTGCGCGCTCCGGCTATACTTCGCGCGTTGCGGGAATAGCTCAGTTGGTAGAGCACAACCTTGCCAAGGTTGGGGTCGCGGGTTCGAGTCCCGTTTCCCGCTCTTTTTTTGGGACGGGAGACGGGGGACGGGAGACGGGGGTCAGGTGCTCGAGTTTCGGTCCCGCCGTCCTGGTCCGCCGTCCTGGCGGTTTCCTGCTCGGTGACAGGCGAGATGGCTGGCACGGCGCGGGTGGCGAAATGGTAGACGCGGGGGACTTAAAATCCCCTTCGGGCAACCGAATGCGGGTTCGAGTCCCGCCCCGCGCATTGTCGACACGCGTCAGGCGCGTTGGGTCGTGCGACACGACGAATCATGCCCGGCGGCTCACGCGTGAGTGAGGCACCGCCAGCCGCAGTGAGAGAGAGGCCGTCGGCACGTGGCTATCGACGGTTGGCCGCGCGCCGGCAATCGCGCGCCGGCGGGATCGCGCTGCGAGGCGCACGTAGGGGCGCGCGCGAACGGCTCCTCGTTCGCGGACGACGTCGCGCAGGCGCGCGGGCCGCCTGATCGCGTTCCGGCAGGCGACGTGCGTGGGACGACGATCGAACTGCCAAGCAGCGGCATCGAGCACCCGTGGCCGACACGCCAAGTCCGTCTGCCGACGTCGCCGCTCTCCTCTACCGCTCGACGGCGCCGAGCGGCGGGTACGCAAGGCGAGCCCACATTCAGGGCGCACGACCCCCCGCACCCCCTGCCACACCCGCGCCGCCCCCGGCTACAATACGTCCCATGGTTGATGTCGTCGCGCTAGCCGCCGAGCTACTGGCAATCGAGTCGCCCACCATGGGCGAGGGAAAGGCCGTGGACTACGTCTCCCGCTGGCTGGTCGCCCGCGGGTGGAACGTCACGGTGCAGGAAGTCACCCCGGGACGCGGGAACGTCTGGGCCTCGCGCGCCGGCGGCGGCGTGACGCTCTCGACCCACCTCGACACAGTCCCGCCGTACGTCCCACCCCGCCTGGAGCACGACCGGCTGTACGGCCGCGGCTCGTGCGATGCGAAGGGACTCGTGGCCGCGATGCTGGTGGCCGCCGACACTCTCGCCAGCCAGGGCGAGGACCGGGTCGACCTGCTCTTTGTCGTCGGAGAGGAGAAGGGCTCCGATGGTGCGCGGGCCGCCAATCGCCTCCCCGCCACCTCGCGCTACCTGATCAACGGCGAGCCCACGGAGAGCAAGCTCGCCGTCGGGTGCAAGGGGTCGCTGCGCGCACACCTCCGCGTCCGGGGGCGCGAGGCGCACTCGGCGTATCCGCACCTGGGGCAATCGGCGATCGAGCCGATGGTGGCGCTGCTCCCGACGCTCAAGGACGTCGCATGGCCCACGGACGAGCGACTCGGCCCGACGACGGTCAACATCGGGACGATCCGCGGCGGCACGGAGGCCAACGTGATCCCCGGGGAGTGCGACGTCGAGCTGATGTTCCGTCTCGTTGGGCCGGTCGAGGTGGTGCGGGCCAGGCTCGAGGAATGGGTGGCCGGTCGCGCCGAGATCACCTATGGCTCGCACATCCCGGCGCAGTTCTTCCATACCATCCCCGGCTTCGAGACCGTGGCGGTGGCCTATACCTCGGACATTCCGCTGCTCGACCGCTGGGGCACGCCGCTCCTCTTCGGCCCGGGCTCCATCCACGTCGCGCACACGCCTGACGAGTACATCGACATCGGCGAGCTGCGTGCCGCGGTCGATGGCTATTCGCGGCTGGTGCGCGCCCTGCTCGACGCCTGATGTCGTTTTCCTCGACCAAGCCGGCCCGCAAGTGGCCGGTCGCCGTGCTGGGCGCCACCGGCGCCGTCGGCCAGACGTTCATCCGCCTGCTGCAGGGGCACCCCTGGTTCGAGGTCGCCGAGGTGGCGGCGTCGGAGCGCTCGGCAGGCAAGCGCTACGCTGAGGCCGCCCGCTGGATCGAAGGGACGCTCCCGCCCGACGTCGCGGCGCTGACGGTCGCGCCGTGCGATCCCGCCCAGGTCCGCTCGCAGATTGTCTTCTCGGCGCTCGACTCCAACGTTGCCGGCGAGGTCGAGGCCGCGTTCGCGCGCGCCGGTCGCCTGGTGCTGAGCAACGCGAAGAACTACCGCATGGACGCCGACGTCCCGCTCGTCATCCCCGAGGTCAACGCCCCGCATCTGGGCTTGCTGGCGCATCAGCGGCACGCGCGTGGATTTGCGGCTGGCGGAGGGATCGTCACCAACGCCAACTGCGCCGCGACGGTCGCGGCGATGGCGCTCGCGCCACTCCACGAGGCGTTCGGGCTGGACAAGGTCTT
>Ga0138256_10004355_pt1 | contig 15058 bp, 13 predicted proteins | sample KNB2016incub_MG_FD_105486 | JGI IMG/M metagenome (GOLD analysis project Ga0138256, IMG submission 105486) | Active sludge microbial communities from wastewater in Klosterneuburg, Austria - KNB2014incub_MG | ecosystem: Engineered > WWTP > Activated sludge > Unclassified | place: Austria... | reverse complement strand
CCGGGCACCTGGAGGGACTGGAACTGATGACCGCGCGCCTGGCCAGCCGCATGCGCGGCATCTCGCTGATCGAGGCGCTGGTGGCGCTGGCCGTGGTGGGCATCGGCATGATCGGCATGGTCGGCGTGCAGGCCACGCTGCGCGGCAATGCCGACGTCGCCAAGCAGCGGTCCACGGCCGTGCGTCTGCTGCAGTCGGGCACCGAGGAGTGGCGGGCGTTTGCGGTGCTCGAAGCCGATGCCAGCGTGGATTTTGTCGACTACACCGACCTCACGGTCGGCATCACGACCGACGTCGTCAACGTCGACAACGCCAGCTACACCCGCAATCGATCGATAGCCGAGCTGGCCGCCCCGCTGCGGGGCAAGGTGCTGGCCAGTGACGTGGTTTGGGCCGACCGTGCGGGCGAGATACAGGCGGTGCAGATGGCCACCGTCATCGCCGGCATCGCGCCGGAACTCGCCGCCACGCTGGCGATTCCAGCCGGCGGCGACCCGGTGCGGCGGCCGCACGGCCGCCACCGTGGTATTCCGCCATTGGCCAAAGATCTTGGCGACGGCACCAGCGCCATCAAACCCCCCGGCGCACCGAACACCGTGGCCTGGCGCTTCGACAACGTCACGGGCCTCATCACGCTGTGCACGGTAGACCCCGCAGTGGCGGCACAGACTTCCGACCTGACCACGGCCAACCTCGTGTGCACAGCCCAGAATGCGCTCGGCGTCTCGGGCTATGTGCGCTATGCACTCACCGACGCACAGCCGACGGAAGCCGAAGCACTCGATCCGCCGTCCGCCCCCCTCAATTCGTTGACCGTCGCGGTCACGCGCACCGACGGCGGCCTGGCACCCATCTGCTATTCGCAAGAAGTGGCGGCGCCAGGGAGGTTCACCATGTACCACTGCGCCGTACCCGTCACCGTGACCGTTGCCAATCCGACACCCGCGTGGGCGGGTTCGATGTCGATGGCCCTGACCCCGGCAGATCTGATGGCCGCAAATCAGGCCGAGAACTCGGCTGGACGGTTCAAGGTCTGCAGCTACGCCCACGTGGGCGTTTACGCAGGGGCCGCGACGTTTACGGGCGCAGGCAATGCCATGAGTTTGACCCTGCCCTTCGGCCGCGGCGAGTTTCGGCCCTGGGCCGCGGGGTCTCGCATCGATCTCGCCTACGAAAACAGGGCCTTCAGGCATACGGTGTCGGCGGACGTTGCCTTGCCCGCCGGGCCTTCGCAGACCGTGTCCGTCAACCCGGCGTTGCCTGGGGCCGGGGCAGCGCTCACCGGTACAGCTTATGCGCCCTACGACAATGCCCTTGGCGTCAAGGAATCCCTGATCAACCAGAACTACCTCGTCATCCGCGCCGGCAACGCACCCGCCGCGCTGCCCGCCGTCGACACCGCCTTCAGCTGCCCGACCTCGACTGTCGCTCACCAGCCCGCGTCATAGCGGGTCGCGAGGCGGGTTTGGAGGTCCGCCACAGCCTAAACTGGTGCGCATGAGTCCGCTCGACCGCACCCGCCTGCAGGAAGCCCTGGCGCTGGCAGAGAGTTCGTTCGGCCTGACCGAACCGAATCCGCGGGTCGGATGCATCATCGGCCGGCCCGACGGCACAGTTCTCGGCCGCGGCGCCACCCAGGAGGCTGGCGGGCCGCACGCCGAGGTGATGGCACTGCGCGACGCGCAGGCAGGTGGCCATGACGTGCGCGGTGCCTCGGCCTGGGTCACGCTCGAACCCTGCGCCCACCACGGCCGCACCCCACCCTGCTGCGATGCCCTGGTGGCTGCCTGTCTGGCACGCGTGGTCGTCGCGGTGGGTGACCCTCACCCGCAGGTGGCCGGGGAGGGAATGGCGCGACTGCGCGCGGCGGGCGTAAAAGTCGTGCTGGCCGCCGACGCCGGTTCGCCAGACCTGGCCGCCGCCGCGTGCGAGGTCAATATCGGCTTCTTTTCCCGCCATATTCGCGGCCGACCCTGGGTGCGAATGAAGACCGCCGCGTCGCTCGATGGTCGCACGGCGCTGCCCAACGGCGCCAGCCAGTGGATCACAGGCGCGGAGGCGCGCACCGATGGCCATACTTGGCGCAGGCGGGCCAGCGCCGTGCTCACCGGTATCGGCACGGTGCTGGCCGACGACCCGCGACTCGATGTGCGACTGGTGCCGAGCGCCGGGCAACCGCTGCGCGTGGTGATCGATTCGCATCTTCGCCTGCCGGAAACGGCGCGGATGCTGGCGCCACCGGGCCGTGTGCTGGCCTGTTGCATTGGCGCCGACCCCGTTCGTGCCGCCGCCTTGGCAGCGCGCGGCGTCGAGATACTGCCCTGCCCAGGGCCCTCCGGGCAGGTGGATCTGACAACACTGCTGGTCGAACTAGCGCGACAAGGCATAAATGAACTGCACGTCGAGGCCGGGGCCGTACTCAGTGGTGCGTTGTGGCGGGCCGGCCTGGTGGACGAACTGCTGGCCTACCTGGCACCGATGCTGCTGGGCACTGGACCAGGCATCGCGAACATTGGGCCTCTTGGGCGCCTGGATCAGGCCACGCGCCTGGAGTTTCTGGCCTGCAACTCCCTTGGCGCCGATTTACGCCTACGCGCGCGGGCACTGGCATCCGATCCAGCCAAATGGCTACCCCGCCACGTCTATGCCGCACGCTGAGCGATGGTCATAGCCTTCGTTGGCGTACGAGCACGACGCCGTGATGATGCGGACTGCTACGACCTGCGCCGACGGCTGGCCGCCAAGCCAACGAGTGCCAGACCGGCCAGTACCAGCGAACCCGGTTCTGGAACATTGATCTGCTCGCGCGAGCCGATGACCATGTCGTCGAAGGCGAAGATGTCACCACCGGTACCCGCATTCCTGAAGCCGATGCGCTTGTACGCCACCGTGGCGTCGATGAAGCCCCAGAACAGCAGCGAGTTGGCAAAGTTGTCCAGACCGAGCGAATGCCCGACCGTCAGCGAAGTGACCGTGTTGTCCTCCGCGGTCAGATCGACGATCAGCCGATTGGCGAAGTCCCCGATGTCCGTGCCGTAGAAACCGAACGCGCTGATGGCGGTGGGGAACGTGATATTGAAGGTGCCACCGGAGTCGACCTCCCAGAACTGCGTGCCCGACGTAGCCCAACGACCCGGATTTCCACCGGCTCCGCAGTACACACCAGGGCTCGTGGTGTCGATGCAGCCCGCGCCGTTCAGATTAGCGGTCAGAGCACCAGGAAAGTTCAGCGTCAGCGGCGCGACACTCCCCGCAACCTGATCCGGCGCCTCGAAGTCCTCGTTGCCTACGCCAATCAGTCCCGACAGGAACTGCGAACGCTTGGCCGCCGACGTGGAGCCGGTGACGGTCTGCGTGGTGCTGGTGTCCTCGGCGAAGTAGACGGTTGGAACGGCTTGGGCGAGCTGAGCAGAACACGCTGCCGCGACGATAGAAACCCAGCGCAAGGTCATTGACTTAAGCATCTTTGCTCCTAATTCAGTATGGAATCGGTGTGACATGCACTGTCGCCGCGATCCGTAGCAGATACACAACGACATTTAGCAAACTGCGTGCCAATAGAAAATAGTCATACATATCAAATGGTTACGAGAACGCCATCCAATGGATGCTGTCAGATGTCAAGGAATCCGACGTTAACAGCCGTTGGTGACGCGTCGTGGCTTCGCTGCACTTGCAGGACTGATCGGATGTTCGTTCGCACTTGGACTCTTGGCCAGCTGGCTCGAGGGTTTGGGCTTGGTAGCTGCCACCTGCTTTCGCTGGACCGAGTGACGGTGTGGGTCGCCCGCCTAGAATGCCGGCATGTCCATCTCCCCCGTCCCCGAGCTGGTGGCCGAGCTCGCCGCCGGCCGCATGGTGATCCTGGTCGACGAGGAAGACCGTGAGAACGAGGGCGACCTCGTGCTCGCTGCCGACCACGTCACCCCCGAGGCCATCAATTTCATGGCCCGCCATGCGCGCGGCCTGATCTGCCTGACGCTCACGCGCGAACGCTGCCAGCGCCTGCAACTGCACCCCATGACCGCCCGCAACGCGGCCCAGCACGGCACCGCGTTCACGGTCTCCATCGAAGCCGCCAGCGGCGTCACCACCGGCATCTCGGCCGCCGACCGCGCGCGCACCGTGCGCGCCGCCGTGGCGCGCGACGCCACCGCGGCCGACCTGGTGCAGCCCGGCCACATCTTTCCGCTGCAGGCGCAGGAAGGCGGCGTGCTCATGCGCGCCGGCCACACCGAAGCCGGCTGCGACCTGGCCGGCATGGCCGGCCTCACGCCCGCCGCCGTCATCTGCGAGGTGATGAAGGACGACGGCACCATGGCCCGGTTGCCCGACCTGGAACTCTTCGCGCGCGAACACGGGCTGAAGATCGGCACCATCGCCGACCTCATCGGCTACCGCAGCCGCAACGAAAGCCTCATCGAACGCATCGGCATGCGGCCGCTGCACACGCCGCAGGGCCGCTTCGACTGCCTCGTCTTCAAGGACAAGGGCGGCGGCCTGCACCTGGCTTTGAAGCACGGCCAGTGGACCGCAGCCGACGAGGTGCCGGTGCGCGTGCACGAGCCCTTCACCGCGCTGGACCTGCTCGACGCCGGAGGCGCCGGCCATTCCTGGCCGCTGCAGGCGGCGCTGGCGGCCATCCACGGCATGCCTTTCGGCGTGACCGTGCTGCTCAATACCACCGGCGACGCTGCGGCGCTGCTGCCCAAACTGCTGGGCCCGGGCCACGAGACCGGTGCGCCGCCACGCGCGCAGATGGACCTGCGCACCTACGGCATCGGCGCGCAGATCCTGCGTGAACTGGGCGTGGCGCGCATGAAGCTGCTCGGCAGCCCGCGCCGCATGCCCAGCATGACGGGCTACGGCCTGGAGATCACCGGTTTCCTGGCCGCCCCGGTTTCCGCCTCAACCGCCGCCCCAACCGCCGCCTGAAGGAGAAACCACCATGAAGGACGCCGACCAGGGCAGCGCGGGCGAACTCATCGGCGAAGGCCTGCGCATCGGCATCGTGCGCGCTCGCTTCAACGAGGCGTTGACGAGCAAGCTGGCCGAGGCCTGCCTGGCCGAACTGGACCGGCTCGACGTGGACGCCGAAGACATCCGCCACGTCAGCGTGCCCGGTGCGCTGGAGATTCCGCTGGCGCTGAAGGCGCTGGCCGAGTCGGGCGAATTCGACGCGCTGGTCGCCCTGGGCTGCGTGATCCGCGGCGAGACCTACCACTTCGAGCTGGTGGCCAACGAGAGCGGCGCCGGCGTCACGCGCGTGGCGCTGGACCACGGCGTGCCGGTGGCCAACGCCATCCTCACGGTGGAAAACGAGGCCCAGGCCTGGGCGCGCGCCGAAGACAAGGGCCGCGACGCCGCCCGCGTGGCGGTGGAGATGGCCAATCTGCTGGAAGAGCTTTCGTGACCGCGGCCCCGGCCGACACGGCGGCGCCGGCGCCCAGGCGCGCGCCGCCGAAGTCGGCGCGCCGCCGCTCGCGTGAACTGGCCCTGCAGGGCCTGTACCAGTGGCTGCTCTCCGGCGAGGAGCCGGCCGCGGTGGAAGCGCACATCCAGGGCATGGACGGCTTCTCGAAGTGCGACCGCGCCCACTTCGACGCCCTGCTGCACGGCGGCATCGAGCAGGCCGCGGCGCTGGACGCCGTGCTGGTGCGGCACATCGACCGCAAGACCGAACTGCTGTCGCCGGTGGAGCATGCGGTGCTGATGATCGGCGTCTACGAGCTGATGCACTGCCTGGACGTGCCCTACCGCGTCGCCATCAACGAAGCGGTGGAACTGGCCAAGGCCTTCGGCGGCACCGACGGCCACAAATACGTGAACGGCGTGCTCGACCATTGCGCCGCCGAACTGCGCCCGGCCGAGGCGCGGCCGAAGCGTGGCTGAACCGCCCCTGGCGACCCGCTGTTGCGCATGATCCGCACCGCCCGCCGGCTCGAACGGATCGAGCCCTTCTACGTGATGGAATTCGCCAAGGGTGCCGAGGCCCTGGCGCGCAGCCCGGCCTGCGACCCCGCCCGGGGCGGCGAGCCGATGGTGTTCCTGAATATCGGCGAACCCGACTTCACCGCCGCGCCGCTGGTCACCCAGGCCGCCGAACGCTGCCTGCGCGAGGGCCGCACGCAGTACACGCAGGCCACCGGGCTGCCCGAACTGCGCGAGCGCATCGCCGGCTGGTACGGCACGCGCTTCGGCGTGGCGGTGGACCCGGCACGCGTGGTCGTCACCGCCGGCGCCTCGGCGGCGCTGCAGCTGGCCTGCCTGGCGCTGTTCGAAGCCGGCGACGAGGTGCTTTTGCCCGACCCCAGCTACCCCTGCAACCGGCACTTCGTCAGCGCCGCGGGAGCCACGCCGCGGCTGCTGCCGGCGAGTGCCGAATCGCGCTTCCAGCTCGACGCCGCGTCGGTGGCCGCGCACTGGAGCCCGGCCACGCGCGGCGTGCTGCTGGCCACGCCGAGCAACCCCACGGGCACTTCGATCGCGCCCGCGGAGATGGCCGCCATCGTGCAGGCCGTGCGCGCCCGTGGCGGCGTCACCCTGGTCGACGAGATCTATCTCGGGCTGAGCTTCGACGAAGCCTTCGGCCACACCGCGCTGGCCCTGGGCGAAGACGTGATCTCCATCAACAGCTTCAGCAAATATTTCGGCATGACCGGCTGGCGCCTGGGCTGGCTGGTGCTGCCGCCGGAACTGGTGGCGCCGGTGGAGAAGCTGGCGCAGAACCTCTACATCTGCGCCAGCACGCTGGCGCAGCGCGCGGCACTGGCCTGCTTCGAGCCCGAGTCGCTGGCCGAATACGAACGCCGCCGCGCCGAATTCCGCCGCCGCCGCGACTACGTGGTGCCGGCGCTGCAGGGTCTGGGCCTGCCGGTGCCGGTGGTGCCCGACGGCGCCTTCTACGCCTGGGCCGACTGCTCGGCGTATTCGACTTCGAGCTGGGACTTCTGCTTCGACATGATGCAGCGCGCCCACGTGGCGCTCACCCCCGGACGCGACTTCGGCCCGGCGCAGGCCGAGCGTTTCCTGCGCTTGTCGTTCGCCAGCGCCCTGCCGCAGTTGCAGGGCGCGGTGGCGCAGCTCGGGCGGGCGCTGCAAGGCCGCAGGTAACAAACGCCACAGGCCGTTAACGGCGGCAAAACCGGGCCTTTTCGCCGCACGGGGCGCAGGGGCCGCCCCTAAGCTGCGGCTCCGTGGGCTACAACCTCTTCCAAAGGCGCGAGCGTGTCGATGCGCCGGCCACCGAATTCGCGGCCACCGTGGCTTCCATGCCGCCGGCGCCGGGCCACAGCCTGCCCGCCGCCGTGGATACGCTGCCCCCCGGTCCGGACTCGCTGCCGGCCGCCGCCGACTCGGGCATCCCCGATGTCGTCACCGATTTCGGCAGCGAAAGCCTGCCCGCCCCGGTCGACGCCACGGTGGAGCAGCGGCCCACCATCTCGCACATCGGGCGCTATGCGCTGAAGGGCCAGATCGGCCAGGGCGGGCTGGGCCAGGTGCACGAGGCCTGGGACCCGCTGCTGTCGCGCACGGTGGCGGTGAAGACGCTGCAGTTCGACCTGGACACACCCACGCGCCTTTCGCTCGACGGCCTGTTCCTCAACGAAGCCCGCGCCGCGGCCGGGCTGAGCCACCCGCACATCGTGACCGTCTTCGATGCCGGCCTGTCCGCACACGGTGTCTATATCGCCATGGAACGGCTGCACGGCTGCGACCTGGGGCAAAGGCTGGCCAGCGGTTGGCGCCCCGGGCCCCTGCAGGCGGCGCAACTGGTGCGCCGCGTGGCCGACGCGCTGGCCTACGCGCATGCGCGCGGCGTCGTGCACTGCGACATCAAGCCGGCCAATATCTTCCTGAACCGGCGCGACAAGCCCAAGGTGCTGGACTTCGGCATCGCCCGCGTCACCCACGGCCATGCCCTGCCCGCGCTGGACGGCCTGGTGGCCGGCTCGCCGCACTACCTGGCGCCCGAGCAACTGGAAGGCGGCACGGTCGACGCGCGCACCGACATCCACGCCCTGGGCGTCGTCTTCTACGAACTGCTCACCGGGCGCAAGGCCTACGGCGGCGAGACACTGGAGCAGATCACAGGCGCGGTGCTGAACAGCCCCCCGGTGCCGGCGCACGAACTGCAGCCGGCGGTTTCGCCCACCCTGTCGGCGATTGCCGCCAAGGCCATGGCGCGCGACCCGGCCGAACGCCATGCCAGCGCCGCCGAGATGGCGACCGAATTGCGCCGCTGGGTGCAGCGCCACAGCGCCGCCGAACCGGCGCGCCGCGGTCAGGGCGTGGCCGCGGGCGCTGCGGCAGCGGCAGCGGCATCGACACCGGCACCGGCGCGGGGCCGGCGGATCCAGGGGCTGCTGGGTGCCGCGCTGCTGGCCGGCGCCCTGCTGGTCGTGGCCGTGCTGGCGTGGCCCCCCGAATCCGCGCTGCCCGGCGACAGCCCGGCGCGGGCGCCGGCAGCCGCCGCCCCGGCGCCGACGGTGGGCCCGATCGGCGAGCCGGCAGCGCCCACAGCCGCTGAAGACGCTGAAGCCGCTGCAGGCACTGAAGCGACGGCGGCGACGGCGGCGACAGAAGCCACCCGAGCGACAGCCGCCGCCGGCCCGGTCGCCGACCCGGCCACCAGCCGCGCCGCCCCATTGCGCCCCAGGCCCGCCGCCGCAGCGCCGAAGCCGCGGCCGCCGGCCGCCGACAGCACGGTCGCGGCCGCCGCGCCGCTGGCCACCGGCGCGCTGCAACTCGCGATCAGCCCCTGGGGCGAGGTCGAGGTCGACGGCACCCCGGCCGGCACCGCCCCGCCGCTGACGCGGCTGACCCTGCCTGAAGGCCAGCACACCGTGACGGTGCGCAACGCCGACTTCCCGCCCTACACCACCCGCGTGCAGGTCAGCGCCGACGAACCCGCCACGGTGCGCCACCGCTTCGCCCCATGAGACGGTCCTTCGCCGTCGCCCTGGCCGCAGGTCTGGCCCTGCTCGCCGGCTGCGCCGCGCCGCCCGCGGCCGCGCCCCCCGTGGGCCTGACCGACCTGATGGAGCGACCGGCCGAACGCGCCCTGCTCGACGGCCTGCGTGCCTACGACGACGGCCAGTACGTGCAGGCCGAAGCGGCGCTGCGCCAGGCGCTGGCCGGCGGACTGCGCAGCGGCCGCGACCAGGCCAGCGCGCACAAGCTGCTGGCCTTCATCACCTGCACCAGCGAACGCCTGGCCGAATGCGAGGCCGCCTTCCGCGCTGCACGCGCTGCCGACCCGGCCTTCGCGCTGACCCGCCCCGAAGCCGGCCACCCGCTGTGGGGGCCGGTCTACCGCCAGGTCGTGCCGTAGGCGCCGGCCCGGTCGCCCGCCAGGGGCTGCCGGTATCATGACCGGTCCCATGACCCCTGCCGCCGCGACCGCGCCGACCGCCTCCACCGCTTCTGCCGCCCCGTTCCGCCACGCGCTGCGCGTCTACTGGGAAGACACCGACGCCGGTGGCGTGGTGTTCTACGCCAATTACCTGAAATTCTTCGAGCGTGCACGCACCGAGTGGCTGCGTGCGCTGGGTTTCGGCCAGCAGGCGCTGCGTGAAAGCACGGGCGCGCTGTTCGTCGTGACCGACACCCGCGTGCGCTATCTGGCGCCGGCGCGGCTGGACGACCTGCTGCAGGTCACCGTGCACCTGCGCGCCGGCGGCAAGGCCTCGATGACCCTCGTGCAGCAGGCCTGGCGCGGCGACAAGCTGCTGGCCGAGGGCGAGATCCGCATCGGTTGCGTCGACGAAGGAACCTTCAGGCCGCGCCGCATTCCCATCGAATTCATGAACGCCACCGCATGACGCAAGACCTTTCGATCACCGCGCTGGTGCTGCAGGCCAGCCTGGTGGTGCAAATCGTGATGGCCGGGCTGGCCATCACCTCGTTCGTGAGCTGGACGGTGATCTTCGGCAAGCTGTTCGGCCTGAAGCGCGTGCGCCGCAGCAACGACGACTTCGAACGCGAATTCTGGTCCGGCCGCAGCCTCACCGAACTGCACGAGGCGGTGCTGAAGAAGCCCGCCACGGCGGCCATGGAGCGCATCTTCGCCAGCGGCATGCGCGAATTCCTCAAGCTGCGCGAGAAGCGGCTCGACGCCGGGGCGCAGCTCGACGGCGCGCGCCGTGCCATGCGCGCCAGCTTCCAGCGTGAACTCGACGTGGTGGAAAGCAACCTGAGCTTCCTGGCCAGCGTGGGCTCGGTCAGTCCCTACGTCGGGCTGTTCGGCACCGTGTGGGGCATCATGCACGCCTTCGTGGGCCTGTCCAACCTGCAGCAGGTGACGCTGGCCACGGTGGCGCCGGGCATCGCCGAGGCGCTGGTGGCCACCGCCATCGGCCTCTTCGCCGCCATTCCCGCGGTGGTGGCCTACAACCGCTTCGCGCGCGACATCGACCGCATCGCCATCCAGCTGGAAACCTTCATCGAGGAATTCAGCAACATCCTGCAGCGCAACGCCGGGCAGGTGGCGGTGGCGGGTACGGCCATCGGTTCGGAGGTCCGCTGATGCCGCACGTGGCCATGCGCGGCCATCGCGGCCGCCGCTCGATGAACGAGATCAACATGGTGCCGTTCATCGACGTCATGCTGGTGCTGCTGATCATCTTCATGGTCACCGCCCCGCTCATCACCACCGGCGTGGTGGACCTGCCCTCGGTAGGCAAGAGCCAGCAGCGACCCACGAGCGTGATCGAGGTCGTGGTGGCCGTCGACGGCAAGCTGCGCCTGCGCCTTGACCAGCAGGAACCGGCAGCCGTGGCGCTGGCGCAGCTGGCCGCGCGCGTGCGCGAGAAGCAGGCCGCGGCCCCCGGCGGGGGTGCCGAGGTGCCGGTGGTGATCAGCGCCGACCGCAACGTGCGCTACGAAAACGTGGTGCGCGTGATGGACACGCTGCAGCGCGCCGGCGTGCAGCGCGTGGGGCTGTCGGTCAAGCAGGGTTCGAACTGAGGCACGGCGAAGTGACGGCCACCGCCCTGGGCCACGACGTGCTGCTGCCGCGGCCGCCCGGCGGCCATGGTGCGGGGGCGGCGCTGTCGCTGCTGGCGCATGCCGCCCTGCTGCTGGCGCTGACCGTGGCCGTGGACTGGCGCGCCCACACGCCCGACGTCGTGAGCGCCGAACTGTGGGCCAGCGTGCCGCAGACCGCCGCGCCGCGGGCGCAGCCCCTGCCCGAACCGGCAGCCAAACCGACACCCGAACCGGCACCCGCGCCGGCCCCCACGCCCGCTCCGAAGCCCGCCCCCCCGCCGACACCGGCGCCACCGCCCGCGCGCGTGCAACCGCCAGCGGTCGAGCCCGATATCGCCGTCGAACGCGAGCGCCGCCGCAAGGCCGAGGCCGAGGCCAAACGGGCCGCCGAGGCCGAGGCGGCACGGGAGGCCGCACGCAAGGCGGCCGATGCCGCAGCGGCCCGCAAGGCCGAGGCAGACAAGCGCAAGGCCGAGACCGACAAGCGCAAGGCCGAGGCCGAGGCGCGACAGAAGGCCGAGGCAGACAAGCGCCGCGCCCAGGCCGAGCAGCAGCGCCAGGAAGAGGCCGCGCAGAAGCAGGCGCAGCAAGCCGAGGACGCGCGCCTGGCGCGGCAGCGCGAGGAAAACCTGAAGCGCATCATGGGCCAGGCCGGCGGCGCCACCGGCAGCGGCGGCACCGGCACCGCGGCGCAATCGGCCGCGCCTTCGGCGGCCTATGCCGGCCGCCTGGTGGCCGAGATCCGGCGCCACATCTTCTTCGACACCGGCAGCCTGCCCGACAACGCCGTGCCCGAGGTGGAAGTGCGCACCGCGCCCGGCGGCACCATCATTTCGCGCCGCCTCGTCAAGAGCAGCGGCCACAAGGAATGGGACGATGCCGTGCTGCGCGCCATCGACCGCATCGACACCCTGCCGCGCGACGTCGACGGCCGCGTGCCGCCGGTGATCCTGGTCGCTTTCAGGCCGCGCGATTCATGACCGCACGGCCACAGCCGGCGCGCTGTAGCGCGCCACGAAGTTGCGGTCGATGCGGTCCTTCCACCACCATACCCAGCGCCCCTGCGCCGACCAGCTGCCCCAGGCCGCGATGGCCCGCTTCTCGCCGCACGAGATGAGGTTGAGCGTGCGCTGCTGCGGCCGGTGCGGCAGCAGTTCGGCCCCGGCGAGAAAGCGGCGCAGGTTCAGCGCCAGCGGCGGGCCGGCGCGCACGGCATGGACGCCGCTCTTGGCGTGCGGCGCGTCGGCACGCGTGGCCACGTCGCCGGCGGCAAACACCTCCGGATGCGACAGGCTCTGCAGCGTGGCGCCGGTGCGCACGAAGCCGCGTTCGTCCAGCGCCAGGCCGCTGCCGGCCAGCCAGGCCGGCGCCTCGGCACCGGTGGCGATGACGGCCGCCCGGCAGGCCAGCCGCGCACCGCTGCCCAGCACCAGGGCACCGGCCTCGACGGCGCTGCAGGTGTCGCGCACGACGCTGATGCCATGCGCCGCCAGCACGCGCTGCATGCGCCTGATCACGCCCGCCGGGTAGCCGGCCAGCGGCACCGGGCCGCCGGTGACGAGCGTGATGCAGGCCGACGGTGGGTCGGCCCGGCCCGGCGTTGCCAGCCGGTGGCGCAGCGCCAGCGCCAATTCCACGCCGGCGGCGCCGCCGCCGATGACGGCGATGTCCGCCCCCCATTGCGCCGCGCCTTGCAGCACGGCGTCGAGCCGCGCCACGAAATGTTCGATCGGCCGCACGAACAAGCCATGCTCACGCGCGCCGGGCAGGCGGTCGCGGTCCATCACCGCGCCGGTGTCCAGCGACAGCAGGTCGTAGTCGATCGCTTCGCCGCCGACCAGCGGCACGCGGCGCGCGGCGGCGTCCAGGCCCACCGCCGCGCCTTCGATCAGGCGCACGCCGGCGGCCCGTGCCAGCGGCGCCAGCGGAATGGCGCACTGCTCGGCCGTGTAGTGGCCGGCCACCAGGCCGGGCACCATGCCGGAATACATCTGGCGCAGGAAAGGCGTGACCAGCACCACCTCGGTGCCGGCCAGCGGCTCCAGTGCCAGCGCGCGCAGCACGTGCACGTGGGCGTGGCCGCCGCCGAGCAGCACGAGCCGCTTCATGGCGCGAATGCCAGGTCGGCGACATGGGCCACCGACCGGGCGCCGGTGTTGTCGGCGTCGCCGGCCACGATCACCGCCGTGAGCGGCGGCACGGTGGCGCTCTCGTCGCCGAAGGCGCGCAGGAAGTCGGCCGCCACGTCGCGGCTCTCCGAATGCCACCGGCCCGGTGCATCGCTGCCGTTGCGCAGCACGATGGTGCGCACGCGCCGGCTGTAGGCGTTGTCGAGCCGAGCGCCGTGCGCCTCGGTGCCGGCCCACACCCAGCACAGCGTGGCCGCGGGCAGGTTCTCGCCGGTGCGCGAGCGCGCCAGCCGCAGCAGCTGGCGTTCGACGAAGGGCACGGCAGACATCGGCAGGTCGAAGCTCAGGCAGACCTTCACCGCCGTGTCGTCACCGCTCTTGCTGCGCAGGTCGGCCGCGGCATTGGGCTGCTGCAAACGCCAGGTCCAGCGCAGCGTGCGCGGCGCCGGCACACCGGGCAAGTCATGGACCAGATTGCCATAGGACGCGGCCGCATCCACGCGCAAGGCGTCGCGCCCGTCCACGCGCTCGGCGGTGTAGCGCGTGATGGGCGGCTTCTGCTCTGGCAAGGTGGCCACGCGCCAGCCCGCGCCCAGGCCGCCGGGTTCACCCACCAGCGGCGGCAGCGTCGCCGCGCCGGCACCCGCCACGGCCAGGCCCAGCAGCACGCCCGCCAGGCCGGTGCGCCGCACCCGCCCGCCCGCCACCTCAGCCCCGTCGCCAGGCATGAAACCTTTCCACCCAGCGCAGCAGCGCCAACGGCTGATGCGCCCTCTTCCATTCGCCGGCCGCATATTTGTTGGCCTCGGCCAATGTCGGATAGATGTGGATGGTGCCCAGGATCTTGTTCAAGCCCAGCCCGTGCTTCATGGCCAGCACGAACTCGGCCAGCAGGTCGCCGGCATGCTGGCCGACGATGGTGGCGCCCAGGATCTTGTCCTTTCCCGGCACCGTGAGCACCTTCACCCAGCCGTGGGCGGCGCTGTCGGCAATGGCGCGGTCGAGGTCGTCGATGCCGTAGCGTGTGACCTCGTAGGCCACGCCCTGCTCGCGCGCCTCCTGCTCGTTGAGGCCCACGCGCGCCACCTCGGGGTCGATGAAGGTGCACCAGGGGATGACGGAATAATCGGCCTTGAACTTCTTCAGGCCGCCGAACAGGCCATTGACCGCGGCGTACCAGGCCTGGTGCGCCGCGGTGTGCGTGAACTGGTAGGGCCCGGCCACGTCGCCGGCGGCGAGGATGTTGGGAAACACGGTCTGCAGGTAGTCGTCGGTGAGCACGGTGTGGTGGACCGGGATGCCCAGTTCCTCCAGGCCGAAACCCTGCAGCCGCGCCACGCGGCCCACGGCGCACAGCAGCACGTCGAAGGGCAGGCGACGTTCCTGGCCCGCGGCTTCCACCACCAGGAACTTTTCCTCGCCCGCCTGCTCGCAGCGCAGCGCCTGGTGGCCGGTGAGCACGGTCACGCCGTCGGCCTGCAAGGCCTGCTGCGCGTAGGCCGAGACGTCCTCGTCCTCGCGCAACATGAGCCGCGGCGCCATCTCCACCTGCGTGACCTGCGAGCCCAGGCGCGCGAAGGCCTGCGCCAGTTCGCAGCCGATGGGCCCGCCGCCCAGCACCAGCAGGCGGCGCGGCTGCTCGCGCAGGCCCCACAGCGTGTCGCTGGTGAGATAGCCCACCTCCTCGATGCCCGGCAGCGGCGGAACGAAGGGCCTGGCGCCGGTGGCGATGACGATGCTGCGCGTGGAGAGCACCTGCGTGCTGCCGTCCTCGGCCGTGATCTGCACGTGCCACGGGTCCACGATCTTCGCGCGGCCGATCTGCACGTCCACGCCCAGGCCGGTGTAGCGCGCCACCGAATCGTGCGGCTCCACTTCGCGCACGACGCTGGCCACGCGTTCCATGACCTGCGCGAAGTCCAGCGTGAATTCAGCGCGTG
>Ga0138256_10004352_pt1 | contig 15065 bp, 14 predicted proteins | sample KNB2016incub_MG_FD_105486 | JGI IMG/M metagenome (GOLD analysis project Ga0138256, IMG submission 105486) | Active sludge microbial communities from wastewater in Klosterneuburg, Austria - KNB2014incub_MG | ecosystem: Engineered > WWTP > Activated sludge > Unclassified | place: Austria... | reverse complement strand
CTCACCGTTCTCTGTGCGCACGTAGGCGTTCTGGTTGAACTCATCGCTCAACAACCCATCGGCGCGAGAAAGCGTGCGCACCACTTGACCGGCCGATGGATCGAATTCCGCAAGGCCGTGATTAGTGCTCAACCAGATGTGGTCACCGTCCGGAAGGATCCCATAGATCACCTCATTCGGAAGGCCGCTGGCGCTCCCGTACCGCGTGAAGATCCCCTCGGGCTGTCGGCCCGCGATGATCGCGGCGCGCAAGCTGTCATCCACCGGGTGCTTCGTAACGCATAGCCCATTCGCCGTGCCGACCCAGAGGCGGTGTGCGGCATCCTCATAGGTGCACAGCACAAGGTCGTCACTCAGACTACCCATGTCCTCCGGACTCCGACGCAGCATTCCGGAGCGTCCGCTTTCCGGGTGGTACAGCATCAGTCCACTACCCGCGCTTCCCATCCACAAGCAGCCTGCGGCATCCTCCATGACCGTGAACAAGTACGCATGCTTCAACGCCTCGGAGATGATCGGTGGATGGCCGATCCGCTTGCCGCTCGTGTCGATGACGCACAGTCCTGCGCCTCCAGTAGCAAGCCACGTGCGCCCATCCCGGGCCGTACACATGCCATGAATGATCCTGGTCCGTTGCGGATCAACGTCCGCGCGCACGCCCAGTTGTTCGAACCGTAGCGCGTCACCAGAGCCGCGTACCACATTCACACCACCTCCCAAGGTCCCCACAAGGATCGCACCTGAGGTGTTGCGCGCGAGCGATAGCACGTAGTCGGCGCTGAGCGATGCATGTTGTCGCGGGTCATGGCGGTACGTGCGCATCGAACCCGACAAGCGGTCCTGCACGCTCAGGCCTGCGGGTGATCCGATCCATAGGTGATCACCATCGTCCAGCAAGCAGGTCACACTTGGGTGGGCAAGTGCATTCGCATCCCCTGCGATGTGCGGCAATCCATGCACGACCTCTTCCACTTGTTCAATGCGGTCCAGTCCGTTGCGTGTGCCCACCCAGATCTCACCGCCTTCTCCTGCGAGGAGCGAGAGCACATGGTCATCGGCCAAGCTGCGGGGATCCGCGGGATCATGGCGGTGGATCGAAACCCGGCCTTTGCCATCGCGATGCACAAGCCCGTGCGTGGTGCCGATCCAGAGATGATCATCCTTCACCAGCACACATTGAAATCCGATGCGCGGATCGGCACCGCTGATCGATCCCGCATCCAGCATGACTTGTGGCGCCTCCTTGGTGTTGTCGTACTTCCAGATGTGGTGGTTGTCCAGCACATAGGTCGTTCCATCCGCATGGAAGAGCGCGGTGACCATCACGCCCGGAAGGATGACCTCCACGCTGCCGGTGCTGATCGTGAGCCGCGCCAACCCATCCGCCGTGCGCAACAGAAGATGACCCGCGCCGTCCGGGAGCATGGCACCGATGAGGTCGCCATCCGTGAAGCGCACTCCGGGGATGTTCGTCACCGTCCCGGTTGCGCGGTCGATGCGATCCAACCCACGACTGGTCCTCACCCAAATGGTGCCTGACGGATGTTCAACCAGACCGATCACCCGGTTGCCAGCGAGACTCCGCGATGCTTCTCCACCGTGTGCATAGTGGGTGAAAACCCCGGTCGCAGGATCGAAGCGATGAAGCCCTCCGCCGAATGTGCCGATCCACAGGAGTCCGGAATCGTCCTCCAGCAGGCTCCAGATGTAGTTGTTCGCAAGGCTGTTCGCGCGGCCTGTGCTGCGGTAGGTGATGAACCGCTTGCCGTCGAAACGGTCCAAGCCATCTTGTGTACCAAACCACATGAAATCATGGCGGTCCTGCACCATCGCCGTAACCGAGTTCTGCGAAAGACCATCAGCGGTTGTGATGTGCTGGAAGACGTGTGAAGTCGGTTGGGCAACCACGCCAAGGTGGAAGAAGATCAACAGCGGGACCGACCCGTGTATAGCGCGCAACACTCGATCAATATAGCGAGGAGTATCCGGACGATCCGAGGGACTCTTCCTTCGATCACCAACCGAACGCGTCCAACGCTTCGGATCGGAGGTGCTTCTTCAACCAACTGCTCGGTAGGTCGATCATCAACGGGTCGAGGTCATCCAGCTCGCGGTCCACATGACCGCTACAGCGCACGCGACGAAGCAATGTTCACTCCCTACCCTGTAGCTTTCAAAGCAACAACGCAGACGCAAGCGATCAAGATCAATGACCGCGTACACACAATACTTCAACTGGGAGGAAACACGTTGGTCGGAATGCGCGAGGCGCATGTCGCCGAACAGCTTCAATTCTTGATGAACTTCCTGCTCGCTCTGATGCCATCATCCGTAAGAATGGTCACCACATACGTTCCTGACCGAAGGTCCCCAAGGTCCAAGTCGATCACATTCCCGACCATTCGGAACTGACGGACCGACCTTCCTAATGGATCGACAACAGACACCTCCGAATGCACACCGGATCCTGGTAGGATCACCCGCAATTCACCCGAAGTTACCGTCGGGAACAGTTGGATCTCCTGCAAACGGATCTCCTCAACCGCAACTTGTCCTGTCCAACTGAGCGCATCCAGATCCAAACGACTATACGTACCCGATCCACTCTCATCACTGAATACAATCGCTGCTGTATCAGGCTCCAAATCACTGAAGTATGTCATTCCAACAGCGAATGGCACCCAATCCTCTCCTTCTGGTGGCTGTATCCACAATCCATCCGTAAAGAGCGTCGCGGCTATTGAAATGCGTTCCATCGTCACATCATCCCATCGCGAGAGGAAGACGGCTCCCATCCGATAAATGAATCCTTCCGAACGCCACACACCCGTCAGATACGCTGGTCGCCCTGAAACCGGGAAACCCACGCCGGGCTGTAGAACGAGTCCGCTATTCGGATTGTCCCCCAAACAATGTATTGTGCTCGACCCCATGAGGTCATTCGTACGGCGAGCGCTCAAATAATACTGCCCGGAGTAACCCGGCTCTCCTCGGACCACACCAACCGGAAGGCCTTGCGTGTAACACCAGTAGTTGCCGGTCAGCCATCCAACAGGTTCCATGTATGAACCCTGATCCACCCAATCCTCGAAGTCGCCGTTGGGGATCTGTGCACACACGGACCGCGCCAGTAGTAAGGCGCCAATCGGTAGACAAGTCAGGATACGCATGGTGATCTGTATTCGTGCACCTCGAAGGTAGCTCATTCAAGCACCGCTACATCATCAGCCCACATCAATCCAATCCCATCGTGATCTGCTTGCCCGGCTTGTAGCCGATCAGCGGATCCTCGGGTGAGCGCTCTTGTTCATCAGCGGCCTTCTGCCGTTTGAATTTCTTCACGGGGCTTTCCTCCAGGCCTTCCTCCTCGGGCGCGTCCATGTTGCCGATCTCCTCCTCGGTGATGAGCATGCCCTGCACTTCTTCCATCTCGGGCGTGAGCGGAATGAAGACAGCTGAGTTCAGCGTGAGCTCCTTCACCTTGTGTGGCGTGAGGCGATTGCCCAACGCCTTCACACCCTTCACGCCGATGAAGCTCGCGAGGTCGATGTCCTCGTCCTCGCGTGAAGTGCTGCGCTTGTCGTAGGCGATGTGCAATTCCGGTTCCTTCACCAAGCTGTGTACGAACAGTTTGCTCTCCGCGTGTTCGGTGATGAAGATGACCGGATCGCGCGAAGGCTCCACCTCGAAGCGCTTCACGTTGAACTGCTGCTTCTCCCCTTCCCAATACACGGCGGTGAGGATGTCCTTCGGGTTCCACTTCACCACGGTGCGCACATCATCGGGGAAGTGCGTGCTGAGGATGAAGGGGAACAGCTGGTAGGTACCGCTCGCCATCACGGCCAGGATGCGGTCCTCACCACCGAAGCGACCGAGGTAGCGACCATGTCCGGTGTCGTTCAAACGACGCACGGTCTCATCGAACCACACCGGCACGGCGCCGAGCAGGCTTAGCCCGCGCTCCTTCTGGGTGATCTTCTGCACGGTGTAGCGCGTGAGGAGATTGCCCTTGCTGCCGCGACCTTTCACGGAAAGCTGCGCGAAGTCCACGTCGAACTTGTTCTTGCGCAAGCTCGGACGCGGACGCAGGACCACGCTCACGGTTTCACTCGCGCCGTCCGGGTTCGCGGTGAAGTATTCCACGCTGCTTCCGGGTACTCCGTTCGTGAGATCGTACTCCTTGTCGCGCGTCACACCGGTAACGATAAAGCGCTTCATGAAGTAGGCGCCCTTCACACCGTCCTGGTAGATCATGTGGTAGATCGTCCGGTCGTCGTTCTTCTTGAAGACACCGACGTGGAGGATGCCCTTGCCGATGAACTTCTTGTCGGCCACCTTGGTCACGAGCATGCTGCCGTTCACGCGGAACACGATGATGTCATCGATCTCCGAGCACTCATCCACGAACTCGTTGTTGCGCAGGCTCCAACCCACGAAGCCTTCATTGCGATCCACATAGAGTTTGCGGTTGGCCACGGCCACTTTCGCCGCCACGATGGTATCGAATGCGCGCAGTTCGGTCTTGCGTTCGCGACCGGTGCCGTACTTCTTCTTCAGTTCTTTGAACCAATCCACCGCGTGATCGATGAGGTGATCCAGTTTGTCCTGGGTCTCGGCGATGCGTTCGGTGAGTTGGCGGATGTGCTCATCGGCCTGGAAGCCGTCGTAGCGACTGATCCGCTTGATCTTGATCTCCGTAAGGCGCAGGATGTCCTCGGGCGTCACCGCGCGTTTCAGTTCCTGGATGTGCGGCTTCAATCCTTTCTCAATGAAGGCAAGCACTTCCTCCCAGGTCTCGGCCTCTTCGATCTTGCGGTAGACCTTCTTCTCTATGAAGATCCGTTCCAGTGACGCGAAGTGCCACTGCTCCTCCAACTCGGCCTTGCGGATCCGCAACTCCAACTCCAACAGCTTCACGGTGTTCTCCGTGCTGATCCGCAGCAACTCCTTCACCCCGACGAAGCGTGGCTTGTCGTTCTCGATCACCACCGCGTTCGGCGCGATGCTCACTTCGCAATCCGTGAACGCGTAGAGCGCGTCGATGGTGGTGTCCGGCGAAACGCCGGAAGCAAGGTGAATGAGGATCTCCGCGTTCTCGGCGGTGTTATCCTCGATGTGCCGGACCTTGATCTTGCCCTTGTCGTTGGCTTTGATGATGCTCTCGATCAACGAGGTGGTGGTGGTGCCGAAGGGGATCTCGTGGATCACCAGCGTTTTGTTGTCCTCCTTGCGGATGCGCGCACGGCATCGGATGCGGCCGCCGCGTTCGCCCTCGCTGTAGTTGCTCGCATCGGCGAGGCCACCCGTTGGGAAATCGGGCACGAGATCGAAGGAACGCTTGCGCAACACCGCGATGCTGGCATCAAGCAGCTCGTTGAAGTTGTGCGGCAGCACCTTGCAACTCAAGCCCACCGCGATGCCCTCACCGCCCTGCGCGAGCAGCAGCGGGAACTTCACCGGCAAGTGTACCGGTTCCTTGTTCCGGCCGTCGTAGCTCAGTTGCCACTCGGTGGTCTTGGGGTTGAAGACGACCTCCTTCGCGAATTTGCTCAGGCGCGCTTCGATGTAACGCGGTGCAGCAGCGCTATCACCGGTGAGGGTGTTGCCCCAGTTCCCTTGGCAATCGATCAGCAGATCCTTCTGCCCCACTTGCACCAGCGCATCACCGATGCTCGCATCGCCGTGCGGGTGGTACTGCATGGTGTGTCCGATGATGTTCGCCACCTTGTTGTAGCGGCCATCGTCCAGATCGCTCATGGAATGCAGGATCCGGCGTTGCACGGGTTTCAGGCCATCGTACAAGGCGGGCACGGCACGTTCCAGGATCACATAGCTCGCGTAATCGAGGAACCAGTTGTGGAACATACCGCTCACACTGAACTGGCCGGTCTGTCCCGCCCCGGGAATGCCATTCGAACCACCGGAGGAGGATCCTTCCGGTTGGTCCAAGGTCTCGTCGTTCAATTCGTCACTCATTGCAGGGTCGCGCAGATCTGCTCCGCTCGCGCGGCGCTTTGGTTATTGAAGAGTCGTAGTTCGAGGCACACCGGTGCGCCGATCACGGGTTCCGACCGAACGTACTTGAAGCGATCCGTGTTCGTTGGATTCGGATCAAGGGTGTAGGTCAGACCATTCATCTGGTCCACCACCCGCACCGAGTACGCAGCATCGCTCAGAAAGAGTTCCGCCTTTGCATGAAAGACGATCGCTTGGTTGAGCAAGGTGGCGCCGGGTATGACCACGACCTCCAGAAAGGTGGTGTCGAGTTCGAATACCGCCGGGCCATTATAGTCCGGGTCGAAGGGATTGTTCGTGAGCGTACCGGGATCCAACTCGCCCTTGCCGCAACCCAGGAGTGCGATCGTGGAGATCAACGCGGTGGAATATGTACGGAGCGTCTTCATCGGATCGGTATGGTGAATCCCATGGCCCAGGTCCCCGCGCTATGGGTTCCCGGCACCCACACCAATCCATCGAAACGCACTTTCTCCTTGTCCTCGAAGGCCGGTGCGATGCGCGTGCGCCTGTGACGACGGATCAGGTAGGACGCTGCACCGGTTGCGACGAATACGCCACTGCTCACAAATGCCGCGATGCGCGCTTGGCGCAGTTCGATGTTCGCATCGGGGATCCGTTCGTTCTTCAATGCGGTGATCCCTGCGGGGTAGGTGCTGGTGTTGTACTCATCCGCCAAGGCATCCAGATCCTTGCGTGCCTTCAAGGCCCGGGTGATGCTCATAGCGGACCACGCACCGGCACCGAGTGTGACCAATGGCGGACCGTACTGGATCCACCGCTCATTGCGCGTGAACCGGTCCGCGCGGTGGCGGTACGTGATGTATTCCTCCGAGTAGCGCAATTGCACGCGCGCTTCGGTGGTGGTGCCAGCCACGACAACAAGCGTGGTGTCATGCATCCGACGCTCCGGTGCCCAGAACACGAACGTATGCGGTCCCTCCATCAACGTGATCTCACGATCCGTCAAGCGATGTTTGCCATCCACGATATAGCTGCAGGATCCAGCAGGTTCACAGAAGATGCGGAGCTTACCCGTGTTCTGCGCAGCACCGGTCAAAGCGAGGCATACCATGCATCCCGCGAACAGGATCCCTCTACCGATGCCACTAGATCCGATCATACCTCCGCTTCCACTTCATCGAGTTTCCGCGCGATCACCTTCACCGGGTCGATGGCCTGCTCATCCACGAGGTCCTTCTCCACCTTCAGGTTGTTGATGATGAACTCCTGGCGCGTGGGTGTGTTCTTGCCCATGTAGAAGTTGAGCAGGTCCTGCACCGCCGCACCCTTGGTGATCATCACCGGCTCCAAGCGGATGTCCTCACCGATGAAGTGCTTGAATTCATCCGGGCTGATCTCGCCCAAGCCCTTGAAGCGTGTGATCTCCGCCGTCTTGCCCAACTTGAGGATGGCGCGTTGGCGCTCCTCATCGCTGTAGCAGTAGATCGTCTCCTTCTTGTTGCGCACGCGGAAAAGTGGCGTTTGCAGGATGTAGAGGTGATCGTTCTTCACCAGGTCCGGGAAGAACTGGAGGAAGAAGGTCATGAGCAGCAAGCGGATGTGCATGCCATCGACATCCGCATCCGTGGCGACGACAATGCGGTTGTAGCGCAATCCATCCATGCCATCCTCGATGTCGAGCGCCGCTTGGATCAAGTTGAACTCCTCGTTCTCGTACACCACCTTCTTGGTGAGGCCGTGGCAGTTCAGTGGCTTTCCCTTCAGGCTGAACACCGCCTGCGTTTCCACGTTCCGGCTCTTGGTGATGCTGCCGCTGGCGCTATCGCCCTCGGTGATGAAGAGCGTGGAGGCCTCCTTGCGCGCATCGTTCTTTGCATCGCTCAAGTGGACACGACAATCGCGCAGTTTGCGGTTGTGCAAGCTGGCCTTCTTGGCGCGTTCGCGTGCAAGCTTGCGGATGCCGGAGAGTTCCTTGCGTTCCCGTTCGTTGGAGAGGATGCGTGATTGCAGGATCTCCGCGATCTGCGGATTCTTGTGCAGGTGATTGTCCAATTGGCGTCCGATGAAGTCGCCGATGAAGCTGCGCATGCTCTGGCCACCGGGTTCGATCTCCTGCGATCCGAGTTTGGTCTTGGTCTGGCTCTCGAACACGGGCTCGATCACCTTCACGGCCACGGCGGCCACAATACCGGTGCGTACGTCGCCCGCCTCCCAATCCTTCTTGAAGAAGTCCTTGATCGTCTTCGCCACCGCCTCGCGGAAAGCACCCTGATGTGTGCCGCCCTGGGTGGTGTGCTGGCCATTCACGAAGCTGTAGTACTCCTCACCGTAATGGTTGGCGTGCGTGATCGCCACTTCGATGTCATCGCCGATGAGATGGATGATGGGATACAGCGGTTCGCCGTCCATCTTCTCGGTGAGGAGGTCCAGCAATCCGTTCTTGCTCTGGAACTTGCTGCCGTTGTAGAAGATGCTCAGGCCCGTGTTCAGGTAGCAGTAGTTCCACAGCAGGCGCTCGATGTGCTGCTCGCGATACTGGTAGTGCTTGAACATCTGCTCGTCCGGCTCGAAGACCACGGTGGTCCCGTTGGTCTCGCCGGACCTCTCCAACTTGGTATCCTTGCGCAACACACCGCGGTCGAACTCGGCGCGCTTCAACTGGCCTTCACGAACGCTTTCGATCTTGAAGTAGCTGCTCAGCGCGTTCACCGCCTTGGTACCCACACCGTTCAGGCCCACGCTCTTCTTGAAGGCCTTGCTGTCGTACTTGGCGCCGGTGTTGATCTTGCTCACCACGTCGATCACCTTCCCGAGCGGCACACCACGACCATAGTCGCGCACGGTCACACGAGGGCCTTCGATGGTGATGTCGATCTTCTTGCCGTGGCCCATCACGTACTCATCCACGCAGTTGTCCAACACCTCCTTCAGCAGGATGTAGATGCCATCGTCGTAGCTGCTGCCATCGCCCAATTTGCCGATGTACATGCCCGGCCGTAGGCGGATGTGTTCCTTCCAGTCCAGCGACCGGACATGCTCTTCGCTGTAGTTCGTCGCGCTCATCGTTCGGTTGGGAACCTCAGTGTTGACAGGGGGTTCCGCAGAATGGGACGAAGTTAGCCCGCTGTCAGCGCGGGCTGTGGCCGTTGAAAACTTCCGTTATCCACGATCGCGCGGTGTTTTCAACAAGGGCCGAGAAGTGGGCAACGACACTTCCGAAAACGACGAAGCCCCGGTCTCCCGGGGCTTCGCATTATTCGTTGCCGAGCGATGCTCAGGCCTTGCTCACGTTCACTGCGTTGAGGCCCTTAGGGCTCTGCTCCACCTCGTAGTTGACCTTGTCGCCCTCGTAGAGTTGATCCCGAGTGCCGGTCTTGTGGACGAATACGTCCTTTCCACCCTCATCCGGGGTGATGAAACCGAAACCTTTCTCCGTGTTGAAGAATTTCACTGTACCACTTGCCATTATTACTTGAATTGTGTCCCCGGCTTTCACCGGTTCCGTGTTGATCCCCGGCAAAAGCACCGGGGCATTGATGGGCCAAAGATAGGCTCCGGACGGTTCGCACCGGTCGATGACCCGGAAATAAGTACTGCCGTGGACCCCAAGAGTACATTGGCCCCTGAAACCGGATCCCGATCCGGGCTCGTGAGGACCTGTAGGTGGTCTTCGACCGCGAGGCATGATCTTCCGCTCCTTTCGCTCCTCCATCTACATACCCGACGACCCTGTTCGTCGGCGCTGAACATTGCGGAGTGACCTGAACCGATACGCATGACCCCAGCCCAACCCCGCTATGTAAGCGCCGGCCCCGATAAGGCCTTCGGCGCAACAGTACGCGCCAGGGTACACGCCCATTTCCAAGAGACCGGCAAGGCCCAGAAGGCCGACGGTCGGATCGTCCTCAAAGTGGTGGCGATGCTTGCGCTGTTCCTAGTTCCGCTGATCCTGATCCTTGCAGTACCCATGCTCGGGTGGGCGGCGCTCAGCTTGGCCATGGTCATGGGTATTGGCATGGCCGGCGTGGGCATGGGTGTGATGCACGACGGGCTGCACGGCGCTATTTCAAAGAAGACCTGGGTGAACGAGTGGCTTGGTGGTACCATGTATCTATTGGGAAGCGATGCCTTCACGTGGAAGGTGCAGCACAACGGCAAGCACCACACCCATACCAATGTGGATGTGATCGACCAGGACATCGACCCGCCAGCGTTGTTGCGCTTCAGTGAACATGCGCCCTTGAAGAAGGTCCACCGGGGCCAACATGTGTTCGCCTTCTTCTTCTATGGCCTGCTCACCTTGGTGAAACTCGGCAACGATTTCTTCTCGCTGGCCAAGGTGAAGCGCTCCGGAGACCCACGCCACGGCAATTACAACTATCCGCTCGCCTTTGCCGCCATGGTCGGCGTGAAGGTGGCGCATATCACCCTCTTCATCGTTCTACCGATCCTCTTCACGCCCTTCGCTTGGTGGCAGGTGATCCTCGGGTTCCTGCTGATGCATTTCACCTGCGGTGTGATCCTCGGCACCGTCTTCCAGCTAGCGCATTTAGTGGAAGGTGCACAACAGCCCATCCCGGATGCGAACGGGATCATCGCCACGGATTGGGCAGTGCATGAGATCCTGACCACTGCGGATTTCGCACCGCGCAACAAGTTCATCACCTGGTTCACCGGTGGGCTCAACTTCCAGATCGAACACCACTTGTTCCCGTACATCTCACATCTTCACTATCCGGAGATCGCCCCCATTGTGCAACGGACCGCTGAGGAACACGGGCTCCATTACAACGTGAAACCGACCATGCGCAAAGCGATGCGTTCGCATATGCAACGGTTGTGGGACCTCGGGCACATCGGGAAGATCGCTCAGTGATCGCAGGTTCCTGCGCGTGAACGCGTGGGATCGTGGTCGAAGCACACTTCTATCTTCGCCGCGCACCACTCCTATGCATCTGCATCGCGAAGGAACCCCCACCCTGCTGCTCACCGTGGCATTCGTCGGTGCTGCGTTGTTCGCGTTGTTCCAATGGCCGGTGCTTCCGCAATGGTTGGTGTTCATTCTTGCCGCAGCGCTGATCGTGGTATTGGGCATCGTTATCTGGTTCTTCCGGGTCCCGTCCCGAACGGTGACCACTGATGACCAACTCGTTGTTTCCCCTGCGGATGGGAAGGTGGTCGCGATCGAGGAAGTGTTGGAGACGGAGTACTTCAAGGACAAGCGTATCCAAGTGAGCGTGTTCATGTCACCGCTGAACGTGCATGTGAACTATTACCCGATCAGCGGAACCACGAGCTACTACAAGTACCATCCGGGCAAATACCTGGTGGCGTGGCACCCGAAGAGCAGTACGGAGAATGAACGCAGCACCGTGGTGGTGAAACACGCTGCACATGGCGAGGTCCTTCTCCGCCAGATCGCAGGAGCACTGGCACGCAGGATATGCACTTACAGTCGCGAAGGCGAACCGGCGGTACAAGGCGGGCAGTTCGGGTTCATCAAGTTCGGTTCGCGCGTGGATCTTCTCTTGCCGCGCAATGCCGTGGTGAAAGTGCAACTCGGCGACAAGGTGCAAGGTTCCGTTTCGGTGATCGCTCAATTCAAGAACTGATGTCGCGTACGATCAAGACCATCCTGCTTGTGCTCATCGCCGCAATGGCGGCCTATGTCGCGTATAGCAAACTGAAGCCGCCCGGAAACGACAGCTCCATTCCATCCTCCGTGGAGGTCATGGACCCCGTACCCGGTCGGCTCGATGGCCTGGGCATCCGGTACGACGGGTATTACCAAGCGGATCGCGGATCGATCCTGTACCTGATCCGGTTCTTCGGTGCAGGCAACGCGGTGCTGATCAATGGGACCAAGGAAATGGAGAAGGAACTACCGGCCTTCCTGATCCCGACGACGAAGGGCAATCCGGCCATGGGCCTGTACAACATCCAAGTGAACGCACAGGACGACAGCCTCCATTTCGACACGCATCCGGAGAAAGGCGTGATCAGTTACCGCGGCAAGGTCATGAGTGCTTCCGTGGTCCACTTCCATCGCCTTAGCCATATCAACGGGAAGGAGTTCGACATGGATTATGTCTTCCACGCGGACAGTACGGTGCTATCCCCGCAGTAGGTCCGGTAGCTCACACCAGTGCGTAATGCGATACGTGGCCTCGGGGTCGGGGTCGGTCTCTGCGGCGTAGTGTACGTGGTCCCAACCCGCACGACGCGCACCTGCCATGTCGGCATCGGCGTTGTCGCCGATCATCAAGCTATCCATGGCCATGGCACCTGAACGGCGCGCGGCCTCCAGGAAGATCCGCTCATCGGGCTTCGATGCACCCGCCTTCTCACTGGACAGGACCACCTCGAAGAAGCCGCCGATCCCTGAATTCCTCAGCTTCTCGGATTGCACTTCATCGAACCCATTGGTGATGATGTGCATCTTGTACGACCCGTGAAGCGAATGCAGGAGATCCATGGCGCCCGGCATGAGCAACGTCTTGCGCGGACAGCTGCCGAGATAGTCTCTGCCCAAGGTCGCCGCGAGCCCATTCTCCTTCACACCGAAACGCGCAAGTGTGTTCCGGAAGCGAAGCACACGGAGCACTTCTTTCGGCATGCGGCCGTTGGTGTACTGCCCCCACATGGCGTGGTTGATCTCCTCATAGACCTCGATGAAGGCCTCGGCATCCGGCACACCATCATTCGCCAGACCATGAGCTTCATGGAGTTCTCGCAAAGTGGCGCGCGAGTTCCCGCGGAAATCCCATAGCGTATGGTCCAGATCGAAGAAGAGATGTTTGTATGCCATCATCGGATGAAGCCCCATGCGGTGCTAAGAACGACCGACCATACCACCACCGCGGATACCAGAACGGGTAGGGTACGCCGATCGTGCTTGAAATATTTCGCGGCAAGAACGGCCGTGATCGGTATGGATAGGATCGGTGGCATCACGGCGAGCCCGAACATCCCATAGGATCGCTTCATGCGAATGATCCACCGGTTCGTTCGTGTGAATACAGGACGGGCAGCCAGGCCGCGGGCAAGTCGTTCTTCCTTCTTCCGCACATAGCGCAGCCTGAACCATTCCATCACCCGCTTCCCGAGCAGGAAGAAGATCAAGGTCCCCCCGCTTCCACCGATGGCCAAGAGGACCATGGTCTGGAGGTAGCTGTGGTTGAATCCATAGGAGACCGGCGCTGCGAACATGAACTTGATCACGCTCATGAAGAGGACGCTGACAGCACCTACGGCGTTCATCGCCGATCAGAGCTTGCTGCCATAGGCCAGATCCCCGGCATCGCCAAGGCCGGGAACGATGTAGGCCTGGGCGGTCATCTCCTCATCGATCGCACCGATCCAGAACCGTGTTCCCGCAGGCATGTGCAACTGCGCGTATTCCAAACCCTCCTTGCTGGCAATGGCCGCAGCGACATGCACCGCCTTCGGGTTCCCCAAGCGGAGCAACGCCTTGTACACGAGTACCATGCTCTGTCCTGTGGCCAGCATGGGATCACAGATCACCAGCACACGATCATGCAAAGGGGGGCTGCTCAAGTACTCCACTTCAATATCGAATCCGTCCTCTCCTTTCCGATGCTTGCGGTACGCGCTGATGAATGCGCTGTCCGCACGATCGAAATAGTTCAACATCCCTTGATGCATCGGCAGACCGGCCCGCAGGATCGTGGCCAGCACCGGTTGCTCCTTCAAGGTTTCCACTTGCGCACTTCCCAGCGGGGTGATCACCTCACGCTCCTCGTACTCCAAGGTGCGACTCAATTCAAGCGCCATCACTTCGCCTACTCGTTCGAGGTTCCTACGGAAACGAAGGGGATCCTTCTGGATCTCCACATCGCGCAGCTCGGCAATGAATTGCCCCACCACACTTCGTTGCTTCACCAGTTCTTTCACCATCGTCCTATCGCTTCAACCACCGCAGTGGGGCCGGAAGGCGGTTCCGCACCAGGCGTAAATATACCCTGGGCCGCGCGCCGAATCCAGCGTTGAACCGCTCGACGGACGGTGTCATCGATCCTGCGAAGTCCAGCAGCGTATCCGATCCGGCATGCGATGCGATCCAATGATCGATGATCCGGAATATGGCCTTGGCTTCAAGCCCGGCAGGTGTATTGGCCGATTTGAGCAGGATGGAACGACCTTCCCACGTGGCGAAACACACCGCTCCGAGAATGGCGGATCCATCGTTGATCGACACAATGCGACATTGATCGCGTTGGATCCCCTCTTCCACGACCCGCTGGAGTGCCACTAGATCCGACGGGTGCTTCGCGCCATAGCGTGAACCCGTCGTGCGCGAGAACAGTTCGAAGAACTCCGCAGCCGTTGCTCGCTCACCGATCTCGCCATGATCCGAGGAGCGGATGTTCCGTCGGTGTCCCTTGGAATATGCTTCGCGCAATTCTTCGATGGAAGCATTCACCGACAGGACCTGGTCTGTGCGTTCCGTAACGGAGACGCCATCCTTCATCAACGATCGCATGGACTCGTTCAGGCAAATGTCCCAGTAACGGAATCGGGATGGAATGGCTGCGAGAAATTCGTCGGTGCGATCCTTCGAGCCGATCGGGGCGAACAACCCGAGCTGTTGCAGACCATAGGGCTGAAAGAGATAGTTGACACCCCACTTGCGGCGCCACGTGAGCGGCATGATCGCCCCGGTCTCTTCATCCACCAACGCTTCCCAACCCGGTGAAGCGATATCGAGGATCCAACTCTGCGCATACCACAAGCGGTTCTCGCACCGCAACAACGCAGCACCCCACCACCCCTTGTCGATCTCTGCATGCGTGAGGTGCCTGATCATGGGCGGGCTTCTTGGATGATCCGCAAGATCGCTTCACGCCATTCCGTGTTCGCACCGGTACTCGCCAGAAAGCTCTCGTGCCAAAGTCCGGTGAAGGTTCCGCCGATGCGCTTGAGGCGATCCACGGCAGCGCGCACTTCGATGATCGCTTCCTCCGGTGAGAGACCGAGCTTGTGACAAAGGGTGTTGTCCATGACCGTGAACGGATGGATCATCAGTTCCGTTGCGCGCTCCTGCTCCGGATCGTACCACGGGTACG
>Ga0138256_10004351_pt1 | contig 15065 bp, 13 predicted proteins | sample KNB2016incub_MG_FD_105486 | JGI IMG/M metagenome (GOLD analysis project Ga0138256, IMG submission 105486) | Active sludge microbial communities from wastewater in Klosterneuburg, Austria - KNB2014incub_MG | ecosystem: Engineered > WWTP > Activated sludge > Unclassified | place: Austria... | reverse complement strand
TCTTTCGTCGAAAAAATGGATGCATGTTGATCGAGCCGTATCTGATGAAGTTTTTTCTGTTTAAGACTGATATAAAGTGTATCTGCCTTATATTGGTTTGTAGTATCGCTCCACAGAACAGGATTGCGATACATCTTAAATGTGCTATCCACTGAACTATAATACAGTGAGTCACTGATGCCTTGAAACTGTCGGGAAAAGAGCTTAACATTGTGATAAGCCTTCAATATCCGGGTACTATCTGCCGCAGAGTCAGATGGTGGAGAAAGCGCGGTAGTATCCGGCAGGATTAATGAGTCCAGGCGGCTGACAGGTGTAGAGTCGGCAGGCACTATGAAGTCATCCTTACTCATTTTACTTTCCTTATTATCCTTGTCAGTAATGATCTTTTTCTTTGGTTGGCTTTCTTTTGATTTTCCTTTTTTTTGTGGCTTGACCATTTGGCTGGATTTCTGCTGCTTATCCACCATTGTACTATCTTTATTTATACTCAGGGAATCCGAGTGCAATGAATCCAATGGTAATAAATCCTGTTTTTTTAACAGATAAGACCGGAGTGTATCTGCAGAAAGGTAAAGTGTATCCTCATCACTGACCAGTGAAACCATCGCCCTGTTTCCATACGCCAGCACACTGCTCTGTCCCTTATTTATTTTTGCTTCCTCAGCCCAGATAGTGGTCTTGTCAGATGGACTATACCAGATAACATTCCCTGATGTAGTTCCTAATCCACTAGCATTATCGAAGTCCGTATTTTCAGCTTCGATCGTATAATCTTTATTTATGATCCGTGATCGACCTTCGGTGATTACTTTATTATTTTTTTTGTCAAACTTTATTGCCGGTCCGGCAAAACGATACTCATTATCCTGGTAATACGCATCGCCATTTATCTCGTAGTAGTCCAGTGGTTCGGTGTATTTAATGAACTGACCTTTGATATATCTGAGCGAATCAAGAAAGATCGCATTGCCTTTCATCGCATAAATCCCTTTCAGGCCATCATAATTCATCTCGGCTGCCCTCGCCTTTGATTGGCCTTTCTGGTATTGGGGAGAACCCAGAAATCGCCCTTTTTCCTTACCGATATCATAATATCCACCTTCACAATATAGTTTTGCTCCATTATTCTGCGTTACTAATGTAGGGCTCAGAAACTTCACTATCCGCTGTTTTAAATTGTAGTGCAATTTATTTGCTTTGACTTTCATCTCCGGATCATCCACATACACATTGCCTTCGACCAGTGCATCTTCCGTAGTGGCATTGTAATCACAACTATTGCTCTTTACCCAGGTCTCACCATTTGTCAGTACCCCACCCTTATCATATCTGGCCATTTTGGTTTTTGTATTATAACTGAGTTCTTCAGTATATAATCTTTGATCACCCTTGGTAAATGCGACATTTCCATACAAAACACATTGCGTATTGTCCCCGTCATAATATAATGAGTCAGCAAAAATGTTCAATGTATTTTTTTGTTGGATGAGGATATTGCCATAAGCCTTGACCATATTTTTTGTTTTGATCACTGAGTCTGTATAGAAAAAAACACCTTTATGACTAAACTCTACTTCTCCCCAAAAAGTGCTTTTCTCCCCTTCCTTAATAATCAATCCATGTTTGGCCTGATCAAAATGGATAATATCGACAGAGTCTTGTTTTGTTTGAGTAATACCGGAATTTATAAAATTAAAAAATAAAAACAATACACCCATATAAGGCGTAGCCTTCATCAATGTATTTTGTATAAAAACAGTATTCAATATCACCGAATATCGCTATTCTAATTCAGGCACAAACATACTGACTATATGAATTAATAAAAAGTTAAACTGCTTGCCAGTCAAAAGCAATATTGAAATCAACTGATTTCCTATATTTGAATATGGATAATTCGAAAATATTAATCCGGGTAGCGGAAGAAAAAGACTGCCCCGCAATGATGACCCTGATACAGGAACTGGCTGCTTATGAACGTGCAGCCCATGAGGTTACAGTCACCTTCCCGCACTTTGTAGAGAGTGGTTTTGGTGAGCACCCTGTATGGTGGAGTCTGGTCGCTGAAGTCGATGGAAAAATAGTCGGTATTGCGCTGTATTATATCCGTTATTCTACTTGGAAAGGGCAGCGATTGTATCTGGAAGACATTATCGTATCAGAACAATGGCGTAGGCATGGTATCGGGTCGATGTTAATGGATGAGATCATCAGGATTGCCAGAGAAAAAAAATTTAGCGGCATTATGTGGCAAGTCCTGGACTGGAATCAATCAGCTATTGATTTCTATGCTAAATACAAAGTCAGCTTTGATCCGGAATGGATTAATTGCCACATGGATTTATGATGATTATACAGTTGCCAATAATTGCTGCATCTCTATGGTGATTAATTTACTCTGTTCTGCAGCCGCATCTGCAAAGTCAATATCCGGTGAGCTATAGATTATCTGGCGGGAATAGTTTGCCAGCACTCCGGCTATTTCAGGCTTAAGTATATGTTTAATACCTGCCAGAGTACCACCCTGTGCGCCGAATCCGGGAATAAGGAAGAAATAATCCGGTGCGACCGATCGGATTTCCTGTAACTCTTCTGCATAATTCGCTCCGACGACAAACATCGTATTTTCAGCACTACCCCACTCCATGCATCTCCGGATAACTTCAAGATACAACGGCTCTTCACTGGATGTCAATTTCTTATCCTGAAAATCAGCACTGCCGCGATTGGAAGTTTTTGCTAAGACTATAGTAACCTTATCGTTGTATTCAAAAAACGGGGTCAAAGAATCCTGTCCGAGATATGGAGACACAGTGACCGCATCAAATCCGTAGGTTTCAAAAAATGTCCGGGCATAAGCTGCAGCCGTATTACCTATGTCACCCCGCTTTGCATCTGCGATAGTAAAGCAATCCGGTGGGATCTCGTGTAATACGGATTGCAATACCTCTAGCCCGGCAGGTCCATATTGCTCGAAAAATGCAAGATTTGGCTTGTAGGCCGCTGCGTATTTCTTTGTTTTATAAATTATCTCTGTGCAAAAAGTATGCAAACCATCAATCCCCTTTAGATGACCGGGCAACTTTTCAGGCACCGGATCCAGACCAATACAAAGGAACGACTGCTTTTGCTTAATCTTCTGTGAAAGTTCTTGTATTCCCATGAGTTAAAAATGAAAATTTACAACCTGATGTATGAAGGAAGACCATAATGCAGGTTTCAGTGCTAAGGTATAAATTATCCCAAAAATACCACCGGTAATATGTGCCATGTGATTTACATTATCCGCCCGATTTTTATCTGCCCAGAAACTATACCCCAGGTAAAGGATAGCTGCAACTATACTATACAGTGGAATGATTCCATAGAGGTAAAGTTTTGCCCAGGGATCAAACAGAACGTAGGTAAACAGAACGGCAGATACTGCGCCTGAGGCACCCAGACCTCTGAATTCAGGATTGTCCTGATGCTTGAAAAATCCGATTAAATTGGGTACAATAATTCCCAATAAGATTAAAAACAAATAATAGAGCCTCCCATTTCCTCCAAACAATTCTGTATAATATCGCTCTACAATTTCTCCAAACTGATAGAGCACAAACATATTGACAATCAGGTGAATCCAATCAGCATGGATAAATCCACTGGAAAGAAGCCGGTAATATTCATTATTTCTTTTTTCTCTGTAAGGCCAATCCAACAGGCTGTTCATTAATTTTCTATTTTGAAATGCAGCATAGGAGATAATACAACACAGAATGACAAAAATTAAATTTATACTCATTGATAAAACTTTAGTCGTTGTGATAAGGATGATTGTGAATAATGGAAAAAGCCCTGAATAGTTGTTCCATAAAGATCAGGCCAATGAGTTGGTGAGAAAATGTCATTTTAGAAAGGCAGATTTGGGCTTTGGCTGTTTTATACACAGATTCATCAAAGCCATAAGCACCACCACAGAGGAAAATCAGCCTCTTGGCTGGAAATTCAAGTTTTTTTTCAATAAATGAAGCAAAACCTCTACTATCGAAAACCTGCCCTTGTTCATCTAACAAGATTAAATAATCGCCCTCTTTTACTCTGGATAATATACTATCAGCTTCAGTTTTCTTCATCGCTTCCGGGCGGGTGGATTTCTTCACCGGATTCAAATACACTACGTTAAATGAAAAATAGACATTAATCCGTTTCTGATATTCCTGCAAGCGATGAGTAAAATCACGTGTCTCTTTTCCTATTTGCCAAAATTGAATCTGTGTCATCTCTGCTTAATAGGATTGAATACGTTTTACTAATGCTTTGCGATCGGAATAATGCTCATCAATGATTTTCCTTACCAATTTGATCTGCTCAGGCCGACCGGCAAATAACATTTCTTTCAGAAGATTCTCGATTACTTCTCCGGCTAAATCACCCATATAGACATCAAGATAATCTCTTATCATTCCTGTCAAAATTTCATCATCCATCGATATGCTAAATTTGATCAACAGGCTGTAATACTTACTAAGTGCAGGAACATTTGCAAACTCTTTTATATGCTCCCATAAGTCTTCATACAATCCACTGGCAGCCATTATGCGCAAATAAAGCTCCTCATAATTCACTTTATCAGCAACAGTAAAATCATCCAATATGGATTTGACCCAGTGTGGATGCTTTAGTACACTATTAAAATTGATCTTCTGCAATAGGGCATTCTCTGACCACTTACCTGACTTCTTCACTTGATTAAAAAGTACGATATAATGTGCAAGTTGTCCGGAATGAATATAATACCGGCTCACAGCATCAATCAGCTCTGTAGTAAGATCGTGTTTAAAATTAATCAGAATATACCGATCTAATTCAGACACCAAATCGGAAGTTAACTGCCCTTTTTCTATGGCAAAATCAAGAACCGGGATCAGGTTTTCTACTTTGCTGCAATAAGAGTCTAATACATTCTGAAGAGCATCCGCAGAAGAATCTAAACTGAGTAATATACCATAGTAAAGCCAGGGTCCTTTTCTCTCTATATGAATATCATTTATCTTACTTATCAATAGAGATTCCAGGTTATACTCCTGATTTCCTTTCAGACATTCAATAGCGTTATTCTTTCTGAAATATTGATACATCGGGTGATTTAATTCCTGGAAATAGAGTTTATTTAAATTCAGATAAAATTCAGGTGCCAGTCTGAAATTCTGATATTCTGCTAATAATTGGTGTATTTTAAAATAAAAATCATTTTTCAGAATAGTAAAACTCAACTTGTCTTCGATATCCAATGCACTAATCAGGAGCACACTGACTATCTGAAAACTTTCAATATATTCACTTTCTCTGAGTAATTTTTCTGCTCTGAATAAATGGGTATTAAATGTATATTCAAGATCATTTATTGCTTTCTTGTTTTTTGATCCGTCACTGGATATTATATCCCTGGTATATCTGCTCACATAGCTATCAAGCAGTTTTTCACCAGATAAAAACTTATATTCAAAAAATTGTCGGAACTGACGCTGTAACTGCGCATTTACCGGAACGATGAAGCGAACAAACTCTTCCAGTTCATCCGCAGAAATCATTTGAAGTAATTGTTCAAAACTATATCTGGGTGAAGTATTAGTCCTCGAAAGGCTTTCTTTTCTGGATTGTGTACGATAAAGTAAAGCAAGAATATGTACGCAACCGGTATCTGGCTTAAAAGCGGAACAAGTACAATGGTACTGAGCCACAAAGTGCCGCGTCTGGTACAGGACGATATTGAAAATCTGATTATTGGACACTTTCAGCACTGCAGTCATCTTATCCGGTGAGTTTGTGACATCCCAGACCTGTCTGTACTCTGACAGTTCGATTGCCTCTTCCGTCCATTTTTCAGGAAAGTATCCCTTAAATTCTGATTTTTTAAATTTCACCTGGAAATAAATATAAAACCTCAAATGTAGTTATAAAGCATCACTTAATGTCTGCTCTATTGTTACTTTTCAATCTGTTAATGTCCTGTTTCCATCTAAACAAAACACGATAAATGCAGTTCTATGTTCATTCGGATTTGATTAAGACAATTATAAAAAAGCCGGATAACTAACACTAGAATATAATGAAGCGAATTTATTTAGTCCGTCATGCAAAATCTGTCATTGACCCTTTTTACTTGACTGATAAGGACAGGCCACTCTCCGACAAGGGTAACAAAGATGCCTATAAGATGGCGATGTACTGCAGAGCCAACTTTGATGATCCGGATCTCTTTATATGCAGTGATGCTGCCCGCACACGCCAGACTATGGGGCATTTCATCAATTTCTTCTATGATGCCTGTATGGAGTTGAGTCCTGATCTATATCTGGCACATGCAGAAACCATTAAAGCCAAAATCACTTCACTACCGGATAAATTAAGTTGTGTGTATATCATCGGGCACAATCCCGGTATGGAAGATCTGGTCGATGAGTTGGTCCCGGATGCAGGAAAGTTTTCGACAGGTGCGATTGCTGTATTTGACTCAGATACCAATAAATGGCAAAATTTTTTTAGTAAAACGCCATCTATTATTGAATTCATCACGCCTAAAATAATATAGTTTGAAGATTCGAACTAATCTTTTGTTTCTGTTGTGTAGTCTGTGCACGATCGCCTATAGTTGTAGCGAGGCAGAAATAAAACTTTCAAACAAGGATATGGATTTTGCCCGCACTCTGGCAAATGTTCAAATGGCGCGATCGTCCGTTGATCTGATAGAAAGTGGCGATAGGGACAGTGCCCGCAGAGTATTAATTTCAAAAGCCTTAGCGCTCACAGACATGGATACACTGACCTTTTATGCACAAATGCAGTATTACGGACAGGATCCACTCCGACTGAAAGTTATATATGACTCATCACTGGCTATGGTTTCCAGACAAAAACTTATAAAGGAAAATAACAAGTAATCTGTTTCTGCAGAGACATAGATATTCAGGCTTTCATTTTATAAAATCAATTGAATCGATTTTGAAGAACGACAATAGAGAAATCATTATATCAAAAAGTCACTATCGCATCCTCATAGTCGATGACGAACCGGATGTGTTGGAAATCCTCAGTTACAATTTAAAAAAAGCAGGATTTGAAACTGAATCAGCGTCTGATGGTGAAATTGCACTGGCAAAACTTGAAAGTTTTAAACCTGATTTGATAATACTGGATATCATGATGCCAAAAATAGATGGTTTTGAAGTATGCAAAACTATTAGAATGGACCCGAAATACAAAAATATCCTGATCGTGTTTCTCACAGCCAGAGGCGAGGACTACACACAGATTAGTGCATTGGATCACGGCGGGGATGATTTCATCACAAAACCTGTAAAACCTACCGTACTGGTAAGCCGGCTAAAAGCTTTCCTAAGACGCTCCGGAAATACTGATTCAGGTAATAATTCAACAATAATCGAAGTGATGGACTTAACCATAGATCCGGACAGGCATCTTGTGAACAGAAATGGAATTAGTATTGATTTGGTAAAAAAAGAATTTCAACTTTTGAAGTTGTTAGCCACTAAACCCGGAAAAGTATTTACCCGTGAAGAAATATTCAGTAAAGTGTGGGGACATGATGTCATCGTAGGAAATCGCACTATCGACGTACACATTCGTAAAATGAGGGAAAAACTGGGTGAAGGAATCATCAAGACCATCAAAGGTGTAGGATATAAAATTGATGCAATTTAAGCAGAAATTACACTTTTCTCTATCAGATGGAATGCTTTCAAACTAAAAAGAATATACCGCAAGATGACTAAACGCATTACTTTCAAAGATAAAAACCTCCCATGTTTAAAAATCTCTCACCGAGTCAGACATCAGTTTTCAGTTCAGTAATACTATTAATCTTTGTTTTGATTATTATCGGAATATTAGACTTTAATGGTTACTGGTCTGTTCCAGCCTGGATGACTGTTTTAGTTCTATGCTGCATCTTTGCATTCTCTTATTTTATCAACATTTTTTTCATCACACAATATTTATTTCGCCGGATCAAACCAATTTATAAGCTCATTCATGAGAATAAGAAAAGTACGCTAAATGCGCAGGCTTTTGACAATGCAGGTAAAGATGTATTTCATCTGGTGAGTGAGGATGTCCGGCAATGGAAAGAAGAACATCAAAGAAAGATTGAAAATTTACAAACGCTGGAAAACTACAGAAGAGATTTTCTGGGGAATGTGTCTCATGAATTAAAAACACCAATATTTAATATACAGGGATATGTTCACACATTACTGGATGGTGCAAAAGATGACCCTGATCTCTGTCTCAAATACTTAAAACGTACTTCAAAAAACGCAGAACGTCTGCAGGCAATCATCGAAGATCTGGAAGGAATTTCCAGATTAGAACAAGTAGAATCAGTCCTTGATCTTCAAAGATTTGATATAAAAAAACTTACTGAAGAGGTCTTTGATGATCTGGAACTCTATGCCAGAGAAAGGCATATAACCCTTTCATTTAAAGATGGTGTGGCCCAAAATCATAAAGTAATCGGAGATCAGGAATACATTCGACAGGCATTAAATAACCTTATCGTCAATTCAATAAAATACAATAAAGAAAATGGTACCACCAAAGTTGGTTTTTACAATATGTCACAGTACCTGTTGGTCGAGGTTTCTGACAATGGCCTCGGTATAGAAAAACAACATCTGGATCATGTTTTCGACCGATTTTATCGGGTTGATAAAGGCCGTAGCAGAGATTCCGGCGGCAGTGGATTAGGTCTGGCTATCGTAAAACATATCATTGAGGCTCATCAACAGACAATTAATGTAAGAAGTACTCCGGGAGTGGGTTCTACCTTTGGGTTTACACTCCAATTAGCAAGCGCCAGAGATTAATTTATCGCATAACGAGTTGAATATTTTCAATGATAACTTACCACTGTGGTCAATTTATCTTTCTTTGTCTTACCGTTATTATTTATAAAATCAAACACCAGAATATAAATTCCAGGCAATACATGATTACCCTTATCATCATTGCCTTGCCAGGTCACGGTCCCTTCTACACCCGCGATCTGACTACTTCCGGTATTCCCCAACACAAGTCTTCCCTTCAAGTCATACACTTTCCAGTTGAATGAATACCCTGGTTCGTCTAGCTTATACTTGACCAGTAGATAATCCAAATATCCATCGCCATCCGGCGAGAGATGATCCTGATCTGTTGACAAAATTTCATCAATAGCCATAGTGGAATCGGCTCTGTACTGCGAATTTTTTCCGGTAGGTGTACCTCTGAGGTTACTTGCAGCCGATTGCCAGTTTGACAAATCAGTAGAAGTTAAATCGAAGTCAACCCGCTCTATGGATATTCCCTTTGTGCTCTTCAAAAATACATTGTACATACTTTTTGTATAATACATTGAATCAACCAAAATCGTATCTGCTCCCTTTGGATAATAAAGACTGACATTGCCTTTATCCTGATTAAAAGCAGGCAAATTTGTGATCTGATATAATTGACCCGGGTTTGGCACCTGATAACTATTCAGTACATAAGATCGATCCTGAGTTAGTACAGTATATGTTGCGGGTTTCAAATATATTGTCTGACCCACTTTATATTTTGATTTATTCGATGTATTCCCTACGATCAGGTTGCTAATATCCAGGATATGGTTAGAATTATTATATAGTTCCAGATAGTCTTTACCACCTGTATCCGGATCAAACAAAATCTCACTTATCAAAAGATCATTTGCCCCGGGTGGATCAAAAGCACCAAAGAAAATAGTCGTATCTATTAATATTTTATTTCCCTGACAATCAGCCACTACCACCACCCTCAGCATATTAAGCACATTTAATTTTGGCTCTGGATTCATTAGCAGTGTAAAACAATCTGAAGTACCGGGGTTCAGCAGATGTAAACTCGTATTTTTAATACTGAATCCATTGACCACAATATTGGAATCCAGCATCAATAGTTGATTAAAACACAGGGAAATCATTTGGCCCCCATCCCATTGAAAACTTGTAACTTTTAAAGGCGCAGATGTAGTATTGGAGTGATCTGAATTTTTTCGACCAGGCGTACCACCGCTTGGGTCATTTGAGGCAATAAACGGATCAGAATAACAAATACGCTGATCTCCCGCATATTCCAGTGACCAACCTCCATTTGCTTTGGTCGCATCCTGATAACTGACTGTATTGTAAGTAACTGAATGAATTATTTTTCCAAACCGGGAGATCAGACTAATTTTAGAACCATCATTATAAATAGAAGGAAAAGAGCTAATTCCCAGGACATTTCCAAATTGTTGAAAAAAGGCGCTGGATGATGTGCTCGTTAAAATCACATACGAATCCGGATCTAAAGTATATTCCGGCAATTGAATGGCGGCATCATCCCTTTTTAATATTGTACCTGACAAGTTCAGTACCTTATTACTTCTGTTGTACAATTCAATGTATTCCGCATCCGGCAATCCCACCACAGGGCTAGGATCGGCCATGATTTCATTAATTAAAATATCCAATGGTTCGGGTATGATGATACTGTATGTCGCAGTTAATACCGTATCGTGCAGGATATTTCCACTCAAATCCTTAAGATTGGATAAATACAAATGATACAATGAATTAGCCTGCAGTGTAACCGACGGATAAATCGCTACCCCATTGGACAGATATTCAATACTGGCAATCGGAATCATAACAGAATCCGCCCGACGCAACGAAAAATTAGACGTATCTACTGCACTTACAGGATCCATTGATTCATTAAAAAGCACAGTAATCATATCCTGTGTGGTGGTAACACTGGCTATTTCCGGAGGTGCAGTATCTGCAATGAATCGATTTAAAGAAATATCATCAAAAAGGATATTCTTTGTATTTGATGAAGTATATTTCATTCCCAGACCTGTAAATGAGCCTTGATTTGTCCAATGCGTTAAAAAAGTCTGAAACAATAAGCTCTGACTGCCCCCATCCGGTGTAAATGTAACTGTTAGAATTCCATCGAAGATAGTATAATTAAATACACCCTTATATGCATTGGCAAATAATCCATCTCCACCTCTGGCAATCAGAGAATCATTTTGTGCATGCCGGTAGAATAATTGAAGACCGTCATTGGATCCGGTCTCACCAATTCTCAGGATATAGCCATCTGCCAAATCAGGGTTTGAATCATTGAGTTGCAAATAAAATTCAGTAAAATTTTGTGTAGAGGATGCGAAATTAACTTTCAGATAGTACGAATAAATTGTAGAATCAAACATTACCGATTGCGTGAGCATATAACTGTACCCCGGTCCGGTCGCATTTAGTACACCCTGATGCGAGGCATTTACACTAAAATCTCCCAACGTTCCTTGCCATAATCCGGAAGCATTGAATGCACTGTCTGCAAAGGTTTCATTAAATTGACTGTATGCAAAATGCAAAACAGAATAAAACATAAGCACAGTTATAATCGTTCTTCTAAAAATCATCAGAGTTCACCTATATTTGTCCTTCAATACATTAATCAAATGTAATTATAAAATATGAAAGTAGCTGTCTGTGGTGTGACTGGTCTGGTAGGAAGTGTGATGTGCAGGGTCCTGGAAGAGCACAATTTCCCGGTTACGGAGTTTTATCCGGTTGCTTCAGATAAGTCTGTAGGCAAGAAAGTAATCTTTCACAACCGTGAATATCCGGTAATAAGTATGACAGACGCAGTAGCAGCAGCACCGGATTTTGCTTTTTTCTCTGCTGGTGGCAGTACATCGCTTGAGTGGGCACCTAAGTTTGCGGCAGTAGGGACCATTGTTATTGACAACTCCAGTGCATGGCGCATGCATCCGGACATCCGACTGATAGTCCCGGAAGTAAATGGCGCAGAAATATCAGCGGAGGATAAAATTATTGCAAACCCCAATTGCTCCACTATCCAACTGGTAATGGTACTAAAGCCACTTCAGGAGAAATTTGGTTTGAACAGAGTGGTTGTTTCTACCTATCAATCTGTCACAGGAACCGGCATTAAAGCGGTCAGACAGATGGAAGATGAAAGAGCAGGTATCGATGGTGAGAAAGTCTATCCCTATCCGATCGATAAGAATGTCATTCCGCAGATAGATGTATTCACTGACAATGATTATACCAAGGAAGAAATGAAAATGATCAATGAATCCCGCAAAATATTAGGGGAAGCACAACTTCCCATTACCTCAACAACTGTCAGAATTCCAGTAACCGGCGGACACAGTGAATCAGTTAATATTGAACTAAAAAGTAATTTTGACATTAATGAGGTAAAGCATCTGATCGATGAATTCCCGGGGGTTACTGTAGTAGACGATCCCAGCCAACTAAAATATCCGATGCCTCTGATGAGTGCAGACAAAGATGAAGTATATGTAGGAAGAATCCGAAGGGATGATTCACGGGAGAATACATTGAATTGCTGGATAGTAGCGGACAACTTACGAAAAGGCGCTGCTACCAATGCGATTCAGATAGCAGAATATATGTTGGAAAATAAATTAGTATAAAGATTAAAATTGAATTTTATTTACTGTATTGGAATAAAAATGTATTCCAAATTGTTATTAACTAAATACATTGCAAAAATTGAAATAGAACGCTTATGAAATCGAAAGTTATTATTTGGGCCAAAGACAAAGAGAATAAAAGAGTATTATTAGCCTTGTCGCTTCACCCGGAAACAAATAACTATGAAACGTATGTTTTTCCGGAAGAGATAGTCAGTGCAGAATTTGAAAAACTGCTCAATAATGAATGGAAAGCCAATCAGGATGTTTATTTCCCTGAAGGCTATACATCACAGACTTACCCACTCACTGCTACAGGTAGTTTATTGCCCGAAGGGTTTACCAGTGATCAGGAAGACATACTGAATCGAATTCAAGCTGAATGGCAATTTAGAGTATTATCTGCAAAGTTGAGTGATAGTTATAAGACAGAGCTGGATATCATCAAAGATAAGATGGATGCGAATGAAGCTTATGATGCTTCACTCTGGGATGATTTAAAAGGTACCTGGGATAAAATTCAAAAACAGATAAGGGAAAAATTCCTCCTGCCAGAGCATATTGATGGATTGAGGAAAACCACCAATGAACTCTTTGACAGTCTGAAAGTGAAACGCAAAGAGATTGATAAGGTCTTCAGTGAAAAATCCGCTGCCGTAAAAGAAGAGTTTATGGCTGCAATGGCTGATATCGAAGAAAAACTGAATAAGGGCCTGAGTTTTCAGCCGCTCTTTGAGGAGATGAAAGAAATCCAATCCCGTTTTTCCAAGGCTAAATTCACCAATACTGATCGTAAAATTGTTTGGAATAAACTGGACAATCTGTTTAAAGACCTGAAAGCCAAAAGATATGGCAAAAAGGAAACAGACGGTGCCGGCGGATCTGCCAAAGAGCGCCTGGACAGAAGGTACGAAGGACTTTTGAATGCTATTCGCAAGATGGAACAGTCAATTGCTTATGATGAAAAAGAATTAGAGTTTCAGCATAAGAAGATCAATGTTCCTACCGGCCAGTTAGAAGTTCAGATCAGAGAAGCTAAGATCAAGTTGACCGAAGAACGGATCGCATCTAAAAAGGAAAAATTAAATGAGATTCTGAAGACCAAGAGCGAACTTGAAAAGAAAAAAGAGCGAATCGATAATTCTGAGAAAGCCAGGAAAGAAAAGGAATTAGCTATTAAAGAAGTGGAGAAAAAAGTAGCTGATGATATCGCAAAAGCGGCAGAATCCCGTGCTCAGGAAGAAAGTACACTTACCCTTGCAGCTAAACAAATCTCAGAAGGCAGGCATCCTACAGAGAATAAAAAACCAAAAGCGGATAATTCGAAACCTGTTTCTGCGGAAACTGAAACAAGTACAAATAACTCTGAACCTCAATCAGAAAGTACCATTGATCATTCAGATGCTGATAAGATGCTAACTGAATTGAAAACAGATGAAAGTGATCATCTGTTGGCAGCCGCTGAAGAACCCATGTTACTGGATGATGGCACTGCAGAAGAGACTCAGCCGAAAGCAGAAGAACCGGTGATTGAAACAAATGAACCTGTGGATACTGACGACTTGGGTTTGATGGAGAAAGTGACACAAATAGTAGAAGATGTGGTAGATTCTGCAAAAGCCGTTGCATCTGTAGTCAGTGATAAAATTGATGATATTGCAGAAAAAGTCATGGGATCTGAAGAAGAATAAAGATAACCAGTTTACTTCCAGTCGATCATTTTAATTAATAATTTCAATCAATAGCCTACACATAAATGGGTAAGGAAATCAAAATCGGAATCTTAGCAATAGTAGCAATTGTGCTGCTCATTTTCGGATTTAAATTTTTAAAAGGGAAGGATGTTTTCAACCGGAATCAGACCTTTTACGTCGAATATTCAGATATCAATACACTGACTATCAGTACCCCGGTTTATATTCATGGGTTCCAGGTAGGTATAGTGAAGAGTATTTATTTTAAACCGGGCAATCAATCTACTTTAGTTGTAGAACTTGAAGTCCAAAAGGGAATACAGGTACCTAAATGGGCGACTGCCGAAATACAGGATGTAGGATTCATGGGCAACAAAGCCATTGATCTGGTTTTTAAAAACAGCTGTGACGGTAAAGATTGTGCACAATCAGGAGATTACCTCACCGGTAAAACCAAAGGAATGCTCACGTCTATGTTGGGTGACCCTAATGAATTAGGCGGATATATGAGGCAGATACAAGTGGGTGTCGGCGGAATATTAGATACTATTAATCATTATTTCAAGAACACAGATAAGAGTACAGGACTGGGACTGGCAGTTAATAATATTCAGTCAACATTGCAGAATCTTGAAAGGATTACAGCACAGCTAAGTATTTTACTTCAAGCAAGCAATCAACAACTACAAGGTACTTTTTCCAATCTGAATAGTATTACCGCAAATATTAATGCCCGAAATAAGGATATCTCCGGGCTGCTGAGCAATCTGAATGAAATATCTGCACAAGTAAAAAAATCTGAATTAGATAAAACCATCAGTACTGCTACTACAGCATTTTCTGATATTGAT
>Ga0138256_10004350_pt1 | contig 15065 bp, 6 predicted proteins | sample KNB2016incub_MG_FD_105486 | JGI IMG/M metagenome (GOLD analysis project Ga0138256, IMG submission 105486) | Active sludge microbial communities from wastewater in Klosterneuburg, Austria - KNB2014incub_MG | ecosystem: Engineered > WWTP > Activated sludge > Unclassified | place: Austria... | reverse complement strand
CTGAAAAGGTAGAGTTAACAAAATTCCTCTCTGCACCGGATGGATCTCCTGCTGCGCATTACCGCATGGCCGAATTCTGGTTTGCCGGCCCGGAAGCTTTACAAGCTGCCATGGGTTCGCCGGAAGGACAGGCCACTGCCGCCGACCTTGCCAACTTTGCAACAGGTGGGGTAACATTACTGGTAGGTGTAGTAGAAAATTAAAAGAATAAGCAAAAAATATCATGCTTGCCAAAACAATAAAATGAACCAGCATTTACAAAATATCTTAAATATTATTCAGCAGGATGAAAGCATAACTGAAGAACAGAAGTTTGCTGTTGTCAAATCGCTGAAAGATGCAGATAAGGAGCTGGAGATAACCGCTTTCAAACTCGATCGCACCGAAAAAGTAAAACGCACCACTGCCATTCTTTTGGAAGAGACCATTGAAGAACTGGAGCAAAAAAGAAAAGCCATCGAAGAAACAAATGCTGCACTTACAAGATCGCTGGAAGAATTAAAAGCTGCACAGGCACAACTGATCCAGTCAGAAAAAATGGCTTCTTTGGGTGAACTCACGGCCGGTATTGCGCATGAAATACAGAACCCGCTCAACTTTGTGAATAATTTTTCGGATGTGAGTACTGAACTGGCTGATGAGATGAATGAAGAAATTGACAAAGGCAACCTGGAAGATGCAAAGCAGATCGCAATGGACCTTAAACAAAACCTCGAAAAAATAAATCACCATGGTAAACGTGCCGGTGATATCGTAAAAGGCATGCTGCAACATTCCCGTACGAGCAGCGGGCAAAAAGAGCCCACGAATATCAATGCATTGGCAGATGAATACCTTCGGTTAGCCTATCATGGATTACGGGCAAAAGATAAAACGTTTAATGCGGCTATGAAAACTGATTTTGATGAAAGCGTCGGCAACATCAATATCATTCCGCAGGATATAGGAAGGGTGATTTTGAATTTAATTACCAATGCATTTTACGCAGTGAATGAAAAGAAAAAATCAGGAATAATAAATTATGAACCTACCGTAACTGTTTCTACGAAGCACTTCCCCCTCTCCTTTGGAGAGGGACGGGGTGAGGTCAAAATAACCGTAAAAGACAACGGAAACGGTATCCCCCAAAAAGTTTTAGCTAAAATATTTCAACCCTTCTTTACCACCAAACCCACAGGGCAGGGAACAGGTTTAGGTTTATCATTGAGTTATGATATTGTAAAAGCACATGGCGGGGAGTTGAAGGTAGAGACGAAAGAGGGCGAGGGAACGGAATTTATCATTCAATTACCTGTAAAAGAAAATTGAGTATGAAATATATTTTATTGTCCTTTTTATTATTGGTTGCTTATGGTGAACAAACAATTGCCCAGCTACCCCAGTTCAACCTTCAGATCAGTGAACAATCGCAACACTTTGGCCCGGCTTATGGATTTACCCAGGATCAGCAGGGCTATATCTGGTTTAGCAGTTTTGCAAAGGGGTTGGTCAGATACAATGGCAAAGAGTTTAAAACATTCAAACATGATCCGGAAAATCCAAACACACCCGCCAGCAATATGATCGTTTCAATGGCGGTGGATCATTCCGGCAGGATTTGGATGGCATGCATTGGCAGTGGCCTCGACAGATTTGACCCTGTTACCAACAGCTTTACTCACTTCCGGCAAAATAAAGCAGATCCTAATAGCCTCATTTCTGATACTGTTTTCTACGTTATGATCGATCATAACGGGAAACCCTGGATTGGCACGTCTAAAGGACTGGAAGCCTTTGATAACAAAACCAATAAATTTATCCATATTCAAAACAAGATAGATGATAAACCGGTTGACATCAGGCCTGCTGTTTTTGAAGTATACGAAGATAAAAAAGGTATTATCTGGTTCTCTACCGGTAATCCTATTGATGGGTTACCCAGTGATTTCGACGGTCTCAACAGGCTTGACCCGGCTACCGGCAAACAATCTTTTTACAAATCAGACCAGGTAGATCCCGGGAGTCTTATCAATCGTGAAATTTCGGCAATTTTTGAAGACAGCCGCGGCAATTTATGGGTGGGAACCAAAGGAAATGGATTGCATACACTCGACAGGAATACCGGGAAGTTTACCAGGCATTTGTATGACCCTTCTCAACCAGGGAAATTGAGCAGGCCGCCGATCAGTAAAACCGACAGCACTGATGGCATCAGTTTTATAGAGGAAGACCATGCCGGAAAGATATGGATCGGATCGTTTAATAACGGTATCAACTGGTATGACCCTGAAACCAAAAAAACCTGGCATTTCGGATTATCAAAAGGCAAAAAAAATAACGCTGCTTTTGAAAAAGATACGCTTACGGGTTTTAAAGACGAAGCGCCCATCCGTTTCCTGATTGCAGCAGACAGTTCAACATGGATCACCGGCAGCTCCGGCAATATTTATACCGTATCCTATGGCAAAAAAACGATCCCCTATTTTCCAAACAAAAATGCTGTTAATTCATTTTATCTTGAGCCCAATGGCAATATACTCTGGTTCGGAACCGACTCGGGTCTTGTACGTAAGGATCTTACTGCAAATTCATTTAAGGTTTGGACTCATGATCCGAAAAATATCAACAGTTTAAACGATAATTCTGTAGTGGCCATCCTGGCCGATGAACATGGCAAGCTATACGTTGGCAGCCATTATGGCGGCCTTGACCTGTTTGATCCCGCAACAGGAAAATTTACAGCTATCAAACCTGGTAATGCAACCCCTGGCAGTACCCTGGACTCTTTGCATGCCATTTTTATTGAGAACGATCGTTACCTGTGGCTGGGTGGTGAACAGGGATTAGCCAGGGTTGACCGATCTACCAATAATTTCATTGTATGGCGTTTCAACAAGGAAGATGCTAAAGGTATCAGCGGTGCCACCGTATTCAGCATGGCCAAAGATAAAAAGAACAATATCTGGATTGCCAATGTCGGAGGCCTGGATAGGTTTATCAGCGATAGCAATTCATTCAGGCACTACCTTAAAGATTACATTGTGAGAGCAGTTTTGGTTGATGCAAAAGGTATAATATGGGCAGGCACGGATGCCGGGTTGTATCACTATAATGAAGCCAAAGACCTGTTCGTTCAAATTAATTCGCCCGTTTTTTCTATGGGTATAGACATGATACTGAATATCCTGGAAGATGATCAGCATAATCTTTGGGTTACTACGTCTAATGCCATTCTCAAGATAAGTGCAAACCGGGAACGCATACAAATGTTTAATGCCGACTATGGAATTCTCTCCTCCAGCTGGAACTGGCTGAATAACTACAAGTCCACCGATGGCCGGTTGTTTATCGGAGGACACAAGGGCTACTATATGTTTAAACCGGAAGAAATTAATGTAAGCAACCCGGCGCCATTGTTGAATTTTACGCAACTCATTATAGGAAGTAAAGAGATATTTCCCGGCGACGGCGGAATTCTTTCAGACCCTATCTGGAAAACAGAAAAAATAAAACTCGCCTGGAACCAAAATTCATTTTCGGTTGATTTCAATGCGGTCAATTATAATTCTGCTGAAGCTATCAAATACAGCTATCAACTGGAAAATTTTGACAATGCTTGGAATAATTTAGGAACCGACCATAAAGCATACTTTTTTAATGTCCCTCCCGGGCATTATAAGTTGCGTGTAAGAGCAATCAACAGTGAAGGAACCATAACTGAAAAGATGCTGTCCATCATTATATCCCCACCCTGGTGGAAAACCTGGTGGGCTTACAGCTTTTATGCTTTGCTGGTCATCCTGTCGGGATATTTGATCTACAGATACCAGAAAAATTATATCGTTAAAACAGAAAGGGAAAGAACACAGCAAAAAGAACTGGCACAGGCAAGAGAAATTGAGAAAGCCTATACCGAATTAAAAGCAACACAGGCACAGCTTATTCAATCAGAAAAAATGGCCTCCCTTGGTGAACTTACCGCAGGCATTGCCCATGAAATTCAAAACCCGTTGAACTTCGTCAATAATTTTTCGGAAGTAAATACCGAGTTGATCGAAGAAATGAAAACTGAATTGAAAGCAGGTAATAACGAAGATGCCATTGCTATTGCAAATGATATTGCCAGTAATGAACAAAAAATAAATCACCATGGTAAAAGGGCCGATGCTATTGTAAAAGGTATGCTGCAACACAGCCGCAGCAGCAGTGGTGTAAAAGAACCTACAGATATTAATGCACTGGCCGATGAATATTTACGCCTGGCCTATCATGGCTTGCGGGCAAAGGATAAATCATTTAATGCTACCATGAATACCGATTTTGAGCCGGGCCTGGAGAAAATAAATATTATCTCACAGGATATAGGAAGAGTGATACTGAATTTATTTACTAATGCATTTTATTCAGTGTCTGCAAAGAAGAAAGCCCCCCCGCCCCCCGAAGGGGAGATTAAGAACCCTCAAGACCAATACGAACCAACTGTTTCAGTAAGTACAAAAAGGCTGGCCGGTAAAGTGGTCATCAGGGTAAAAGATAATGGCATGGGTGTGCCACAGAAAGTATTGGATAAAATATTTCAACCGTTTTTTACCACTAAACCTGTTGGGGAAGGTACGGGCCTGGGTTTATCCTTAAGCTACGACATCATTAAAGCGCATGGCGGCGAATTGAAAGTGGAAACAAAGGAAGGTGAAGGAGCAGAATTCATAATTGATTTACCTGTATAAAACTTAAATTCATCAAATGAAAATTTTAGTAGTCGACGACGAACAGGATGTAAAAACACTTTTTGAACAGCGCTTCAGGAAAGAGATCCGTGAAAACCTGGTTGATTTTGTCTTTGCTTTTTCCGGTGAAGAAGCTCTCACCTACCTCAATGAAAACAAACATGAAGCAGTATTGATCCTTTCAGATATCAATATGCCTGGCATGAGCGGCCTCGACCTGCTGGCGCACATCAAACAAAAATACCATGAACCGCCTCCGGTTGTAATGATGATAACCGCTTACGGGGATGCCGAAAATTATAATATTGCCAAAAACCTGGGTGCCGATGATTTTTTAACCAAACCGGTTGACTTTACCGCATTGAAAGAAAAACTTAAAATAATAATCTGATGACAAAAATTTTGGTTGTTGATGATGAAACAGACCTGGAGGTCCTCATTAAACAGAAATTCCGCCAGAAGATACGCGATCACCAGTATGAATTCATATTTGCAGTGAACGGCAAACTGGCGCTGGAACAACTGGAACTGCACAGCGATGTGGATGTGGTGCTCAGCGATATCAATATGCCCGAAATGGACGGGCTCACCCTGCTTACCAAACTGAATGAACAACACGGTTTATTAAAATCGGTCATTGTTTCTGCATACGGTGATATGGAAAATATACGTGTTGCCATGAACCGCGGCGCTTTTGACTTTATCACCAAGCCGGTGAATTTTGAAGACCTGGAACTGACGATGGAGAAAACCATCAAACACGTGAACCAATTGAAAGAAACACTGAAAGCCATCAAGGAAAACAATATCCTCAAAATGTATGTGGATGAGACCGTACTGAACTTTATGGGAGGCCGTGAGTTTGAATCATCGCTGATGGTAAATGAAACCGTTGAGGCCAGCGTGGCATTCATTGATATCTGCAGCTTTACGTCCATCAGCGAAACAGAATCGCCGGATACCGTGGTAAAACTGCTCAACAAATATTTCGACGTGATGGTAAAGGAGATCATTGCCCAGGGCGGTTATATTGATAAATTCATCGGCGATGCCATCATGGCCGTATTCCGCGGTGATTATCATTTAGACCGGGCCATTGATGCCTGCCTGGCCGTACGAAAAAAAATTGAAGCCCTCCCCAATGAACCGGGTATCCATAATTTTTTGCCAAAGGTTTCCATAGGTATCAACAGCGGAGAAATGATCTCCGGCAATATCGGATCGGCCAACCTGAGGCGGCTTGACTATACCGTTATAGGCGATGAAGTGAATATTGCACAGCGGCTGCAATCTGTTGCAGGCCCCAACCAGGTAGTGATCACAGAATCTGCCTACGAAAAGGTTAAGGAATCTTTTCAATGTAATAAAGTTGGTGAAGTAAGTTTGAAAAATAAATCTAAGCCCATGAGTATTTATGAAGTGCTGGATTGATGAAGAATATTACCGGTTTTAATTGTATAAAATATTTTTACCTGCTTTATTTACCTACCAGGATTTTAAAACCCAGGGCTATCCTGTGAATGATGTAACATCCTGATGAAATGTTGCAATCTTTTGCATCAGCTATAAGCCGATATTTACAGTAGATTAATTTATTAACCATTGATCAACTAAAATTATGATACAAGACAGCACCATCCTGCTTTATACCTGCAATGATCTCCTGGAAGCCAATGCTATCCAGGAAAAATTAAAAGCACAGGGAATCGATTCTTTTATTGAAGAAGAAAATGTAGCCGGTTTAAATCCAATTGGCGGTGTTAAAGTGAAGATATTCTCAAAAGATAAGGAAGCTGCCGAAAAAATAATCAACGGGTAAAAAGCAAACTGCAGATCGATATTCAGGAAGCGATTAGTCTGTTTTTATTCTTTAACTCAACCTTTTTAAACGACTTGTTTAAACCACTCTCCAGGATCCTTTTTTTCTCCAGGTATTCTTCGTTGCTGATGATCCCTGATGCAAAACGCTTCTGTAAAATATAAAGGGGCGTATTTTTTTTCAACCGCTCACCGGGAATTTTATAAGGAGTGGCAAATATCCATACCAGCAGGGTTCCCCAGATAAGCCACCAAAACAGGTGCATTCCACAAAAACTGGCAACATAATCCATAACTTGTTTGTATTGAATATTCCTGAAAACTATATTATGCAAAGCTGATTAAATACCATTAAAAACAGTTACGCAATTGTACCTGTTTATTGTATAGTTCACATGTTTTTACCTGTTATACCATCAACAGAAAAAATAAAAGCCCATTTAAGCCCGTTCTCCGCCGGATATTGTTACGATGACTTCGTGTTCATTCCCATCATCTTTCAAGGTAACCGTCAAATTTTCCTGTTCAACAGCATCCACTATTACGGTTATTTTTTCAATATGGCTTTTTTGAATCACTTCAATATGATACATCGTGCTTTTATACCGGTAATGCACTTTAAAAGATTGCCAGCCACCAGGAACACAGGGTGTAAATTTCAATTGGTCTCCTTCCTGTTGCAGCCCCAGTAAAAATTCTGTTATAAGCCGGTACATCCAGCCAGCTGAGCCGGTGTACCAGGTCCATCCTCCCCTGCCCCCGTGTGGTACACGGGCATACACATCTGCGGCCAATACATAAGGCTCCACTTTATAAACAGCGATCTCAGCGGCTGTTTTTCCATGGTTAACCGGGTTTATCATATTTATTAATTCCCAAACCCTTTCTTTATTTCCCAACCGTGCAAAAGCCATGATCATCCACACCGCTGCATGTGTATATTGCCCGCCATTTTCCCGAACACCCGGTACATAACCTTTTATATAGCCAGGATTAAGATCAGACTTATCAAACGGTGGTTCCAGTAACTGGATGATCTGCAAATCCTTTTGCACAAGGTTTTTATACGCCGATTCCATGGCCGTTTGAATACGATCGCTGTTTCCGGCGCCTGATAAAACCGACCAGCTTTGTGCAATTGAATCAATCCTGCATTCTTCGTTGGTTGATGTACCCAGTTCTTTGCCATCATCAAACCAGGCCCGTTTGTACCAGTTGCCGTCCCAGGCATGCTGATCAATATTTTCTTTCAGTTTAATGGCTTCAAGCTTACAAGTACCTGCAAATAACAAATCGTCCTGCAGTTCAGCAATGGCTTCAAAGCGAATAAGAATATCATACAGGAAAAATGCCATCCATACACTTTCTCCTTTTCCTTTGTCGCCTACTTTATCATATCCGTCATTCCAGTCGCCGCTCCCGATTAAAGGCAGCCCGTGTTCGCCATACTTTAATCCATTTTTAATGGCCTGCACACAATGATTGTACAGGCTGGAAACAATAACCGATTGGGTTGGCAGGTCGTAATAAGATTCTTCGTCCGGGTTTAACAACCGACCCTCCAGGTAATGCACCCGTTCTTCCAATATAGCTGTATCGCCGGTGTGTGTAATATAAACGGCTGTTACCAATGGCAACCACAGGTAATCGTCGGAGCAGCGTGTGCGTACACCCCTACCCGTTGGCGGATGCCACCAATGCTGCACATCACCTTCTTTAAACTGCCGTGATGCGCACAACAATAACTGGTTTCTGGCAATTTGGGGAGTGATATGCAAAAGCGACATCACATCCTGCAACTGGTCCCTGAATCCAAATGCACCACCCGACTGGTAAAATCCGCTACGCCCCCAAAGCCTTGATGAAATGGTCTGGTACGTAAGCCAGCCGTTGGTAATAAAGTTAATGCCTGCATCAGGCGTTTCCACCTGTATGGCGCCCAGGGTATGTTTCCAGTATTTTTTTACCTTTTCAAATGATTCATGTGCAGCAGCAGTACCCCGGAACTGTTGTACAATATTACACGCATCAACCGAATCCTTGCCGGCGCCCAATCTGAAAATAATCACCTTTTCTTCGCCATCTGCAAGGTTAAGTGAAACCTGGATGGCAGCACAGGGATCCAAAGCAAGGCCAACCCTACCTGATAATTTTATGCGTGACATGGCATCAGGATTTTTTAAACTGCCATTGCGGCCAATAAATTCCGCACGGTCGGCTGTAAGTGTTTTTTTAATGCCATCTGTATCAAAAAATGCCACACGCCCGGCAAATTCTGTATTGTATTGATTTTTGGCAAACAGCGCCCCGCTATCTGGGTCAACTTCTGTATGGATGTGCATAGCAGTTTTCATCCTGTTGTCTCCAAGTACCCATTCGGTGTAACCGGTGGCAGACAATTTACGTGGCCTGCCCGAGTTGTTCCGGATTTTAATGACGGTAAATTTAACAGCAGCTTCCAGGTCGGTGTAAACCAGCATTTCTGAAAAAATGCCGGCTTCAATATGTTCAAAAACACTATACCCAAAACCATGCCTGGTGATATAGGTAGAATCTGAAACCGTTGGAAGAAAACTGGTTGACCAGAAATGCCCGCTCTCTTCATCACGCAGGTAAAAGGCCTCTCCACCCCTGTCACTTACGGCATCATTGTTCCAGGGCGTAAGCCTTAATTCATGTGCATTTTCCGTCCAGGTATAACCCGACCCACTTTCAGAAATAATGGTACCAAAGCCAGGATTGGCAAGTACATTAACCCACGGAGCAGGCGTTCGGTTTGTATTGTCAACCCTGATAATGTATTCACTGCCGTCTGCTGAAAAGCCTCCTGATCCGTTAAAATATACCAGGTTTTCCGGTAACGGGATAACGGTTACCAATGGGCTGTATTTTAGTACAGGAATAATATAAGGTATAACCGGTTTTGGAACCGGCTGGCGTTTAACAAAATCTTCCAGCTTTTCATTATCGGTAATATTCACCCTTGCCACCGATTGTAAAAGGATCCGGTCTTCATTTGATATCTGTTCTGAAACTCTTATAAAAATACCTCCGGGGCAGTCCCGTATTTCCGGGGGAATGAGTGACTGAATTTCGTTTTGAAAAGATTGACGGTAAATGTTCTGTTCTTCGTTCCATATCACCAGGTCAACAGCTAATCCCTTTAAACTCCAGTAAGCATGGGCCTGTACCATTTGCTTAACCAGGTGCATATTGGTTTGTTTTTCTATTTTCAATAAAACTATTGGCAGGTCGCCCGAAATAGAATAGCTCCACAAACCTGATTGCTGCCGGTGATTATTAATGAGCACCGAAGGATCGGCCCTGAAAGCTGTATTGTTAAATAAAATAGAACTTGCCAGTCTTCCATACAATTGGGCATCAGCTTCAGATGCATTGATCTGCCGTAGCACCACCTGGCTATGTGTCCAGGCTACTTCAAAAACACGGTCTTTATGATGTTTATCCTGGTATTTATCAACCAGGCTTTTGCAGGCTTCCGGGGTTTCAGTAATACCAATGATCATGTCCAGCGTAACGCTTTCATCCGGTTCAAGTTCAATTTTATACCTGATGGCTACAATTGGATCGAGTACCGAACCCTGCCTGCCTGAAAGCGGGCCGGGCTTATTCATCATTTGCGGATCAAGGGTTGTATTGCCGCGGCCAATAAATTCCATACGGTCGGTTTCATAGGATATTTCCTGTGCAGCTTTCCCCTGCAGCATCATTAAATGAAACATCCAGGGCATTTTATCTTCGGCAGACCGTGGCCTGCGTGTACACATGATAGCATGTTTATCAGGAAGTATGGCTGTTTGCACAAAGAGGTTGCTGAACCCGGGTTGTATAAGATCTGAAGCCATTGGCGCAAGCACCACTTCTGCATAACTGGTTACTTCTATCGTTCTGGTTACCTTTGCATAATTTGTTATGATTACCCGCCTCATTTCAATATCATCTTCTGGTGATACCACAATTTCGGTATGTGTTTCAAGTTCATGATAGGCACAGTGAAAATCTACACGGCCCTGGGAAAAAGCTGCTTCGTATTTTTCAGCTTTTTTACAAGCTGGCTGTTGTGTATTTGACCAATAGGTTTTTTTATCAAGGTCGCTGATATAACAGAATGTGCCCCAGTTATCGCAGGTGCCATCTTCACGCCAGCGGGTAACTGCAATATTGCGCCATCGGCTGTAACCTGCACCGGCATTGGTAAGCATTACATGGTAGCTTCCGTTCGACAATAATTGCACTGCCGGTATATTGGTAAATGGCGTATTGATAATCCTTGTTTCGGCGCCGCTTGCCACATAATTAATATCAGCAATGTCTGTTGTATGGGCAAAATAAATGGTTGCTTTCGGAATACGTTCCTGTAATAATAAGAGCGCCGCTTTAAAGCGTGGTTCTGCTTCAAATAATTGCTGCATGGGCTGATCTAGCAATAAATAAGCAAAGGATAATAAACTCATTCCCTGGTGGTGCGCCATAAATGAATAAACAATGGCGTGTAACTGGCCCCGTGGCAGGCGTGAAGGCGTGTAATCAATGGCTTCATAAAATCCATACCGTCCTTCAAAGCCTTTTTCCTGCAGCAACTCCAGGTTTTCGCAGGCAGTTTCAGGCGCCACCATCAATGCCATAGCCGATGCATACGGAGCAATTACAGAATCTTCTTCAAGGCCCCGCTTAAGGCCTAAACCCGGCGCACCAAATGCCCGGTATTGATAATGCGACTGTGCATTGATCATATTATACCCCGATTCTGAAATTCCCCAGGGCAGGCCTGTATGTTTTCCGTATTCAATCTGCCAGTGAACTGCAGCTTTGGTGGTTTGTTGAAGCAATGTATTTTCATAAGTGGGCATCACCAGTATCGGCATCAGGTATTCAAACATGGACCCACTCCATGATAACAAAACAGTATTACCTTCTACGTTAGTCAGCAAACGCCCTAAAGCAAACCAACTCTCTTCAGGCAGTTTTCCCTGGGCAATGCCAACAAAAATACCGAACCTGGCTTCGGATGCAAGCAGGTCGTAATAACCAGAATCAAGATGATGTTCCTGTACATTGTAACCAATGGAAAACAAATGGGTGGAACTGTCATACAGGAAATCCCATTCCATATCTGCCAGTTCATCACACTGGCGGGCAAGGCTTTCAACAGCATTCATCCTTTCTGTTGCTATATGGATCGTTTCCTGTAATGCCGGCTGGAAATGACCCAGCCATTCATTTTCGGTTAACCCCTGCCCTGCAGCCTGCAGGTTATGCACTTCAACCAGTAAATCTTTTGCCGTTCTTAGTAATTCCATCAAGGTTGAATTACCATCAACGGGATTAAATGTATCAAATGCAAAGGGAGAATTGTTCATTAAGACCCAGGGCATTAGCATTTTAATTTCCGTTTGCAACTGTAGCAATTGAAGCTTAAACATTTGTAACCACCACCCGGTATCAGTTTGTAAATCATTATCCAGCTTATGGCCAATTTCATTTAAACTATTCAGCAAATTATATACATGCTCATGTATTATGGCAGCCCCCATTTCTGCATGTATTGCTGATTCCAGATCAATATGTAATTGCCGGAGAAGCCCTTTATCTTTATCATTTAATGTGTCGGTAAGTACAAACAGCGTGTCGAGAAGCCCTGTGAAATATTTATTGTCCAGGATTTTCTGATTGGGTATAGCCATTAATCCCTGCCGCAGAACAAGCAGGTAACCGGCAAGGTTACCACTGTCAACTGTGGAAATATATTTGGGTAACAACGGGTTCAGCAACTGGGTATCGTACCAGTTATAAAAATGTCCGCGGTAGCGTTCCATTTGCTGCATGGTGTACATTGTACGTGTGGTTCTTTCAATCAAATGACCTGTTGTTATATATCCAAACTGGCTGGCCGATACATTGGCCAGCAATGACAGGCCGATATTGGTTGGAGAAGTGCGGTGGGCGATCATGGCAACAGGTTCCTCCTGGTAATTATCGGGTGGCAACCAGTTGTCGTCCTGGTCAAAAAACCGCTCAAAGAAACCCCATGTTTTTCTTGCCAGTATCCGCAAAAAGATCGTCTGGTCTTCCGTAAGTATTGCTGCCCGCCTGGCCAGGGGTTTACTTATCCGCCAGGTTATTAAAGGCGCAATTAGCCACAATACCAAAACAGGGCCAATGATGATTAATTTTGCCGGCGCATAAAAAAATAAATAAGCAGATACAGCAATAGCAAAAAAAACTTCAATCCACATGATACTATAAGATGAAGCGGGGCCGGGTTTACCCGCATTATCAACATTGGCAGAAGGATCCCACTGAAGCAGTTTGCGGCGTGTAAAAAGCATTCGCCATAAAGATAAAACAGCAGCCTTTACATTTAAATATGCTTCATAAGGAAGGCATACCAGAGTTAAAAGGGTAACAATAAAAGCGTAGGCAATATTGCCGACAGATGTTTTTATATGATACAGCAGGATGACATCTTTTGGCTTTCGTACCGTATCCCACATGCTGGTAATAAAAACCGGGAAAACAATTATAGCCGATACGATCAGGGTCCACAATAAAGCATCTGTAAAAACGATCCAGGTTAATACCAGCAGTAAGGTTAATGCTGCCGGAACAAGGCTGCGCCTGATATTGTCAAATATTTTCCAGCGTGATAAAGAGGAAAGCGGGTTTTTAATCCATTGCTTTTGCGTACCGGGTACAAAGGGCAAAAACCAGGCAAATATCTGCCAGTCGCCCCGTATCCAGCGTGAACGCCTTTTCATATCGGCATGGTAACCGGTTGGATATTTTTCAAACAACTGTACATCACTAACCAACCCCGACCTGGCGTAACAACCTTCCAGCAGGTCATGACTCAGGATACTATTGTCGGGAAATTTGTCATCAAATACTTTATTAAAAATATCAACATCATAAATTCCTTTGCCTATAAAGGAGCCTTCTTTGAACAGGTCCTGGTAAACATCGGAAGAAGCCCTTGTATAAGGATCAATACCCGGTTCATTTCCATGCAAACGGGTAAATAAAGAATCGTTGGTCCCCGGTAAACTTACGCTTACCCGTGGTTGCAGAATTCCATAACCTTTTGTTACCCGCTTCAGTTTTTGATCGTACCAGGCCCGGTTCAAAGGGTGCGCCATGGTACCAATTAATTTTACGGCAGAACCCATAGGCAGCTGCGTGTCTGCATCCAGGGTGATCACATACTTTATTTCCGGAAAAACAGATTGGTCACCAACAATTACAAAGAACCTTTCAGCAGAACCGCCACGCAGCAATGCGTTCAGGTCAAAAAGCTTTCCGCGCTTTCTTTCATACCCCATCCACGCATTTTCCCTTGCATTCCAAAGCCTTGGACGATGAAATAAAAAGAAAAGGTCATTATTTTCCCTTCCGTATTTTTTATTCAGCCCTTCAATCCGTTGCTGAGCTGTATGAACAAGTGTTTCGTCTCCCGGCATATTTTCCAGGACGGCATCAGTAAAATCCGTTAATAAAGCAAAATGTAGATGATTGGTACTGTTGGCTAGAAACCGAACTTCCAGCGCTTCCACCAGGTTTTCAATATCGTTTTCATTGGTAAGCATTACAGGCACTGCAACCATGGTACGGTATTGGGGCGGGATACCATGTGCGTAATTCATCTTAGGTAACATGACCGGTTTAACCAGTAAAGTGGAAAAAAAGTTTACAACAGAAACAGCAAGCTGGCTGCTGCTTAAAAGAGTCAGTATGCCTGTTAAAACCAGCAGCCATACATTTTTTGTTTGATTGTATGCCATGGCAAAAAGGCCCGTACTTATCAGCAAAGTAACCAGCACAATAAAACCGGCATATACTTTTAAAGTGTGTTTTTGCAATACATGCCGTATTTTATGAAAAAACGACATGCGCATGTTTGCCATTTTTTTTGTTTGGTATAGCCCGGAACCTGCCAGGAAATAACCTACATGCGTAATGCGTTCATCTGTAATACCGCCATTGGTTTCCTGTGTTAACTGTATGGCAATACGGGCAACTTCATTTTCGGTGGCTATGCTTTTTTTTGCTATCTGCTCCACAACATGCCGGTAATGATCACGTGTAAAAAAATCCATCAACCCATATACATTGTCTTCCCTTAATGTTTGTTCAATTATACTGTGGGCTTCCACAAAATTCCGCCAATCCATGGTAGCCAGCATACGCAGGCTGCCAATACTGTTACTGATTGATACCTGGTCAGCAGATTGCTTTTGTATTTCCGCATTTATTAATTCTGCACTTGTTAAACCTACATCCAATAATTGGCGTTCCATCCAGTTGAGCGACAGCGAAAGATCCGGCCCCCTGCCACGCAGCAGGCGGGTAAGTTCACTCACGAAAACACTTACCAGCGGTGGATTGGAACGTGCCATATCGGCAATAACAAGTATCAGGTCTTTGGGAGTTTTTTCAGCTGTTACAATCATTTTATTTGCCCAATAACCGGCAAGATTTTCATCTACCCTGTCAATGGCAATACGGGCAGAAACCCGCCGTAGG
>Ga0138256_10004349_pt1 | contig 15069 bp, 12 predicted proteins | sample KNB2016incub_MG_FD_105486 | JGI IMG/M metagenome (GOLD analysis project Ga0138256, IMG submission 105486) | Active sludge microbial communities from wastewater in Klosterneuburg, Austria - KNB2014incub_MG | ecosystem: Engineered > WWTP > Activated sludge > Unclassified | place: Austria... | reverse complement strand
CTACGGCCATGTCGTGCTGCGCGGTGGCGGCGGCCGGCCCAATTACGACACGGTGTCGATCTCGCTGGCCGAGCAGGCCCTGACCAAGGCCAAGCTGCCCAGGAACGTGGTGGTGGATTGTTCCCACGCCAACTCCTGGAAGAAGCCTGAATACCAGCCACTGGTGATGAAGGACGTTGCTCACCAGATCCGCGAAGGCAACGACTCGGTCGTGGGCATGATGATCGAAAGCAACATCGTGGCCGGCAACCAGCCGATTCCGGCAGATCTGTCGCAGCTCAAGTACGGCTGCTCGGTGACGGATGCCTGCGTGGACTGGGAGACAACCGAGACGATGATTCGCAGCACGGATGCGATGCTGCGCGACGTCATCGGCAAGCGGGAGCGCAGTGCATGAATCTTGTAGTGTTTGCCGAAGATGTCGACAGCATTGTGCTGAAGAATGTTGCGAAACTGACCGGTGCGCGCGCGATCGAGCAGATCACGCCACGCTCGTTCAGGCTGATTGCTGCCCAGGCCCATCCGGATCTGGCGAAAATCTGTGCGGCGGGCGGACTGGATCACGCCTGGCTGTCCGCTGGCCGGCAACTGCGGGATTTCGGCCTGTTCGTCACCGACATGGATTCGACGCTGATCAACATCGAATGCATCGATGAGATCGCCGACATGCAGGGCCTCAAGGCCGAAGTTGCGGAGATCACCGAGGCGGCAATGGAGGGCAGGATCGACTTCCGTGAATCGCTGACGCGCCGCGTCTCGCTGCTGGCCGGGCTGTCCGAGCAGGCGCTGGGCGAGGTCTTTACCCACCGCCTGCAGCTCAACCCCGGCGCAGAGCGCCTGATGAAGGGTTTGCAGCGTGCCGGTCTGCGCACGGTGCTGGTATCGGGAGGCTTCACCTACTTCACCGAACGCCTGAAACAGCAGCTGGGCTTCGACCATGCTTTCGCCAACGAACTGGAGGTGGTCGACGGCCACCTGACCGGACGCATCGTCGGAGAGGTCGTCGACGGTGCCGCCAAAGCTCGCCACCTGCTGCGCATTCGCGACAAACTCGGCCTGGCAGCAGAGCAGGTCATTGCCGCTGGCGACGGTGCCAACGATATTCAAATGCTGGAAGCAGCCGGTTTCAGCGTCGCCTTCCACCCCAAGCCGGTGTTGCGTCAGGTGGTGGACTGCTGCATCGAGCACAGCGGACTGGACGGCGTGCTCGATCTTTTTGATTGAGCGGCCCTGGGTGAGCAGCCCTGGAGACATGACCCAGGGTCGGAAAGCGCCGCTCACCCGTCCCGACACCGTTACGCGGTTTCAGGCTTTACCGCTGCGTCCAGGGCTCAGCGGCGGGCGGCTACTTCGTGACTGGCGTCTTGCAGATGCCCGGCCGTCATGCGCAAGGTGCGGCCGCAACGCTGCGCCAGCGACTCGTCATGCGTGACCAGAATCAAGGTGGTTCCCGCCTCACGGTTGAGCTTGAACATCAGCTCGATCACGGCCTTGCCGGTTTCAGCATCGAGGTTGCCAGTCGGCTCGTCGGCCAGCAACAGGCGGGGATTGGGCGCAAAGGCGCGCGCCAGTGCCACCCGTTGCTGCTCGCCGCCTGACAGGTGCTTGGGGTAGTGGCGCAGGCGGTTCGCCAGGCCGACGCGCTCGAGCCATCGGCTAGCCACCTCACGCGCCTCGGCCACCCCGGCCAGCTCCAGCGGCAGCATGACGTTTTCGAGCGCGGTGAGGGCCGGCAGCAACTGGAAGGACTGGAACACGAAACCGATCTCCGCCCCGCGCAGTGCTGCACGCGCGTCCTCGTCAAGCCCGAACAGGTCGATACCCTGCAGTTTGACCGAACCCGCGGCGGGAACATCGAGGCCGGCCAGCAATCCCAGCAGCGTTGATTTACCCGAGCCCGAGGCGCCGACGATCGCGACCGATTCGCCTGCACCGACGGCAAAGCTGACATCCTGCAAAATGTGCAGTTCGTCCTCGCCGTCGGCAATACGCACGTGTTTTGACAGGCGCTGAACCTCGATGACCGGAATGGAGACTTCAATGGCGCTGCGATCCATCGCTACCTTCTTTTTCATGCTGCTGTTCGTTGGCGCCGCCCAGGCGGCGACGATTCTGGTTTGGGGCGACAGCCTGTCGGCCGGTTACGGCCTGAAACCCGGCGAGTCGTGGCCCACCCTGTTGCAGACGCGCCTGACCGAGAAAGGGTTCCGCCACACCGTCGTCAATGCCAGCGTTTCGGGCGAAACCTCCGCCGGTGGCCGTTCGCGCCTGCCTGCGGCGCTAGAGCAGCACCAGCCTGAGATCGTCATCCTCGAGCTTGGCGCCAACGACGGCCTGCGCGGACTGCCCCCGCATCTGCTCAGCGAAAACCTCGAAGCCATGATTGGCGCCTCCCGCAGTACAGGCGCCAAAGTGCTGCTGGTGGGCATGCAGATGCCGCCCAACTACGGCCCTGTCTATACCCGCCGCTTCTCCCAGGCCTTCCAGGATGTGGCGAAGTCGCAGCAGGTGCCACTGTTACCCTTCCTGCTGGACGGCTTTGCCGACCAGCCCGAACGCTTCCTCGCCGATGGCATTCATCCTACCGCCGAGGCGCAGTTCCTGGTGCTCGATACCGTCTGGCGCGGCCTCAAGCCACTGCTGGGCAAGAACTGAGACACGTCATTCGGACACGCTGCCCTGAACGACCTTCAGCTTGGGTGGGCCCGCGAGCATGCGGCCGATCACGGTGCCGGGTTCGCCCTGGGTGTCGCTGATCGCGGCCTGCACCGCTTCGAGTGCCTGCCCGGAGCAGGCGATCAACAAGCCGCCCGAGGTCTGCGGGTCAGTCACGAGTTTGCGCTGCCACTCCGGCGCATCGGCGGCCATCACCACATCAGCGCCGTAGCTTGCCCAGTTGCGCGTCGACGCGCCGGTGGCGATGCCATCGCGCACCAGCGCGGCTGCCTCGGCAATCACCGGCAGACTTTCGAAACACAGCTCCGCCCCCAGGCGGCTGCCACGGCACATTTCCAGCAGATGGCCGGCCAGACCAAAGCCGGTGACGTCAGTCACCGCATGCACACCCTCGATCTCGGCAAGGCGTGCACCGGCGCGATTGAGCGTCGTGGTCCACTTGATCATCTGTGCGTAGCCCTGCGCTGACAGCAAGTCTTTCTTGAGACCCGCCGACAGGATGCCGATACCGAGCGGTTTCGACAGCACCAGCACGTCGCCATCGCGGGCGCCGGCGTTGGTCTTGACCTTGGCCGGATCGACGACGCCCAGGCCCACCAGCCCGTAGATCGGTTCGAGCACGTCGATCGAATGCCCACCCGCGATCGGAATGCCCGCTTCGCGGCACACTTCCGCCCCGCCCTGCAGGATCTCGCCGATCACCTCGCGCGGCAGCTTGTCCAGCGGCATGCCAACCACCGCGAGGGCGAAGATCGGAGTCGCACCCATCGCATAGACGTCGGACAGGGCATTAGTGGCCGCGATGCGGCCGAAGTCGCGAGGGTTGTCGACGATCGGAGTGAAGAAGTCGGTCGTGGCGACGATCGCCTGGCGATCGTTGAGGCGATATACGGCCGCGTCATCCGCGGTATCGGTACCCACCAGCAGCTCGGGCGGCACGATGCCGGCGGGCATGCTCGCAAGCAACTCGGAGAGCACGCCGGGAGCGATTTTGCAGCCGCATCCGCCGCCGTGGGAGAATTGCGTCAGTTTGATTTTGTTCATATTCGGGAAGGAGTAGCGGGCCTGCGGAAGTGCGCCCGCAATCATCATGCACAAAGGCGTCGCGACCGTAGCACAGCTGTCCGGATTTGACGAGATCATCGACGCACGCACGCCGGCAGAGTTCGCCGAGGACCGCATCCCAGGGGCGGTCAATCTGCCCGTGCTCGACAACGAGCAACGCATCATCGTTGGCACGCTGTACAAAAAGCAGTCGGTGTTCGAGGCGAGGCGGCTGGGCGGCGCGCTAGTTGCCGCGAACATTGGCCGCCATCTTCAGACCTACCTCAAGGACAAGCCCAGGAACTGGCGCCCCTTGATCTACTGCTGGCGCGGCGGACAGCGCAGCGGTTCGTTCGCAACCTGGCTGCGCATGGTGGGCTGGGATGCCCACCAGTTGCAGGGTGGCTACAAGAGCTTCCGCCACCAGGTCATTGCCGACATCGAGCGCCTGGCCCCAAAGCTGCAATGGCGGGTCGTGTGCGGCCCTACCGGCAGCGCCAAGACACGGGTGCTTGAGGCCTTGTCACGGGCAGGCGCGCAAACGCTGGACCTGGAGGATTTCGCGGCCCACAAGGGTTCAGTGCTGGGCGCGCTACCGGACCGGCCGCAGCCAACGCAAAAGGGCTTCGAAACCACGGTACGTACAAGGCTGCTGGAGCTTGACCCTGACCGGCCGGTCTATGTCGAGGCTGAAAGCCGCAAGATCGGCCTCGTTTTCGTGCCCGAACCGCTGATTCTCGCGATGCGCCAGGCGCCCTGCGTCGCGGTCGACGCCACCCGCGATGCACGCCTCGAATTTCTGTTACGCGACTATGCCTATCTGGGTGACGACCCCAGCCGCCTGCAGGCCAACATCGCCCGCCTTGCTGAACACCAGAGTCGAGAAACCCTTGTCCGCTGGCACGATTTCGCCGCCAGCCACGCCCTGCCCGAGCTGTTTGCCGAGCTCATCGACCTGCATTACGACCCGCTCTACCGGCGCTCGCAAAACGGCAACTATGCAGGCTTTACCAGCGCGCCGCGTCTGCCTGCGGACGACCTGAGCGATGCCGGCATCGATGAACTGGCGCACCGCATCCTGCAGAGCGAGCAGAAGCCGCGTGCGGATACCTCTGCAACCACGGATGGACCCGCAACCTAAGGCAGCACGAGCGTACCGGGCTGGCCGCGCACAGCGCAGACACGCTGCATGGCGGCCGGGCGCGGCGACTGCACCTCACCCTGTTCGAAGGCGACGATGGTCCAGTCACCCGCGAGCCGCTGGAGCAGCTCGTTGGGGCGAAGCAAAAATTCCGGATTACTCGGTTTCCCAAAGCGTTCGTTGCCGAGCATGAAGGTCTCGTAGATCAGCACACCACCGGGGCGCAGGAGCGCAAGCAACTGCGAGAAGCGCGGACGAAACAGGTAGTTCGTGACGACGACGGCATCGAACTGGCGCCCTTCATAGGGCCAGTCCGGCCCCTCCAGATCGGCCTCGCGAGCGTTCACTCTGGACAAGCCCTGCAGCAGTTGCAGCGCGATACCATCGCGGTCCACTGCCTCCACCCGGAAACCGCGCTGTGCCAGCCAGCGCGCATGGCGACCGCTGCCACAGGCGTAGTCAAGCACTTCGCCCCCGGCGGCAATCAGTGGCGCAAAGCGCATCATCCAGCCCGAAGGCGTCGTCGAAACGGTGTGCAAGGCTGGGTGCATGAAGAATTCCATTGAACGAAAAAGGCGAACCGGGCACATTCTAACCACCTCGCGCGCGGAAGGCGCCGGGCTAACAAACACGACTGTTGGAGCGGTCCGGCATGCCAAAGCCCAGCTATGCTTTAGCTTCAGTCAGTGGCGGCCCCCTTGTTCGGCCTGCCGCTGACGGGATCAGGGGACACGCCATGGGCGGGGATACAGCGGCTTCGAACCGCCTGCGAGTTGCGGCACAGATCGGCGCAGGCTTTGCAGTCTGCCTCAACGCCCCGTCGGTCGGCGCCGCCGCAGACCCGGCGCAGGGTCTGGCCGCGATGGGCTGGATCGGGTTCATTCTTGCGCTGTTGCTGGGCATCGGCCTGGGCTATCTGATTGGCCGCCGCTCAAGCCCGCCACCCACAGCGCCGCCTTTGCCCGCGCAACCTTCCGTCGGGCCGGCTACCAGGGCCACGGGCGCGCCATTGGCATTGCCTCGGGGTGACGACGTCTACCTCGACATGCTGGAATCCGTTGGCGAGGTCATTTTTCGATCCGATATCAGCGGCTGCCTGATCTACCTGAACGGCGTATGGCAAAAACTCAGTGGCCACTCAGTGCAAAGCAGCCTGGGCAAGCCGATGTTCGACTTCCTCCACCCCGACGATCGCGAGCGCGCGCGCCAGCTCTTTCACGACCTGACGACGGGCGCCCGTGACGCCTGCGAGTGCGAGTTTCGTCTGCGCACCCGCAGCGGCGAGATTCGCTGGGTCGAAGTGACCGCGCGCCGCGCTCCCGACGCTGGCCTGGCCGATGCAGCACTGACCGGCACGGTAGACGATATCTCCGCGCGCAAGGTCACGGAGCTGACGCTGCGCAACCTCAACCTGGAACTCGAGGCACGCGTCCGGGTACGAACCGCCGAGCTGGAAGCCTCGAACCGCGAGCTCGAAGCATTCTCTTACTCGGTGTCGCACGACCTTCGCGCGCCTTTGCGTGCCATCGACGGCTTTGCCCGCATTCTCGAAGACGAGCTCGATGACTGCATCGCGCCACGCTCGCGCGAACATCTGGCACGCATTCGCAACGCCACCGAGCGCATGGCGCAGTTGATCGATGCGCTGATCAATCTCGCCTTGCTGACACGCCAGCCGCTGCAGAAGGAAACCTTCGATCTGTCCGAAGTCGCCCGCCAGATCGTCGACGAGCTTCATTCCGAGCAGCCCGAGCGTGAGGTGGTGATCGAGATCACCCAGGGCCTGAACGTCACCGCTGACCGGGCGCTGATCTACGCGATGCTGGACAACCTGCTGCGTAACGCCTGGAAGTTCACCGCCGGGCAGGATCAGCCAAGGATTGCCCTGAAAGCTGAACGCCTGTGCGACCGCCGGGTCTTCTGCATCGAAGACAACGGTGCCGGCTTCGACATGGACCACGCCGGCAACCTCTTTCGCCCCTTCTATCGCCTGCACGACAGCGAAGCGTTTCCCGGTACGGGAATCGGACTGGCGAACGTGCAGCGCATCGTGCAGCGCCATGACGGCTCGATCTGGGCTGAATCCAGCCCAGGCGAAGGCGCCCGCTTCCTGTTCACCCTTGGTCAATAGCGGGCGAACGTGACGGGGTGCATGTCCTGCGGCGCCCGTTCGCTGCTTTAATCCGGTGCAGCGCCGCGAACATTGTGCACTGCAGTATAATCAGTCGGTGTCGCACTCAAATGCCCGAAACCACGGGCAAGCGCACAACAAGAATATTCATCAGGACAGGTTGCAGCCATGAAAGACAAGCACTATCTCACCCCCCTCCTCGAACCCCGTTCGGTCGGCATCATTGGTGCCAGCGAACGCGCAGGTTCATTGGGCAATGTGCTCGTTCGCAACATGCTCGACGCGGGCTTCAAGGGCAAGCTGTTCGGCATCAACCCGAGGCATGAGTCGGTGCATGGGATCGCCTGTTTCAAGTCGGTGGAGGACGTACCTCAGCGCCTGGACCTGGTCGTGATCGCCGTGCGTGCGGAAAAAGTACTGGCCATCATGGACGACTGCGGGCGAGCGGGCGTCAAGGCGGCAATTCTGCTGTCGGCTGGCTTCTCCGAATCCGGCCCGCGCGGCGCACTGCTCGAGCGCAAGGTCATCGATGCCGCCCGCCGCCACCGCATTCGCCTGCTTGGCCCCAATTGTCTGGGCATCATGCGTCCGCAGCTCGGCGTCAATGCCACCTTTGCCCATGCCAGCGCACTGAAGGGCAGCATTGGCCTGATCTCGCAATCCGGCGCACTGTGCGCGGCCATACTTGACTGGGCGAAGCCGAACAACGTCGGCTTTTCGGCCGTCGTCTCGCTCGGCACGTCCTCGGACATCGACTTCGGCGAAGTGCTCGAATACATGATTTCCGACCCGCGCACCGAGAGCATTTTTCTCTACGTCGAAGGCGTCCGTGATGCCCGCCGCTTCATGAGTGCGCTGCGCGGCGCGGCGCGGGTCAAACCCGTGCTGCTGATCAAGGCCGGACGCCATCCGGAGGCATCGCGCGCCATTCTGTCCCACTCGGCAGCGCCCATGGGCGACGATGCCGTGTTCGATGCGGCCCTGCGCCGCGCTGGCGTGATCCGTCTGTACAACCTCGGCCAGCTTTTCGCCGCGGCCAACGCCCTGTTTTCGCACTTCCGTCCACGCGGCAACCGCCTGGCGATCATTACCAATGGTGGCGGGCCGGGCATCATGGCAGCCGATCGCGCAGCGGACATCGGCATCCCGCTGGCCGAGCTATCCGAAAGCACGCTCGAGAAGCTCAATGCCGCCCTGCCGGCCAACTGGTCGCGGGGCAATCCGGTCGACATCCTCGGCGACGCCGACCCCGAGCGCTATGGCAAGGCGCTGAAGGCCGTGCTCGAAGGGCCGAACGTCGACGGCGTGCTGGTGATGCTGACCCCGCAGGCCATCACCAACCCGAGCGGCGTTGCCGATCAATTGATCGAACTGGAAAAAACGGCCGACAAGCCGGTGGTGGCGTGCTGGATGGGCGAAGACCTCGTCGCCGAGTCGCGCCTGAAGTTCAGTGCGGCGGGCATTCCGCACTTTCGCACGCCGGAGCCGGCGGTTGAGCTGTTCAGCCACATCTCGGCCTACTACCAGAACCAGAAGCTGCTGATGCAGACGCCATCGTCCTTGTCGCACCTGTCGCCGCCGTCGATCGAAAGCGCGCGCCTGGTCATCGAGATGGCGCTGTCCGAGCGCCGCAAGAAACTCAACGAGATGGAGTCGAAGGCGCTGCTGGCGGCCTTCCGCATCCCCATCGCGCAGACGGTGGTCGCACGCTCGGCCGCCGAAGCCATGGTGCTGTCAGCCGAAATCGGCCTGCCGATCGTGATGAAGATCGATTCCCCCAACATCGTTCACAAGTCCGACGTGGGCGGGGTGCGCCTCAACATCCGCAGCCTGGCCGCAGTGCGCTCCACCTACCAGGAGATCCTGGATGAAGTGAAGCGCGTGCAGCCTGACGCCGTCATCAACGGTATTGCCATCGAGCCGATGATCCAGAAGCGCAATGGCCGCGAGCTGGTGGTCGGCGTCAAGCGCGATCCGGTGTTCGGCCCGGTGATCACCTTCGGTGAAGGCGGCAACCTGGTCGAGGCGAACCGCGACATTGCGGTCGCCCTGCCCCCGCTCAACAGCTATCTGGTCAAGGACATGATCAGTTCGACCCGGATCGCGACGCGTCTCGGCGAGTTCCGCCATCTGCCGGCGATCGACATGAACTCGCTCGAACTGGTGCTGTTGCGCGTATCTGAGATGGTCTGCGAGCTGCCCTGGATCACCGGACTGGAGATCAACCCGCTGATCGTTGACGAGAACGGCGCAGTGGCGGTGGACGCCAGCATCGTCGTGGACAACGTTTCGCCCACTGCGGATCGCTACGATCACATGGCGATCCACCCTTACCCTTCGCACCTGACCCAGACCTGGATCGTGCCCGACGGCACGGCAGTGACCATTCGCCCGATCAAGCCCGAGGATGCCGAACTCGAGGTCGAATTCGTACGTGCGCTATCGGCTGAAACCAAGTACTACCGCTTCATGAACACGATGCGGGAATTGCCGCCGGCGATGGTTGCGCGCCTGACACAGATCGATTACGACCGCGAGATGGCTTTCGTCGCCACACTCACGGTTGACGGGCAGGAGAAGGAGATCGGCGTGTGCCGCTATGCGGTCAACCCGGATGGAGAGTCCTGCGAATTTGCCGTGGTGGTGGCTGACGACTGGCAGCACCGCGGGCTGGCGCGCAAGCTGATGGGCGTGCTGATCGAAACCGCTCGCAGCAGTGGCATTGCCTACATGAATGGGGTTTTCCTGTCGAACAACGAGCGCATGCTCAAGTTCGTGCAGAAGCTCGGCTTCGTTCTCAGCAACGACCCCGAGGACAACACCGTCAAGCTCGGCGTGCTGGCCCTGCAGGATTGATGGCGATGGCAAGGACTGGCATCGAACGCGTCGACCTCAAGGGCCTTCCCGCCCTGCGGCTCGCTACCGGCAGCGGCGCGAGCGCGGTGGTGAGCCTGTTCGGCGGGCAGGTGCTGTCATGGACGCCACCCAGCGGCGGTGACCGTCTGTACCTCAGCCCGCAAGCCGCAAACGACGGCAGCCGGCCGATCCGCGGTGGCATTCCGGTCTGTTTTCCGCAGTTCGCCGATCTCGGTCCACTGACGCCGCACGGGTTCGCGCGCACGGCCAATTGGTCAGTACTGACCGAGCGCAGTGACAAGGACTTTGCCCTCATTACCTTAGGCCTGAGCGACGACGAGTCCACACGGGCGCTGTGGCCGCACGGGTTCAAGGCTGAGCTAAGCATCCTGATCGAGGAAAGCCGGCTGGATCTTGAATTCGAAGTCACCAACAGCGGCGACACCGAGTTCGAGTTCACTGCCGCACTGCACACCTACCTGGCCGTTCGTGAAGTCGAGCAATCGCGCCTCGAAGGCCTGCACGGCTATAGCTACCGCGACAAGACGGACGGCAACCGAATCAAGCGCGACAGCGGCGACGTCGTGCTGATCGAGGCCGAGACCGACCGCGTCTATCACGACGTCCAGCGCCCACTTCTACTGCGCGAGTACAGCCGCAGCCTGGGCATCAACGCCGAGGGTTTTGCCGACGTCGTGGTCTGGAACCCCTGGATCGAGCGCAGTGCCGCACTTGCCGACCTGCCCAACGACGCCTTCCGCCACCTGCTGTGTGTTGAGGCCGCTGCTGCGCAACACCCGCTTCGACTTGCACCCGGCGACAGCTGGTGGGGACGCCAGACCCTGGTCGCCCTGTAATCACTCGAGCTTCACCCGCACGTTCGCTTGCGCCGGAATCACCACCCGAACAGTCGACTGCGGGGCTTGTCGGGTCGCGCCGCTTGCTGCACCATCCCGGCCTTCGTTTCACCCGCAACGCGCCCACAACATGCTCCCCCCGATCGAATACCGCATTGCCGACGAGCTCGGCGTGCCCCCCCGCCAGGTCATGGCTGCCGTTCAGCTACTCGATGAGGGAGCCACCGTGCCCTTCATTTCCCGGTATCGCAAGGAAGCCACCGGTGGTCTGGACGACACCCAGCTACGCACGCTGGAAGAGCGTCTGGGCTATCTGCGTGAGCTTGAAGACCGCCGCCGCACGGTGCTGGCATCGGTCGACGAGCAAGGCAAGCTGACGCCGGAGCTCCACGCGGAGATCGACAACGCCGATACCAAGCAGCGCCTCGAAGACCTCTATCTGCCCTACAAGCCCAAGCGCCGCACCAAGGCACAGATTGCGCGCGAAGCCGGCATTGCGCCGCTCGCCGAGGCCTTGCTGGCAGACCCTGGGCTGGACCCCGAAGTCGAAGCGACACGCTTCATCAATGCCGAAGCCGGCTTTGCCGACGTCAAGGCCGTGCTGGACGGCGCCCGCCAGATCCTGATGGAAGTCTTTGCCGAAGATGCAAAGCTGCTCGGCGAACTGCGCACCTACCTGCACGACCATGGCGAGGTGAGCGCTGCGGTGGTCGACGGCAAGGAAAGCGAGGGCGCCAAGTTCCGTGACTGGTTCGATTTCAAGGAAGCCATCGCCACCCTGCCCTCGCACCGCGCGCTGGCCCTGCTGCGCGGCCGCAACGAGGGCGTGCTGCGCCTGACGCTGGAGGTCGAGCGTGCCGACGCCAACGCCCCTCATCCTTGCGAAGGCCGCATCGCTGCGCGCTTTGGCATCCGTAACCAGAGTCGCCCAGCTGACCGCTGGCTGGCCGACACGGTGCGCTGGGCGTGGAGCGTGAAGATCTCGGTCCACCTCGAACTCGAGCTGATGAGCGAGTTGCGCGAACGCGCGGAAGAAGAGGCGATCCGCGTTTTCGCGCGCAACCTCAAGGACTTGCTGCTGGCCGCGCCGGCGGGCACGCGCACCACCATCGGCCTCGACCCCGGCATCCGCACCGGGGTGAAAGTCGCGGTAGTCGATGCCACCGGCAAGCTGGTCGATACCGCCACGGTGTACCCCTTCGAACCGCGCCGCGACCGCGAGTCGGCCATTGCCACCATTGCTGCGCTGGCCAGAAAACACAGCGCCGAGCTGATCGCGATCGGCAATGGCACGGCATCGCGCGAAACCGACGCGCTGGCCGCTGAACTGATGAAGCGCCACCCGGAACTGCCGCTGACCAAGGTCATGGTGTCCGAAGCCGGTGCATCGGTGTATTCGGCGTCGGAACTCGCCGCGAAGGAATTTCCGGATGTCGACGTCACCTTGCGCGGTGCCGTATCCATCGCCCGACGGTTGCAGGACCCGCTGGCTGAGCTGGTGAAGATCGACCCCAAGTCGATCGGCGTCGGCCAGTACCAGCACGACCTCAACCAGGGTCGCCTGGCCAAGAGCCTGGATGCGGTGGTCGAAGACTGCGTGAATGCCGTTGGCGTCGACGTCAACACCGCCTCAGTGCCGCTGCTGGCGCGCATCTCGGGCCTGAATGCGGCGCTCGCCGGCAACATCGTCGAGTATCGCAACAACAAGGGCCCCTTCCGCAGCCGCAACGCCCTGAAGGACGTTCCGCGCCTGGGGCCCAAGACGTTCGAACAGGCTGCAGGCTTCCTGCGCATACCCAGTGGCGACAACCCGCTCGACGCCTCTTCGGTGCACCCGGAAGCCTATCCCGTGGTGCAGCGCATTCTTGCCCGCATGCAGAAGAGCGTACGCGAGTTGATGGGCAACGGCAGCTTTCTCAAGTCGCTCAAGCCCGGGGATTTCACCGATGAACGTTTTGGCCTGCCAACCGTGCAGGACATCCTGACCGAGCTGGAAAAGCCCGGGCGTGATCCGCGACCGGAATTTCGCACGGCCAGTTTCCGCGACGGCGTCGAGACCCTGAAGGACCTGCAGGCCGGCATGTTGCTCGAAGGCGTGGTGACCAACGTCACCAATTTTGGCGCCTTCGTCGACATCGGCGTACATCAGGACGGCCTGGTGCACATCTCGGCGCTGGCAAACACTTTCGTCAAGGATCCGCACAGCGTGGTCAAGGCCGGCCAGGTGGTGAAAGTGAAGGTGCTCGAAGTCGACCTCCCCCGCCACCGTATCGCACTCACCATGCGCCTGGCCGACGAGCTTCCGGCACCCGGCAGCGACCGCGCAACAGGCAGTCGGCGACCGAGCGAGTCCGGACGACAGGCGGGCGAGCAGCGCCATCTCGCGACGGGGACCAAAGCGCCCACGACGGGGCCCGGATCTTCCGGGGCGGAGGCCAGGCCCCGCAACAAGCCGGGCGAACGACGCGAACAAGGGAGCCCCGCTTCGGATAATGCGCTGGCGGCAGCCTTTGCCCGAGCCCGCAGCAACAAATGAACAAGGATGCGCAGCCATGCAAGCGGTGATCTACGGCATCAGGAACTGCGACACCATGAAGAAGACCTTCGCCTGGTTCGACGGCGCCGGTGTCCCCTACCAGTTTCACGATTACAAGACATCCGGCACCGACAGCGCCGTGCTGGCACGCTGGTGTGAGCAAGCGGGCTGGGAGGCGCTGGTCAACAAACGCGGCACGACCTGGCGCAAACTCGCGCCCGAGCAGCAGTCCCCTGCGGACACCGCGGCTGCCATTGCACTGATGCAGGCCCAACCCAGCCTGATACGCCGCCCGCTGATCGAGACCAGTCAGGGTGATCTCGTGCTTGGCTTCGACCCCGAGCGCCTGGCCGCCGTGTTCACGGAGAATACGCAATGAGCGACACCTTCCCCCCCAGCCACGTTCAGCGCTTCCTGCTGGAAGATCTCGACATTCGCGGCGCTTTCGTGCGCCTGACCGGGGTCTGGCAGGCCATGCAGAAGGGGCGTGATTACCCACTCGCAGTCGCGCGCCTGCTCGGGCAAATGAGCGCCGTGTCGGCGGTAATCGCCGGCAACCTCAAGCAGCCTGGCCGGCTCACCTTCCAGATCAAGGGCCACGGCCCGGTCAGCCTGCTGGTGATCGACTGCGCCGAAACCCTGAACCTGCGTGGCTACGCCAAGGCGGAACCGTCCCCGGGCGGCGACACCCTGAACGAGCTCGTGGGCGACGGGCGCCTGCAACTGTCGCTCGACGTTCCCGGTCTGGATCAGCCTTATCAAAGTCTGGTGCCGCTTGAGGGCGAGAGCATCGCCGAGGTTTTCGAACACTACCTGGTGCAGTCCGAACAGCAACCGGCGGGTTTATGGCTGGCCTGCAGCGCGGACGCTGCGGCTGCGCTGTTCCTGCAGAAACTGCCCGGAGCGGACCAGAAGGACGCCGACGGCTGGAACCGCATCCAGCAACTTGCCCGCACCGTGCGCGACGACGAACTACTGGGCCTGGATGCCGCCGACGTCCTGCGTCGCCTGTTCGCAGAGGAGAACGTGCGGCTATTCGATGCCCGCAGCGTCACCCACGACTGGCCTGCCGACCCGGAGAAAGTTGCCCGCATGCTGCAGAGCCTGGGCGAGGACGAGGTGCGCGCGCTCCTCGTCGAGCATGGCGAAGTGGTGGTGCACGACGACTTGTCGAACCACACCTACCGCTTCGACGCGGCCGATATCGATGCGCTCTTCAAGGCGCGCACCCTGCACTAAGCAGATCGGCTTGCCCGAACGCATGCGCCTAAGTACACTCCCTTGATTTTGAAGAAGCTTCCATCCATGTCCGCCCCCGCGTCCGTCCGTCCGATCGAGTTTCGCAACACCACGCTCGGCGTGACCGTCGCCATGCTGCAGGCAACCGAGCCGCCCGCGCTGGCCGATGCCCTGCACAAGATGCTCGGGGGCATGCCGGACTTCTTCAATGGCGAAGCCGTGGTTCTCGACTTTTCCACGCTGCGCGAGCTCCCGCAGCAGATCGATTGGCCAGGGCTCAATTCACTGCTGCGTCGTTACCGCCTGCAACCGATCGGGGTGTTTGGTCTGGCCCCTGCGCACGTCGAAGCGGCACGCCGCGCCGGGCTGGCCGAGCTCGACGCAGCGGTCTTGCGCGCCCCCCCCGCAGTACAGGCTACCCGATCCGCTCAGCCCCCCACGACCGTCTCCGCCCCCACCCCCGCAACAGTTGCAGCACCAGCCGCGACAAACGCACCGCCAAGTGCGCCGTCAACGATGTTCGTCGATCGCCCGCTGCGCTCTGGCCAGCAGGTTTATGCGCGAGGTGGCGATCTGGTGCTGCTGGGCG